>Ga0180121_10000713_pt1 | contig 14045 bp, 14 predicted proteins | sample AntDrymUQ5402106_2_FD_129676 | JGI IMG/M metagenome (GOLD analysis project Ga0180121, IMG submission 129676) | Polar desert sand microbial communities from Dry Valleys, Antarctica - metaG UQ540 (21.06) (version 2) (version 2) | ecosystem: Environmental > Terrestrial > Soil > Desert | place...
CTCGGCACTACGCTCAAGCTCTATTTTCCCGAAGTAACGGGCGGCGCCGCATTCACCAGCGGCGACGGGTCGTCGCCGGCGCTCGCTGACGCCGAGCGCGGTTCGGAAACGATTCTCCTCGTCGAGGACGAAGATGCGGTGAGGGGACTCGCTTCCCGCATCCTCGAGCGCCAGGGTTACAAGGTTCTCACCGCTGCAAACGGCCGCGACGCGATGGAGATCGCGACCAGCGAGTCTTCGAGAATCCACCTCGTGCTCACGGATGTCGTGATGCCCGGGATGAACGGACGCGCCCTCGTCGAGCGGCTGAAGGCGGTCCGCCCGCGGATAAAGTCGCTCTACATGTCGGGGTATACGGACGATGACATCATCCGACGCGGAATCGTCGACCCGTCGCGCGCGTTTCTCCAGAAGCCGTTCACCGCAATCGCCCTCACGCAGATGGTTCGGCGCGTGCTGGACGAATCCTAGCCTTGCGTGACGCGCGGGTGTGGGCACGAATCGCCTGCGCGCTCGCAGGTGTGGCTGCAATGCCGCCCGGTGCCGACGGGCAGGATAGCACCGTGACGCGGCTCGATCCCGTTGTCGTCGAGGTCACGCGCGAACGGGGGCGCTCGCTTCTCGATGTTCCGTTCGCCGTCACGGCTCAGGTTCCGGACTCGATGCGCCCCGGGCAACGGCATCTGGCCATCGACGAAACGCTGGCGCTCATTCCCGGTCTCTCGGTGAGCAACCGCAACAACCCGTCACAGGATCCGCGCATCTCGATACGCGGTTTCGGCTCTCGCTCCGCTTTCGGGGTGCGCGGCATTCGCGTGCTGCGCGACGGCATCCCGCTCACTCTTCCGGACGGTCAGACTCCAATCGACTACCTGGATCTTGAGTCAGTCGGACGCGTCGAAGTGCTGCGCGGCAGCGCGTCTTCGCTCTACGGAAATGCCGCCGGCGGGGTGATTGATATTCGATCCACTGATCCGTCGCCGGGAACGCTCCGCGGCGAGCTGCGCGCGTCCACCGGCAGCTTCGGCACGAGAAGGCTGTTCGGCAAGGCGAGCGGTGGTACGCGCGCGGCACGGTACCAGGCGAGCATCGCTCGCACCACCGCGGAGGGATTTCGCGACTACTCCGAACAGCGCCAGACCAACGCATTCGCGCGAGCGTCGCTCGAGAGGGGCGATGCGGCGTTTGCTCTCACGCTGCTTGGCATGAATCTGCCGGTGGCGCAGAATCCCGGGTCACTCACAAAGCTGCAGCTACTCGACCAGCCCCAGATGGCCGATCCGCTCGCAGTGAGAAAGCAGGCGAGAAAAGCGGTCCGGCAATCGCAGGCCGGCTTCACGTTCAGCGAGACAAGCAAGCGGGGAGAATTGGAGGGATCTTTCCACGGTGGCATCCGCTCGCTAGACAATCCTCTCTCCTTCGGAATCGTTGACGTCGCCCGTATTTCGTGGGGCGCCGGCTACCGCGCGACGATCTTTCATTCTCTGCTCGGCGCGGGCCAGCGGTTCACCGCCGGAAGCGAGATTCAGAAGCAGAACGATCGGCGGGTCAACTTCGCCAACTGCAACGACGCTCCGGCGTCGCCTCCCACCGCTTCCTGTCCAACAACCCTCCCTGAGCGCGGTACGACCACGCTGAATCAGCGCGAGCTCGTCACGTCTTCCGGATCTTACATTCGCAACGAAGCGCCAATCGGCTCCCGGGTGCTGCTGAGTGGGGGAGTTCGCGCCGACGAAGTACGCTTCGACGTGCGCGACCGGCTGGTTACCGGCACGAACCCCGATGACTCCGGTGTTCGCACTCTGTACGCGGTAAATCCCGCCTTTGGAATCGTAGCGAGGCTCTCGCGATCGCATAGCCTCTACGCCAACGTTTCACGCGCCTTCGAGACGCCGACCGCAACCGAGCTTGGCAACCAGCCCGACGGCTCGGCGGGGCTGAACCGGTTGCTCGAGCCTCAGCGCTCTACGTCATACGAAGCGGGACTCAAGGGCGTCAGTCGTCGCGGAATTCAGTACAACCTCGCCCTGTATCGCACGCGTGTGTCGGACGAGCTGATTCCATTCGAGATACCCGCCAGCGGCGGAAGACGATATTTCCGGAACGCCGGCAGCACGAAGCGCGTTGGCGCGGAGGCGGCCGGTTCCGCCGTGATTGGCGGAGTCGAAACGGGCATTGCCTATACCATTACCAATTTTCGTTTCCGCGAGTATGTCGTCGGCGCCGAGAGCTACGCCGGAAAACGCATCCCCGGCGTCGCGCCCCGGGTCCTGCAGGCGAGCGCCCACTGGAAGTTTCGGAATATCGACTTCGTCGCCGAGGGGTTGGCGAGCGGGCGCGTTGAGGTCAACGACGCCAATTCAGAGTCCGCGCCCGGCTTTGCGCTTCTCAACGCCCGTCTTTCCAGAAACCTGATTGTCTCAGGGGCAAGGTTCCGATTCACCGCCGGTGTGCAGAATGCGTTCGACCGAGTCCACGCTTCGTCGGTGAGCGTGAATGCGGCGGGCGGCAAGTACTACGAGCCGGGAACGCGGCGAGCACTCTTCGTTTCAATTGGATTGGACGCCGCGCGCCCAGTCAGAGGAAGCGCGGCGCCAGGTATATGATCGGGTAGAACGCGAGCCACGAGCACACCATCAGGTACCAGTAGCGGGCATTCGCCGCCACCTCACCGAAGTGCGTTTCGTCCACCGGGCCCTTGAGCATCTGCATGGAGATCGCGACGGTGGACGAAGTCGCGCCGGTGATATGGGCAAGGTGGACCACCAGCATCGCGAGGCCGACGGACGCGAGTTCTCCCGTCTCATGCGGCGCACGGAAACTGCCCAGCTCGAAGACCCGAAAAACCGCGAAGGTGACGCCGAGGATCGCGCAGAGGGAAAGCCATGCGCCAATCGCGCGGGCACTGCCCGCGTGGCGCGCGATCGTAGCTGCATACCACATCGGCAGCAGGCTCACGAGCATTAGCATCAGGTTCGCCGCCGGGATACGCAGGTCGGGCAGCGCCGTCATGCCCTCGGTGGCCTGCTTCCATCGCAGGTAGAGGTACAGAAGCCCCAGCAACGCCAGTGCAATCGCTTCAACGGTGACGAGAAAGCGATTTCCCCACCAGCGAGGCGTCTGGCGCGCGAAGACATGGCGCAGCGCGCTCCATTCGGGATTGGCCATTGCCCACAATCATGGCTCTCCGCTGGGAGCTTCGCAAAGCGCGCAGGTCGCTTCGCGGTCCAATTCGCGAAGCGACCCGTCGCTACTCTTCCTGCTTTCTCAGCTCGATGCCGCCGTTGACGGTACTGGCGCGAATGTGCCGCACGCCGCCGCTCCCGATCGTGCCTGATGCGTGACGCGGTCCGAACCGTCCCGTGATCGTCATCGGAAAATCGCTGTCGATGCTTCCGTGCACGGTGTCGAACCTGAAATTCGCATCGAAGCTCGCCGGCACGATCACGGTCACCGACCCGTTGACGGTCTTGAAGCTCATGTCGTCGGTGGTGGAGAGGGCGTTCATCTTCGCCTCGACGTTTCCGTTTACCGTTGAAGCGCTCACCGGTCCCGACGCCGTGTTGACATCGACGGTGCCGTTGACTGAGCTGGCCTTGACGCGGCCACTCGCGTTTCTCACCTCGACACCGCCGTTCACGGTGTTGGCGCGCACTTCGGCGCCGACGTCTCTCACCGAAACCCCGCCGTTCACCGAGTTCGCCCCGACCCTGACATTCTTCGGCACCCGCACGGTGAAGCGCACGTTGGAATGGGTTTCGTTGTTCCCCTTATTCCTGAACGTCTCGTACCCGCCGTCCTCGCATCGCGCGCGCCTGTTCCAGATAGCGCAGATGGTGACGTTGCCGCCCACCTGCACGACTTCGAAATGGATCTCGTCCATGTGCCTCTCGTTCCTGGCCTTCTTCACGGCCACCACGTGAACCATGTTGTCGGTGCTGGGGAGGAAATCGACCAAGCCGTTGACGTTGTAGATATGCATCCAGCGGCCGTCCTCGACGCGACCGTCCCATCTCCATGTATCGGTGTTTCTGCCCAGCTCCTGGGCCGGCTGCTGCGCCGCAACAGACGCGCTTACGGTGACGGCAGCGAACAGGGTCAGGACGATTGATCTATGCATGCTCAGTCTCTCCGAGTGGGTGAGTCAGTACTGGTGTCGTTGATGATGATGCGGCCGCTGAAGGTCTGCGCGGACACCCGCGCCCTGCCGTCACCGATGGTGAATTCGAACCGGCCCTTGTTCCGCTTCCGTTCGCCGGGCTGCATTGTAATCGCGAAGTCGCTGTCGACGTCGCCGCTGAAAGTCTCGACCTCGAACTGCGCGCCGGCGCCGCGCGGCAGGTTCAGGCGAAGCGTGCCGGAGTGCGACTCGAAATCGTACTTCCCCGCCGGGTCGATGTTGCCCGTATAAATGATGTCGCCGCTCACGCTCTCGGTGCGCACGTACCTGGTCTGAATGCCGAGCAGCCGCACCGTACCGCTGACCGTGCTGGCCTCGACGTTGCCATTGATGCCCTCGGCGCGCACGTCACCACTCACGCTCTCCGCGCTCAGGTTCCCCGTCACCTGTGATACGTGGACGGACCCAGACACCGACTCGAGGCTCACGTCGCGGACCGCTCCCGTGACCGATACGTCGCCGCTCACGCTGCCCGCCTCGATCTCGCCCTGCACTCCGCTGGCAATGATGTCGCCGGACACTGCTTCGAGGATGAGGCGCGTGCCGCGCGGAACGAAAACATCGAACCTCGCATCGCCGAGGCTGCCATGTCTGCGGCGGCTTCCGTCACGGTGATCGACGCTGAGCGTCACGCGCGAAGGGTTGGCGTTGAACTTGAGCGAGCCTTCGTCGATTGACGCAGTGACCTTCACATCCTTGCGGTCCCAACCCGTGACGCGAATGCGCCCCGAGACCAGCGAAAGGTCGACCGATCCCTGCCGCTCGATGGATACAGTCGTATCTATCTGATGACGGTCGCGCTGAAGACGGTCGCGATCCTGCGCCGTCAGGGCGAACGGTAGCGCCGTAACCAGCGCGGCCGCCGCGACAACATGTATGAGCTTCATTCTCATTTGTGTGTTAGGTGCTCGCCGGCAGCAATGCCGCCGTGCGGAGGAGCTCGACCTTCTTGTCGAGCACCCGTGTCAACTGGTCGCTGAGCGAGCCGCTCGCCGGGTCGCGCGCAAGCGCGGCCCGGCTCTGCTCGATCGCAGCATCGATCACTCTCAGATTCCGCTCGATGATTGTCACGGTGGATGAATCGAGCTGCGCCTTCCTGCTGCGCACGATCCGCTGCAGCATCTCGATCTCGCGGCCATAGACGACATCCGTCTGGGCATCGCGAACCTGGGGAGTTTCGGAGGCGAAGCTTGCAACGCCCCCGCCCCTGGCGGCTGTGCGTACCGCCGGCGACGTCTCAATGCCAGCAGCGCTCGGCCTGACGTCGGAAGCAGCAGGTCTTCCACTCCGCGGGTCGCTGCTCTCACCGGCACGTGGCTCGGTGAACCCTTCGACTGCGCCAGCGGTCGTGCTCTCTGCTACGGGCAGAACAACGGCGGGCGCCGGCTGAGCAATCCCCGAAGCAATACCAGCTGGAGTGAGCGTTCTGACGGTCAGAAAATAGGTGACACCCGCGGTGCTCATCATGAGTGCGGCCGCGGCGATTCCCATCCAGGCCGGCCTGACGCGGCGCGGCGGCGCCGTGCGCGGTGCGGCCTGGCCAGCGCCGAGCGGAATCACCGGCGCCGCAATGCGGGCATCGATTCCCTTCCACAGGTCGCGCGACGGCACCAGCTCGGGCAGCATCCGTGCTTCGGCGGTGATCTTCCCCAGGTCGCGCACGAGCGCCGAGCAGCGGAGGCACGACGAAATGTGCGCCTCTGCCGACTGGCGGAGCACAGGCTCCATCGTCCCCTCGAGATAATCCGGCAGGACCGCGTCGATCGCGTCGCAGCTCATGTTTTCGGTCATCGTTCCAGTGCCCCTCTCAGAAGAAGTCTGGCGCGGTGCAGCTGCGCCTTGCTTCCGCCCGAAGTGATCCCGCACATCTCCGCGATCTCCTCGTGCCTGTAACCTTCCACGTCATGCAGCACGAAAATCTTTCGTGCGCCGGGCGGCAGCTTCGAAATCGCTTCCGCCAGATCCATCCTCTCTATGTGCATCGGAGCCCGCACTGTCTCCGGGCGGCGCTCGTCCTCGACATCTCCCTCATCAGTACGCGCGGCGTTCCGGCCCTCGATCTTTTTCGCGTTCAGCACCACATTCACCGCCAGCCTGTGAAGCCAGGTGGAGAAAGCACTCTCGCCCCGGAACTGCGGCAGCTTCTCCCACGTCCTCACGAACACGTCCTGCGTCAGCTCCTCACCCACCGTGCGGCTGCCCGACATCCTCGTGCAGAGCGAGAACACCCTGTTTACGTGCGTTCGGTACAGCCGCTCGAACGCCAGGCGGTCTCCGCCCGCGGCGAGCGCCACATCCGACGAATCATTCACCGTTACGGGTATCGCCTGAAGTAGTGCTGCCGCCATCGGGATGTTGTCGTCGCCTTGTTGCAAGATTGGATAGCCGGCGGAGCTCGAAAGTTTGAATGCCACCCGTGAATCGCTAACGTCTGGCCGAGCCAATGAAACCTGCTTCTCGACTCAGGGATGTGACAGCGGCGGGGTACCGTTGGTTTGAAGCAGGCTGGCGATGGCTTTCTCCTGCTCGCCAAGGGCCTCCAGGCTGCCTGCGACGAGGGTCACGTGACCCACCTTTCGGCGCTCCGTGGGAGCCTTGCCATAGAGATGGAGGTGGGCACCCTGGACGCTCAGGCACTCCGCCAGCGGAGGCGTCATCCCGATCACGTTGAGCATCACGACCTCACCCTTCATCGCCGTCGGACCAAGCGGGAGGCCTGTGATGGCGCGCAGATGGTTCTCGAACTGGCTGGTCTCCGATCCCTCGATAGTCCAGTGACCGGAGTTGTGGACCCGGGGCGCCATCTCATTGGCAAGCAGTGCACCTCCTGCCTGGAAGAGCTCGAGCGCGAGCACGCCAACGTAATGGAGCTCCTTCAGGATCTTGCGGTTGTATTCCATCGCCAGAACCTCCAGCGCCGCCGGCAGTCTGGGTGCGGGCGCGACCGTGCGGCGCAGAATGCCCTCATGATGATGATTCTCGCTGACAGGATAATGGACCTCGTTGCCACTCTGGTCGCGCGCTCCTATGGCGGACACCTCACGCTCGAAGGTCACGAACTTCTCGAGTATGAGCGGCACGCCGCCGAGCGTGGCCCAGGCGCCGTCCACGTCTGCTGCTCCGCGCAGCACCACCTGTCCCTTGCCGTCGTAACCGAAACGGCGCGTCTTGAGCACGCACGGGAAGCCGACCTCACGCTCGGCTTTCGATAGGTCATCGCGCGAATCAATTGCCGCGAACGGCGGCACCGGAATGCCGAGCTTCTGGAACAGCTGCTTCTCGAGCAGGCGGTCCTGCGCGACGGCGAGCGCTTCGACCGGCGGGTAAACCGGCACCCTCGCCGCAGCAAACTCGACGGCGGCGAGCGGAATGCTCTCGAATTCATACGTGACCACGTCTACATCTTTGAGAAACCGCGTCAGCGCTATTTCATCGTCGTAGCGTGCCGCGACCAGCTCGCCGATCTGCCCAACGGGGGCGCCGGAATTAGGGTCGAAGAACCGAAAATCGAGGCCGAGCGGATATCCGGCGAGGGCAAGCATCCGTCCGAGCTGCCCGCCACCGAGTACTCCGATCCTCACTCTGCCGTTGCCGGGTCGGGCTTGGCGAGCACCGCGTCGGTCTGCTCGGTACGGAATGCGCGCAACGCGTTGCGCACCTCGGGCCTGCCACGACTGACGATTGCCGCCGCGAGCAATCCGGCGTTGATCGCTCCCGGCTTGCCGATGGCGAGCGTCCCCACGGGAACGCCCGCCGGCATCTGCACGATCGAGAGCAGCGAGTCGATGCCTTGCAGCGCTTTGGATTCGACGGGGACCCCGAGCACCGGCAACGTCGTCTTGGCGGCGGCCATGCCGGGCAGGTGCGCAGCTCCGCCCGCTCCCGCGATGATCACCTCTATCCCGCGTCCTTCGGCGCTCGCGGCATACTCGAACAGCAGGTCGGGCGTGCGGTGGGCGGAGACGATCCTGGTCTCGTGCGCGACGCCGAGCGCGGTGAGGATCTCCGCCGCATGCTGCATGGTTTCCCAGTCTGACTGGGAGCCCATGATGATTCCGACCAGGGGGTCGCTCGCTTTCAGACTGCCTCCGTTCACTCTTGCGGTGAAGCTAGGTGGCCCGCTGCTCGTCTGCCGCTACCTCGGCGCCGAACTCGAATCTCCCACGCGCCGCGTCATCGGTCGGCTCGCCGGCCACGTCGGCGAGAATTATTTCCGCGTGCACCTCGAGCTCTTCCTGGCGGCGCACCTCGAGCAGCAGGTCGCTGATCCTGCAGAAGCTGCGGCGGTGGTGTGCCGTTATCCCGTGCGACGCAAGGCCATTGACGTGATCGCGCGTTGTGTAGCCCGCGTTGTGATCCCAAATATAGTGCGGATAGCGGAGGCCCAAACGCGTCATCAGGTGGTCACGCGTCACCTTGGCGAGGATCGATGCGCACGCGATACTGAAGCAGCGCGCATCGCCGTGGACAACAGCGGTGTGCGGAATGGGAAGCGTGCGCATCGCGCGGCCGTCGATGACGACGTGGTCGGGCGCGACGCGAAGTCTTGCCAGCGCGCGGCGCATCGCGAGAACGCTTGCCTGATAGATGTTGATGGAATCGATCTCCCGCACCGAGGCGGCGCCGATCGCGAATGCCACCGCCCGCTCGCGGATTTTGACTGCGAGTCGCACTCGCTGGTCGTGCGTAAGCTTCTTGGAGTCGTCAACGCCGGCGATGGCGCGCGTGTCGGGCGGCATTATTACCGCGCATGCCACCACGGGTCCTGCGATCGGTCCGCGCCCTACCTCATCTACACCGGCGAGCAGTGGACCATTTACGGCGCGAAGGTCGCGCTCAATCGTCGTCCAGCGCTTGCGGCGCGGGACGAGCTTCACCTACTTCGCGTCGGAGCCTGGAACGGCGACCTTGGTCTTCCGCTCCTTGATGCGCGTTGCCTTGCCGGTGAGGTGACGCAGGTAGTAGAGCTTCGCCCTCCGCACGCGACCGCGGCGGAGAACGTTGATCTCCGAGATCATCGGGCTGTGCACGGGGAAGATGCGCTCGACGCCGATGCCGTTGGAGATCTTTCTGACCGTGAACGTCGCGCTCACGCCGCTGCCCTTACGGGCAATGCACACGCCTTCGAACGCCTGCAGCCGCTCCTTATCGCCCTCTCGCACACGCACACTGACACGGAGAGTATCACCCGCACGGAAGGGGGGAACGTTGTCGCGGAGCCACTGTTTCTGGGTTTCGATGAACGGATGCATATGACGCTCGTGGCTGGAGATGTCAGCCTGTGTAAAGACTTGTTTACGACGTTTGGGGGAAGCCTTTTAAGGTAACAACGGCATTCGACAAAAGCCAGCGGGAGACGTCGGACCTACTGCGGGCTGCGGATCTACTTCGGACTTGCGACTTTCACTGCTAACTGCGGACTAACTGCTAACTGCAGTTAAGCCCCGCTCCGGCCTCGCTTCTCGGTAAGCCTCTTCCCTTCCTCCTCCCGCCATTTCGCAATCCGCGCGTGATCCCCGGACAGCAGAACCTCCGGCACCGCGTGACCCCTGAAATCAGGCGGTCTGGTATAGCTCGGTGCGCTCAGTCCGCGGCCGTAGAACGAATCTCCACGGGCGCTGTCGAGATCTGATATGGCGCCCGGCAGCAGTCTCACCGTGGCGTCGATGATCACGAGCGCCGCCGGCTCGCCGCCGCTCATCACGAAATCGCCGATGGAGAGTTCCTCGGTGGCGAGGTGATCGGCGACACGCTGGTCGATGTCCTTGTAGTGACCGCACAGGAGCGTGATCTCCCCGAGTCCCGCGAAGCGCTCCGCGTCACCGTGCGCAAAGACGCGGCCCCGTGCGGATAGCAGCACGATCGGCGCCTTGGCGCCCAGGTGCTCGACTGCCTCGAAGAAAGGATCAGGCTTCATCACCATTCCGGCGCCTCCGCCATAGGGCGCGTCGTCAACGGTGCGGTGGCGGTCGTGGGTGAAATCTCGGAGATCGATGATGTTGTAGCTCACCGCTCCCGCGGCCGCCGCGCGCGCCGGAATGCTTAGCGCCAGCGGACCAACGAAAAAGTCGGGGAAGATGGTGATGACGTTGATGCGGAGAGGCACAGTCTTATTCGAGAAAGCCGAGCGTGTCCTCGATGACGAGGATTCGATTGGCGACGTCGGCCGAGCGCACGATCTCGGGGCGATATGGAATCAACACGCTGCCCGTCGCCGTCTCCACGTCGAGCATGATGCCCTGCGGAAGCTCGTAGTACGCCGTCACCGCGCCGATCTGCTCTCCCGTGGAGCGCTCTGCCTTCATCCCGATCAGGTCGTGCAGGTAGATCTCGTCCTCGCCGGGCGGCGGCAGCTCGGCAAAGGGTGCAAGCACGTGACGGCCGCGCCAGAGTTCGGCGCCGTTGCGGTCGCGCAGCTCGGCGAACTGCACGATCAGCCCGCCCTTGAACGGCTTCGTTGATTCGATTGTCAGCGTCTGCGGCAAATCATCCTGGCCCGGACGGGAGCGGAGCAAATCGCCCTCGGCGTCGCCCGCAAAAACACGATTGCCGGACGCAAAGACCACGTCCGGCTTGTCGGTAAGGGGCTCGACGACCACTTCGCCGCGGATCCCCTGCGCCTTGCGGATCAGCCCGACGATGGCGTACTCGGGCCGTGTCATCTGCCGGAGGGTTTACGCCGGGGAGTGGGCTCCGGCCTCTGCTTCGTCCGGAGTATCGGCAAGAGGAACGGCGGCCGCCTTGAGCTGGATGCCGAGTCTGCTCTCGTGGCGGCGCTTGAGAACGCCCGCCTTCCGAAGCAGCGAACGGACGGTGTCGGTTGGCTGGGCGCCGACGCCGAGCCAGTAGTTGGCGCGCAATTCGTTGAGCTGAAGCTGGCCCTCAGTGAGGCGGGGAGCATACTGGCCGATGATCTCGACGAACTTGCCGTCGCGCGGACTCTGTGAATCGGCGACGATGATGCGGTACACTGGTGACTTTTTCCGCCCGACGCGGCGGAGGCGAATCTTTACCATCGGTGGTGCTCCCGTTACTGGGGTGTGTCGAGGCGCTCGTGGCGCGCTCGAAGGGCTCCTCGCGTCACCAGGCATTCCGGCGCGCACCCTTTTTTGATGCCTGTGCAATGTAACGCGGGGAGGCAGTTGATCACAGATCCATTCGCGCGCTAGCTATCTGGAGGACCAAAGCAGGGAGCTGTAAGCTTGGTCCGCTGGGAGCTATTCAGCTCTCATACTGGCGCTCTGACACACGTAAGTCGGCCGTCGCGCCGAAAACCCGGTCCAGCGGCCTCCCCGAACGCCTAATGAGAAGCTGTACAGCTTGGAGCTGACAAAGCTTGGAGCTCCCTGCTTTAGTCCTCCAGATAGGCAGAAGCGAGCCGCCACCCCCGCCCGCCCGAATTAACGTCCAAACATCCCAGGCATGGACGGCATCCCCATCCTCCCCCCGCTTGCCATCTTCTTCATCATCTTCTGCATCTCCCGGAACTGCTCCAGCAGCCGGTTTACATCGCTGATCGGCCGCCCCGAGCCCTTCGCAATCCGCGCGCGCCGCGAGCCGTTGATCAGGCCCGGATTCTTTCGCTCCTCCTGCGTCATCGAAAGCACTATCGCCTCGACGTGCTTCATGCGCTTCGGGTCCGCCTTCATCTGCTTGAGGGCCTTTGTGTTCACGCCCGGCAGCATCTTCAGCACTCCCTCGAGCGGGCCCATCTTCTCGATCTGCCGCATGCTTTTCAGGAAGTCGTTCAGGTCCATCCCCTCCTTTCGGACCTTTTTCTCGAGCCGCTTCGCCTCCGCTTCGTCGAACGTCGCCTGCGCCTTCTCGACGAGAGTGACGATGTCGCCCATCTGGAGGATGCGCCCGGCCATGCGGTCGGGGTGGAACTCTTCCAGCGCCTCCGGCTTTTCGCCGACGCCGATGTACTTGATCGGCTTCTTCGTCACGCCGTAGATCGACAGCGCCGCGCCGCCGCGCGCGTCGCCGTCCATCTTCGTCAGGATGACGCCGGTTACGTCGAGCGCCTTGTCGAAGCCCTGTGCGATCTTTACCGCATCCTGTCCCGTCATTCCATCGGCGACGAGCAGAATCTCCGTTGGCCGCAGCGCGTCCTTCAAGCGCGATAGCTCGTCCATCATCGCTTCGTCGATCTGGAGACGGCCGGCGGTGTCGATGATGACGACGCGGTCGCGCGCTCGTAGCGCGGCGTCCACACCGGCGCGCGCGATTTTCACGACATCGGTCGTCGTCCGGTCAGCGTAGACCGGCACGTCGAGCTGCTTGCCGAGTGTCTCGAGCTGGTCGATCGCGGCGGGACGGTACACGTCGGCGGCAACGAGGCGCGTCGGCCGCCCCTCGCCCTTCAGCTTGAGCGCGAGCTTGGCCGCCGTCGTCGTCTTTCCCGATCCCTGGAGCCCAACCATCATCACGACGGTCGGCGGGACGGTGCTGAGCCTCAGCCCCTCCTTCCGCTCGCCGAGCATCGCGGCGAGCTCCTCGTGCACGATCTTGACGAGCTGCTGGCCGGGCGAGACCGAGGTGAGCGCGTTCGCGCCGGTGGCCTTCTTCTCTACGCGCTCGAGGAACTCGCGCGTGAGCTGGAAGTTGACATCGGCCTCGAGGAGGACGCGTCTGACTTCGCGCAGGCCCTCCCTGATGTCGGATTCACTCAGAACTCCGCGGCCACGCAGGCGGGCAAACGTGGCTTCGAGCTTCTCGCTCAGGTCCTCGAACATAGCCTTCAAACATACGCGGCGTTAACTTCTGAATCAACTCACGCACCGCGCCGTCCAGAGGGATAATGGCCGTCACACAGCGAAGAGATGACATCCTGCACGCGGAGATCCCGGCGACGCTGCCACTCATGGCGCTTCGCTCGACGATCGTCTATCCGCTCGGCACCATCGCCGTCCAGATGGGTGCGCCCGAGAACCTGTCACTGCTGCGCGCCCACCCCGAGGCCGGCCTCATCGTCGGTCTCGTCGTTGCAACGGGGGACCACGACGACGAGCTGAACGTCGAGCGTTTCGTCGGCCGCGTCGGCGTCGCCGCGCGCGTCCACGAGCGCATCAATCTTCCCGGCGAGACGGTTCAGATCACGCTCCAGGGCCTCAGGCGCATCGTCGTCGAGGGCGTCGCGCAGACGGAGCCCTTCCCTGTCGTCCGCATCAAGCCGGCGAAAGAAATCGCTCCCGATGTGAACGAGGTGGATGAGCTCATCTCGCGCATTGTGGGCGGCGCCGAGACGCTGGCCGAAATGATCGAACGCATCCCCGATGAGGTACCGGCGATCCTGCGCATGAACATCTCGGATCCGGGCCGATTCGCCGATCTTGCCGCGACCAACCTCAACTTCAAGGTTTCCGACAAGGACGAGATCCTCCAGCGCCTCAACATCGGCCAGCGTCTCAAGTTCCTGCTCGGTCGTGTCGAACGCGAAGTCGGCCGCGCGCGCGTCGCCGAGGACGTGAAAAAACAGACCGAGATCAAGATCGAGCAGCACCAGCGGGAGTTCTACCTGCGACAGCAGCTGCGCGCGATCCAGTCGGAGCTGGGCGAGGGTGACCCGGGCGAAAAGGAAGCGGTCGAAGCCCTCCGCAAGCTCGAGGAGGCCGGCCTGCCCGAAAGAGCGGCACAGGAAGGACGGCGCGAGATCGAGCGGATGAGGAACCTCTCCCCCGCGTCGAGCGAGTATCAGGTTATTCGCACATACATCGACTGGATGCTCGCGCTCCCGTGGAACAAGAGATCCGCCGCGCAGCAGATCGAGCTCGAGAAGGTCGAGGAGCTGCTCGACAGCCGGCACTACGGTCTTAAGGAAGCCAAGGAGCGCATCACCGAGTATCTCGCTGTTCGCAAGCTGCGC
>Ga0180121_10000714_pt1 | contig 14043 bp, 15 predicted proteins | sample AntDrymUQ5402106_2_FD_129676 | JGI IMG/M metagenome (GOLD analysis project Ga0180121, IMG submission 129676) | Polar desert sand microbial communities from Dry Valleys, Antarctica - metaG UQ540 (21.06) (version 2) (version 2) | ecosystem: Environmental > Terrestrial > Soil > Desert | place...
AAGCTGCAGAGAATGAAAGCGGCGGACTTGCCGGAGCCGGTGTTGGGCTTGGAGCCGGAATGACTATGGCGAACATAATGGGACAACAAATTCAGAATCAACAACAGCAAGGAAATCAGCAACAGCAACCTATTCAAAAGATGAGCGCCGATGAGATAATGAGTGCAATAGAAAAATTAGGAAAAATGAAAGAATCTGGGCTGCTGACTCAGGAAGAATTTGATACAAAGAAAAAAGATCTGCTGGCAAAACTTTAACCGCGACCGCAGATTACACAGATTAAATAATTACGCAGATTATAAGATTTCATTGATTATTCATTTATGAGTTTGAAAATTTTTAAAAAGAAAATTAAAATATTTAGAAGTTTTTGTCTGAAATAATTACATCACCAACAATAATCTGTCCTCAGTGCGGCGGAGAAAATAAGATTCCCACCGACGAAAGATTTTTCGAATGCGAATTTTGCGGTTCTGCTATATTTGTTGACAAAAGGAAAGTTGTAAATCATTTCATTGTAACATCCAACTTTACTAAAGAGCAGGCTGAAGGAAATTTACGGAGATGGATGGCAAGTAATTTTCATGTGAAAGACCTTGATAAGATTGCACAAATTACTCAAACAAATTTTTATTATTTTCCTTTATGGTATTTCAAAACAAAAGATGCTTCGGGAGATAAAATTTATTTACAACCAGCTCATTCCACTCCGATTTCCGAAATTAAAAACATTCAGATACCAGCGGGGAGTTTAAAGCCTTATCACAGAAAAGATTTCAATGTGGCTGATTTTGTTGACGCTGATGTTTTATATGATTCCGCAAAGAACTGGCTTTCGCAATCGGGCGTAAACGTTGACACAATAGCCGAATCAAATTTAGTTCACGTTCCCTTTTACCATTTTTATTACAGCTATAAAGGACAGCAATACTCGGCATTAGTTGAAGCATCGTCGGGTAAAGTTTATGCAAATATATGGCCGGCAAAAAGCGAAACACCCTTCAAAGTTTTATTTGGAGCCGCAATATTTATATTTGCATTGGCAAGCATTCTATCGTTTGTAGTCGCTTATATGATCAGCGATTCAATTGAAGGAGTTCTGTTGTTAGGTGAAGGAATAAAAATTATTGCTTATGCTGCTGCGGCAGTTCCTTTGACTGCAATGGCATACTGGATAGCAAAGAAAGTATAGGTGGAAAAATTTTGAAAAAATATTTGACCAATGATAACACAAAAAACTAAAAAAATTTCTCCTGAAGAATACTTAGAGATGGAAAGGAAAGCTCAATTCAAGAGTGAGTTTTATAATGGCGAAATGTTTGCGTTGGCAGGAGCGAGTTTCATACACAACAAAATCTCGAGTAATATTCATATTGCAATTGGTGGACAATTAAAAAATAAAAACTGTGGAATATACCAGAGTGATTTAAAAGTAAAAGAACAAACTTCCGGATTGTTTACATATCCAGATCTTGTTGTAATTTGTGGAGAACCTGAATTTTATGATACTGGGAAAGATGCTGTATTGAACCCAACTGTTATATTGGAAATACTTTCACCTACGACTGAGAATTATGACAGAGGTTTTAAGTTTGAGCTTTACAGAAAACTGAAAAGCCTAAAAGATTTTTTTTTAGTATCTCAGGAGAAAGTCTTTATAGAACATTACAGTAAAAATAATGATAACAGCTGGACACTAAATGAATACAATAATAAAGATCAATCTATAATTATTAAGATCATAGATTGCAATTTAAAATTAGAGGATGTTTATTATAAAGTGAATTTTGAAGAATCCAAAAAAGAATAATTAATTTCAATGAACGAAGTATCGGAGCAACAGCTTACCGCAACACAGGCAATCAAATTAAAAAAAGAGAAAGTCATTAAAGGTATAACATGTCCTTCGTGCAGCGGAGAACTTGATATCAGGGAAGGTTTGAGATCTTTTAACTGCAAATACTGCGGAGCTTTACTTGTAGTTAAAGGCGAAAGCGGGACATTTAAATATTACGTTCCTAAAAAGCTGAAGAAAGAAGATGCAATTGCAAAAGCTTATGAATGGTTGAATTCAGGAATGGCAAAGGCAAAAGGATTGAAAGCAAATTCAAAAATTGCAGAGACATTCTTAGTATTTATTCCTTATTGGAGAGTAAGAGCGGATGTTGTCGGATGGGTTTTCGGTCAGGAGAAAAGGACAAGCACTTCAAATGGTAGAACAAGCACTTATTATGTTGACGTTGAGAAAAAAATTCAGCAGTCATTTGATCGAACTTATTCAGCATGCGATGTCGCAGAGCTCGGCGTAAAAAAAATTAATCTTACGGGAGACACAATTATTCCCGTCGATTTTGAAACCCTGCAAAGAGAAGGCATGATGTTTAATATTATTGCATCAGAAAAGGAAGCATTTGAATTTGCAAAAAATAATTTTGCTGCCGAAGCAAGAAATACAGTTAATCTTTACACCATTTCATTTGAACATTATGATCTTGTAAGAGAGAGTATTGACATAATTTATTATCCATTGTGGGTAGTCAGATATAGTTTTGAAAACAGAACTTATCAGGTTATCGTAGACGGTGAAGATGGAAGTGTTTGTTACGGCAAGGCCCCGGGAAATAATTTATATAGGGCTATTATGGGAATTGTCGGTACCGGTGCGGGTATGTTTCTAATGACATTGTTCGGTGTATTTGTCCTATTTGATTTTGCAGATAAATTTCCTTTTATTGCATTCATCGCTGCTTTTGTAATGGGAATATTCCTTGCGAAATGGGGATATAAAAAATTTCGTTACGGCGGTGAGATCGAAGAAGGAACGGGAATCGAGAACCAGCAAGATAAAAAATTAACCGTTACGAATCTTCAAAAAAATGTAAGCCCCGGACTTGATATTGCTAAAGATGTTGCGGCGTCAGTAGTGATTGGCAGTGTCTTAGGCGCACTTTTAAATTCGAGAAGATGAACTCCATAATGAATAATGATTAATGATTAATGAATAATGGTTAATTAAACTTACAACTTTTCTGACTTTAAAAATTTATTTTCCAAAAATTTAATTTTTAACTTTCAACATTTAACTTTTAACTTTCAACAAAAGATTTGTCTGATTTTAAACTAGAAGCCGTAAAGTGTAGGAGCTGCGGAAGCGGTCTTGTTATAGAAGTGAATGACAATATCGTTTACTGTTCAAGCTGTGGAAGCGGTTTTGAAATAGTTGACGGAGAATTGACACCAATAGAAATAAACTTTGCCGCCGCGGCAATCCGCTCCGAAGGGGAAATGATATATAAACCTTTCTGGCTCCTAAAAGTAAAAGTGGATGTATTGGAACGAAAGGCGAAAGGTGAATTTTTGAAAAATTTATTCGGAGGTTCAGGAGAAATGACTGCCGGAGATATTACATTTTATATCCCGGCTTTTTATTGCCATCTTGACACAATGAAAAACTTATCTTCTCAATTTACTCTTAGGCATCCTGTCGCTTCGCCGCAGAAGTATAATGTTAAGTTAGTAGGATTTGCTTTCGGAAAAGAGGATGCAAAAAAACTAGCAGAATTTATTTTGATCTCTCTTGAAGCAGAAAAGGGAGATACAATAAAAAGTTTTAAGTATGAAATGAAGTATAACTCAATGGAAATTCTGGGAATACCGTTTTATAAATTGGATAATGGAAGGTTGAAGGATGCTGTTCTCGGGATAGAGATCTGATCCTCAGATTTTTTTTCCAGTATAAAAAATTATTTCATAAGCTTCTCATTAAACTCTTTCGATTTCCCTCTTGGTATTGACAAACTTTTCCAATTTGCACTTTCAACGTGTTTTCCGATGTATACAATTTGACCAATGTGATAGCCGTAATGGGTAAGCTGCCTGTTGATAGCTTCTACGACAGTAAGCTTTTGCTTTCTGATAGAAACTTCTTTAAGCAGGTCATCTTCGTTCAAACCCGAGATTGCATCAAACACACATTTCCATCCTTTTTCCCATCTCGAGATTACATCATCTTTATCAGTATAAAATAACCTGTCAAATTCTTCATCACGCTTCCTGGTTTCTTTTTCTCCGTCGGTTGTAAGAAAATCTGTCCATCGCGAAATCATATTTCCGCTAAGATGCCTCACAATAATCGCAATGCTGTTTGACTCTTCATCCGGTGACCAGAAAAAATCCTCGTCTTTGATTTGCCTGAATGTTTTATCTCCAAGTTCTTTAAGTCCCTTGAATTCCTTTATACAATTCTGTAGATAGTTTTCATTTAATGTTTCCATTTTCTAAATTATTATTCGATAATTGATAATTGATAATTATCTCCTGAGCGGTTTATCTTCTCTTAGACTAAAACCCGGCAACAGGAGATTAATTTTATTTAAAAGCGCTTCAGGTACATACTCCCCTTTTGGAACGGTGTCCACTTTTATCTTAGATACTTTTTCATCATCATCAAAATAAATATACAATTCCTCACCTTCAACCTTATTCAATCCGTTTGCTTTATTTTCTTCATACAAAAAATAAATACTGCTTGAGTTTCCTTCAACTTCTATCAAATTAATTTTATCATTTGATAAATTCAAAGTTATATCTCTGCCGTTAATCTGATCATACCTGTCCTTAAAATATTCATCCTCGTTTGATGAGATGACAAAAGATAATTTCGAATTTTGTACCGAAGAAAGTTTTTTGACAAAAATCCTCTGGAGTTTATTATTTGGAAGCTCTGCGTATATAGAGTCGCCTGTCACTTGAAGCTGTTCCTGCCAGACTATAGGTTCAATAGACAATGAAACAGTTTCGTTATCACGGTAATAAATTCCAAGTCCGCACTTTGATAAAAACATTTCCCTTATTATTTCTACGTTTCCCGTTGCCACATAATATTCCGGTTTAATTCTGAATGCTTCCATCGTGTCACTGGAAATGTAAAGTGTATCTTTATTATCTTCAACTTGCACAAGCTCTGCTTTGTCTTTTATAATCGTGTAATTTTCCTTTTCATAATTTTCAAGCACTCTTCCCGAAATTACAGTATTATTGTTCAAGCTAACTATCTTTACATTTCCGGATGCAAAAGATTTTTTTTCACCTGAAAAGTTAGTAGCGGTGTCGGAAGTTATTATAGTGGAATCGCTTTCAATACTTACATTTCCCAATGCGTATGTTTTTCCCTGCCTCTTTAAAAAATCGATATTGTCCGCTTTAATCACGGCAGAATCTGTAGTTACAATTACGTTACCTTTGGCAAAAGAGTCTTCGTTATTTCTGAAATACGTTAATTCGTTAGAAGTGATCCTGTACTCCGGATTCACTATTATCACATTACCATTTAAGATCGCTTTTGCTTCATTGAAAAAATAAATTCCATTTTCTGCTCTCAAAGTTGCATTTGGATCTTTCAGAGTGACTCCGCCTTCGCTGATTGCTCTTTTGTCATCGCCGAAGTAAGTGGCCTTTGAAGTAAATAAAGAGAGCGTATCCTGTAATATTCTAACATTACCTCTTAATTCAACACGGTTTGCATCGAGAAACTGTGTTGCGGAATTGCAATATACTTTCACATTTCCCTGCACGAATTCTACGTTGCCGGTGGCTTCTCTTACATTCTGGCCGTCAATGACTTTACCTGAAAGTTGATCTGCATTTTTTAATTCAATCTTTTCCTGAGCAAAAACCATTTGTGAAATTAAAAGCATAAATATGAAAATACTTTTAAATCTCGCAAAGGCGCAAAGGACGCAAAGATGTTCCATAAAATTGTTTAACTTAGATGATTCTGTATCGAAAACTTTTTTAAAAAAATATTTCAACTTATATTATAAATTGTTTACAATTCTTGTAATTCCATCTTTAACTAAATTTGAATTGAAGTTTATAAGCAACCCGAGCTTAAGACCTGTAAGTTTAGTATGTCAACAATTGTTTTTATGAACATTGAGAATATTTTCTATCGATTTCAATTCTAATATTACTTTATTTTCAACTATTATATCTGCTATAAAGCCGATATCAATTTTAATATTGTCGTAATGAACTGATATAGGTTTTTGTCTTTCACAATAAATGCTATCCTTTGCAAGTTCATAAAACAATACTGTTTCGTAAACCGATTCAAATAACCCCGGACCGAGTTTAGAATGAATTTTTATACACTTTCCAATAATTATTTCAGACAATTTATTTTCGTCTAACAGATTATTCATAATTCATTATTAACATTCCAGATTCATTATCTCATGGGAAGTAAAGAAAATTCTTTGCGAACTTTGCGCCTTTGCGAGAGAAAAATCACTTAGAAAACATACCGCTTACTTTATAAATTTTATAATTCTTCAGATTCTGATCTGATTCAAAACCAATTCCTTCAATAGTTTCAGCAGATGTTTTTATACGGACAAATTCATTCGAAGAAACTTTTTGAGATTTATTATTCCAAAGTAATTTTTGAGTCCGCAGCTCGCTTCCCTCATTATTCACAACAAAAACACTATCAAAAATTTCTATATCTTTTGTCCTGTCGTCAATTTTCCCTTTTTTACCTTCAAGAGTTGACACCTTAACCCCGTCTCTGAAGAAATCGACTACAGCGCCACTGTCAATTAAGGTATATCCTTTATTAGTGTAAACAGATATGTGGCCTGCATTTAAAATCGCCTTGGTATTTCCTGAATCTGAAAAAATCACTTTTGAGTTCCAGCTTTCCTGAGAAGGCGAGTCTTCAGCGTTAAGGTTAGTTTGTGTCGGTTTGAACTTATCATCACAAGATGAAAATTCAAACAGCAAAAACATTCCGATGACAAATAAAAAAAAAAATCGTTCACGCATTTCACAATCCTTCTTCGACGAGCCGGTGCATATGAATCATTCCAACCGGTCTTTTATTTTTATCACCAACAATAAGCTGCATGATCTTATTCTTTTCCATCAGCTCCAGCGCTTCATTTGCAAGCATATTTTTGGAAATTATTTTAGGGTTTGGGTTCATAAGGTCTTTGGCTGAAAGATTTTGGATGTTATTAAGATTTTTTTCGAGCAATCTTCTGATATCTCCGTCTGTAATAATGCCAATGATCTTAGATTTATTAACTACACAGGAGCATCCGAGACGCTTTGAGGAAATCATGTAGATCACATCTTTTAAGCTTGTGTTGATTTTGACAATTGGAATATCTTCGTCTTTTGTCATAATATCTTCAACTTTTAAGAGTAACTTTTTCCCAAGATTTCCTCCGGGATGAACCATAGCAAAATTTTCCGAAGTGAATTCTCTTTTCTGCAGTAAAGAAATTGCAATTGCATCACCAAGCACCAAAGCCGCAGTTGTTGAAGATGTCGGCGCGAGATTGTGAGGACAAGCTTCTTCTTTCACAGAGGCATCAAGAGCTATGTGTGAAAGATTTGCCAGCTCTGATTCTGAATTACCTACGATTGAAATGATCTTAATATTAAGAAGATTAAAACTCGGAATTAACTGTCTGATCTCCGACGTGTCACCACTCTTTGAAATTATCAAAACAACATCTTCTTTTCTCAGTACACCAAGATCCCCATGAAGACTGTCTGATGAATGAAGAAAGATCGCGTATGTTCCGGTCGAATTGAAAGTTGCTACAATTTTCTGCGCGATAATTCCTGACTTACCGATACCTGTCACAACTACTTTGCCTTTGCATTTATAAATTGTTTCAACTGCATTGATAAAATTTTCTAAATAATTTTCATTTTTAAATCTTTTTTCAAGATCACCTATGGCTTTTTTCTCAATCGATATCACTCGTTTTGCATTTGCGACAATTTCTCTCTGCGCTTTGGATTTACTCATTGATAAGCTATTAAAATTTAGATATAATACTTAATATGTAATTTTTTTAAAATAACATTCTGCACGATAAAATAATGTTAAAAAAAGGAGACGAAATTGAAGTCGATATTACAGATCTCAGTTCAGAGGGAAAAGGAATATCGAAACTTGAAGACGGTTTTGTAATTTTTTCTGAGAACGCTCTGCCTGGTGATAAAGCATTGATCAGGATCAGAAGGAAGAAATCCAGCTATGCGGAAGCAAAATTGATTGAAATTTTAAGTTCGTCTGAATTCCGTATCCCTCCCCGATGCAGATATTTTGGCATCTGCGGCGGTTGCAAGCTCCAGAATTATGAGTACAAAAAACAAATTGAATATAAAACAAATGTTGTTAAAAATGCTTTTGAAAGAATAGGCGGATTTAATAATCTTAAAATTCCGAATACAATGCCCTGTGACGAGATATTTTATTATAGAAATAAGATGGAGTTCTCATTTTCAGATGATAAATGGTTGGAAGAAAAAGACTTAAACTATGCAAGAGAAAGTTTTGTCTTAGGTCTGCATGTTCCGAAGTTTCATTCAAAAATAGTTGACATCGAAGAGTGTTTTCTTCAATCGGAAATTTCAAATGAAATTTTAAACTTTACCAGGAAGTTCTTTAAAAGCAGAAACGTTTCGGTTTATTCTACCAAAACTCAATCCGGCTTTCTTAGATTTCTGATCGTTAGGCAAAGCAAGAATAATTCTGAATTGATGATTAATTTGATTACTTATGATTATGATCAAAATTTAATGAGTGAATACTCCGAAGAATTAAAGAAGAGCTTTCCTGAGATATCAACTATTATAAATTCTATATCACAGAAAAAGGCTCAGGTTGCGATTGGAGATCAGAATCATGTTCTAAATGGAAATGGGTTTATTACAGAAAAATTGAAAACGTATTCGCATAAGGAGTATTCATTTAAGATCTCTCCTCAATCTTTTTTTCAGACAAATACACGTCAGGCAGAAAGATTATTTAACATTCTCGTTGAGTTTGGAGATTTTAGAAAAGGAGACAATCTTCTCGATCTTTATTGCGGTACAGGTTCTATTTCAATTTTTATTTCAGAGAGTGTAAATAAAGTATTAGGAGTTGAATTAATTGAAGATTCTATCATTGATGCAAAAGAAAATGTAAAGCTCAATGATGTTACCAATATAGAGTTTATATGCTCGGATATTAAGGATTTTCTTGAACAGGAAGATGTTATGAGCGACTATAATAAATTAATACTTGATCCTCCACGCTCAGGACTTCATCCGAAAATTTGTGAAGTGCTGTCTGAAACAAAATTTGATAAAATAGTGTATGTAAGCTGTAACCCTCATACACAGGCAAGAGACTTACAGATAATATGCGGGAAGAATAATTATAGTATTGAAAAAATCCAGCCGGTAGACATGTTTCCTCACACTTATCATGTAGAAAATGTAGTTTCACTGAAAAGAGTTGAATGACTTTTAAAAAACTGGTTTAATGAGTATGTTATTACAAATCTTGCCGTTGGCTTAAGCCAACGGCAATTGAATTTAGAAGCTTTTAATAATTTTATAAAAGATGCTAATGTAAATGTTTTTACTTTTTTATTTTAAAGTAAAAAAAGAAAGGATTGAAAAATGCAGAACGCAGAAATTCTATCGAAAGATAAAAATAATATATTATGGGTTGATGATGAGATCGAATCCCTGAAGTCAAACATAATGTTTCTGAAACAAAAGGGTTATAATGTAAAAGAAGCAACGAATGGTGAAGACGGCATAAACCTTATCCGGGATAATGACTTTGATTTAGTATTTCTAGATGAGATGATGACCGGAATGGGGGGGCTTCAGACTCTTGTCGAAATCAAAGACATCAAGCCAAGCCTTCCCGTTGTAATGGTTACAAAGAATGAAACTGAGAGTTTAATGGAAGATGCTATCGGCAATAAGATCTCTGATTACCTCATCAAACCCGTAAATCCTACACAGCTTCTTTTGGTCTGTAAAAAAATGCTTGATTCAAAGCGCCTCAAGGGAAGCCAGGTTTCGAAAGATTATATACAAGAGTTTAACAACATATCGATGGCAATGATGGATGGTCCGGACTGGAAAGACTGGATCGATATTCATTTGAAAATGACCGGGTGGGAAATTGAGCTTGACGAACATCCTGATCTTGGATTGAAGCAAACCATACTTACACAGAAAAGGGACTGCAATATAGAATTCTCAAAATACGTTGAAAAAAATTATCTGAAATGGGTTAATTCAAAAGATGACAAACCTACATTATCAAATGAGATAGTTGATAAGTTTGTTATACCCCATGTAGAAAAATCCAAATCGGTATTCTTATTTGTAATTGATTGCATGAGAATGGATCAGTGGATGGTGATGGAAAAATATTTATACGACTATTTCCGAATAAGCAAGGATTATCATTACTCAATTCTTCCGACTGCAACCCCTTTCAGCCGTAACGCGATATTCTCAGGTTTGTTCCCATCCGAATTAGAGCATCATTATCCTGAACTCTGGAAATTAAATGAAGATGATGAGAACAGCAAAAACAATTATGAAAAGGATTTTTTGATCAAACTTCTTGAAAGACGAAGGATTAAGTTAAGAAATGAAGTCAAGTACACGAAAATAATGGATTCAAATTTCGGAAGAGGAATTGAAAGCAAGATAATGTCATATTGCAATAATCATTTGAACGCTATCGTAATTAATTTTGTCGATATGATAGCACACTCAAGAAGTGACAATGCAATTTTAAAAGAAATCGCACCGGATGAGTCTGCATATCGTTCGCTGACAGAATCATGGTTTGAACACTCTTCTTTTTTCGGAATGCTGAGACAGCTTTCAACGAGGAACGATATTAAAATCGTTATTACTACCGATCACGGAAGTATAAGATGCCTGCATGGTGTGAAAGCAATGGGTGATAAAGAAACTTCGACAAACTTGAGATATAAATCCGGAAAGAATGTTAAGGCTGATTCACGAAACGCATTATTCATAAGAAACCCGACTGAATATAAATTACCCAGAGGCAACGGTATTCTTAACTATATTATTGCAAAGGAAGATTTTTATTTTGTGTATCCGACAGACTATCACAGATATTTAAATCAATACAACGATACATTTCAGCACGGCGGGATTTCAATTGATGAAATGATACTACCGGTAATAACACTTGGATCTAAAGCTTGATTTTCAGAAATGAAATAATTTTAAATTCCCCTGAAGCAACTTTTTTAGCAGGGAATAATTTTGGGGCAGCATTAAAAAGAAATTCTATTGTAGGGCTATTCGGAAACCTTGGTTCAGGCAAAACCCAGTTCGTCAAAGGTGTCTGTCATTATTTTAACGTTAACGACAATGTTAGCAGTCCTTCTTTCATAATTGTAAATGAATATAGTGGATTCGATAATAGAACTAATTCCAATATAAGCATTAACCATTTTGACCTTTACCGGTTGAAAAATATGAAAGAACTCATAGAAATTGGATTTGAAGGTTATACGAATGACAATTCGATTTGCCTAATAGAGTGGGCTGAGCTTGCAGATAAATATTTTAACGGGAATATTGAAAAAATATTTTTTGAACATGGCAAAACTGAAAATGAAAGACTAATAAAATTCTGAATAGGTTTTGGGAATATTATTAATTGAAAGTTCTTCAAAGAAAATTGAGTTTGGATATGCGGTTGATTCGGAAATTGTTTTAAATGAAGAGCTGAACATAAACCACAATGCTGACGCTTTATCATATTTCATCAAAAAATCTTTTGAAAAAAATGATATTAGGATTAAAGATGTTGAAATTGTAAGTTTGTCTAACGGACCCGGTTCTTTTACGGGGCTGCGAATCGGTTCTGCAATTGCAAAAGGAATTTGTTTTGCTATAGGTTCTAAACTTATCGAAGTATCGACTCTTGACATAATTGCCAATAAATTTAAATCTGAGGGAAGAATAGTCTCTCTCGTATTTTCAAATCAAAGGACACTTGAGTTTTTTTATTGTGAATATGTTTTCGAAACTGGGAAATTAAAAAAAGTCTCCGACTATAAAATTGGATTGTTAGAAAATATTATCAGTGATAAACTTACTTACTTAATAAATGAAAACCTTAAGGAAGATTTCCCGGAACAATTTAGGCACACGTTGAAAGATGCTTCAAAATATTCGAACATACTTTCTCAGTTTGAGCTAACAATTGACAAGATCGAAAGAAACAAGTTTAGTGATTACAAAACTTCGAAACCATTTTACATGAAGGAGTTTACTCCGAAAATATGATTTTATTTTTGGAATAAACTTATTTATTTTGAACAACACAAAAAATTATGGCCTGGTTTAAGAGATCAAAAGAAAACATTACGACCGATCCGCAAAAGAAAGATATACCTGATGGTTCTTGGATAAAGTGTCCCGAGTGCGGTGAAATGATGCATAAAAAACAATGGGAGTCAAATCTCTATCTTTGCATTAAGTGCGAGTATCACTTTCGAATTGGAAGCGATGAGTATTTGAAGATTTTGCTGGATGAAGATTCTTTCAAAGAAATGGACAAAAAACTTCGATCCGTAGATCCGCTAAGCTTTGAAGACACAAAGCCTTATAAAAAGCGGCTGGATGAAACTATGAAGAGCACCGAGCTCAATGATGCTATAAAAACGGGAACAGGAAAAATTAATTCAACCGAAGTAGTAATCGGATGCATGGATTTTGGCTTTATAGGCGGAAGTATGGGAAGCGTGGTCGGAGAAAAAATCAGCCGCGCTATTGATAAATCAATAAAAACGAAATATCCGCTTATAATAATTTCTTCAAGCGGAGGAGCAAGAATGATGGAAGGAGCTATATCGCTGATGCAGCTTGCCAAGACAAGTTCTAAGCTGGCAAAACTTGATGATGAGAAAATTCCTTACATTTCTATATTAACAAATCCCACAACCGGAGGAGCTACAGCTTCTTTTTCAATGCTCGGGGATTTTAATATCGCCGAACCGAATGCTCTGATTGCATTTGCCGGTCCCCGCGTTGTAAAGCAGGCAACCGGTAAAGACCTTCCTCAAGGGTTTCAGCGTTCTGAATTTCTTCTCGAACACGGATTTATTGATTTCATAGTGAACCGTAAAGACATGAAAAACAAGCTTTCACAAGTGCTCAATCTAATTTCCAATTAATGAAGGTAGTTAAAGAAATTTCTGATATCCAGGATATTTCTGATTATTACAAATGCACCGGAAAGAGAGTTGCTCTCGTCCCGACCATGGGTTACCTTCATTCCGGACACACTTCTTTAATGTTAAAAGCCAAAGATGAGAATGAGATCGTAGTTGTGAGTATTTTTGTCAACCCTACACAATTCGGGAAGAATGAAGACTTTGACAAATATCCAAGAGACTTTTTGCGCGACTACCATATTTGCGAAAAAGCCGGAGTTGATTATATTTTTAATCCGGAAGTTGATGAGATGTATAAAAAAAATAATCTTACTTCAGTTATTGTATCGGATATTACCGATAAATTTGAGGGCAAGTTAAGGCCCGGACACTTCAAAGGAGTGGCAACCGTAGTTCTGAAATTATTAAATGCTGTGAAGCCTGTCAATTTATACCTTGGACAAAAAGATGCACAGCAGAATATTGTAATAAAAAGAATGATCAATGATGTTAACCTTGATGTCAATGTTGTGATTTGCGAAACAATACGTGAAGAAAACGGACTGGCAATGAGCTCACGCAATATTTATCTCAGTGAAGATGAAAAAAATAAAGCTGCTGCTTTGAATTTTTCATTGAATGAAGGTAAGCGGTTAATTCTTGAAGAAAATATTGCTGACTCGGGTGAAATAAAAAATAATATCTCAAATATTTTTAAGGAGCGCGTCCCTGAATTTGAATTACAGTATTATGAAATTACCGATAATGAGGAACTTCAACCTATTGAGAATCTTAAAGACTACAGGGGCAAAGTATTAATTTCACTGAACGCAAAGGTCGGCTCAACCAGATTGATTGACAATATTATTTTTAAAAAATAGCTCAAGTTAACTGCTTTAATCCGCCGCGGCGGATTGAAAGTAAGGGCTTGCCACCTGTCTGACGCCAGGCAGGCGAATTTCACCTGCCTGCAGCAGGCATGCTAATTAACACGAATTAAAAAAATTGATTATTAAAAAAATTCGTG
>Ga0180121_10000715_pt1 | contig 14028 bp, 15 predicted proteins | sample AntDrymUQ5402106_2_FD_129676 | JGI IMG/M metagenome (GOLD analysis project Ga0180121, IMG submission 129676) | Polar desert sand microbial communities from Dry Valleys, Antarctica - metaG UQ540 (21.06) (version 2) (version 2) | ecosystem: Environmental > Terrestrial > Soil > Desert | place...
AGCTCGCGGGCGATCGTGTGTCCGCCCACCAGCTCACCTTCGTACTCGAGCTCGATCTTTCCGGTAATCGCCGGCAGCGCGGCGTAGATGTCGGCGATGCGCGGCACGATATCCCGCTCTCCCGTCTGTATCGCCCGCCGCTCGGCGTTCGACACCACGTTTTCCATGACCGTGATCGGCATCCGCTGCGAAACGCCGGATCTCTTGTCGATGCGCTTGTCGGTGCGGGCCTCGAAGGCAATCCGCTCGATCACCTCGGAAATGAAGTCCGGCACGCGGACCTTGCCGGCGCCGCGCGCGGTCCACGCTTCCTGCTCCGTGATCGCCATGCCCATCTCGACAGTCTCGGGATAGTGCGTAATCACCTCGCTGCCGATGCGATCCTTGAGCGGCGTGATGATCTTGCCGCGCGCGGTGTAGTCTTCGGGATTCGCGGTGAAGCAGAGCATTACGTCGAGCGGAAGCCTGACCGGATATCCCTTGATCTGGACATCCCCTTCCTGCATGATGTTGAACAGGCTGACCTGCACCTTTCCCGAGAGGTCGGGCAGCTCGTTGAGCGCGAAGATCCCGCGGTTGGCGCGCGGCAGCAGCCCGTAATGAATCGTGAGCTCATCGCCGAGAATGTGGCCGCCGCGCGCTGCCTTGATGGGGTCGAGGTCGCCGATGATGTCGGCGACGGTGACATCGGGCGTCGCGAGCTTCTCGATGAAGCGGCTCTCGGGGTCGAGCCACGCGATCGGCGTGTCGTCACCGGCCTGGGCGAGCAGATTCTTCCCGAACCTGGAAAGCGGCGCAAACGGATTGTCGTTCACCTCGCTGCCGGCGACGATCGGGATGGCATCGTCGAGGAGGGTGGTCAGCGCGCGCAGAATCCGCGATTTAGCCTGGCCGCGGAGCCCCAGCAGGATGAAGTTGTGCTTGCTGAGCAGCGCATTGACGATCTGCGGCATCACCGTCTCTTCGTAGCCGACGACGCCGTGAAAGATCGGCTTGCGGGTGGCGAGCCGCGTCAGCAGGTTCGCCCTCAGCTCGTCCTTGACCGATGAAATGCGTCGGTCGGGGGCGGCAAACGATGAGCGCTTAAGGGCGCCAAATGTTTCGGGATAGCGCGACAACTTTCTCTCCGGCAGGGTGTGCAGCGATGGTAAATCTAGTCCCGCTCACAGGGGGCAACCAGCGCATTCTACCCTTGACAGGCCCCGGGGATCGGATAAAGTTTCGGGCCGCGCCAACAACGAGCACCACCACTGAGTGCACGGGACCGGCGATTCAACCACGTTGCACTCCCAAGGAGATTGATTAATGAAGCGCCTTGCCCTTGTTGCCGCAGTTCTGGTACTTGCCGCATGCACCGCCAAGAAGGATGAAGCAATGGCCGTCGATACCTCGGCGCCCGCGATGGCTCCCGCTCCTGCCCCGATGGACACGGGCATGATGATGGCGAGCAGCACCAGCAGCACGATGTCCCGCTAAGCTGCACCGCGATTGTAGAAAGGCGCCACTAGACAGTGGCGCCTTTTTCATTTTGCTCCACCTGCACCGCGCATTCTCCGTCCGGCCACTTCGCGCGCAGCGTCGTACCCGCTGCAACCTCACGCCGTACCATCCCGATCGCGACACCGCCGAAGCGGGGCGAGAGGGCAACGCTTCTCACATCGCCAACCGACTTTCCCTCGTCGTTCAGCAGCTCCGTCCCGCGCGGCGGTGACGGCCGGGCGACGAAGCGAAGCCGCCGTAGCAGGCGATTGACGTGGCCGCGGAAGTGTATGCGTGCCACCGTCTCCTGCCCGATGTAGCAGCCCTTCGTATAGGAGATCGCGCCGAGCTCGTCGAAGTTTGCTTCCTGTGGCAGGGTGTTCTCATCCATGTCCACGCCCCAGCGCGGTCGGCCGCTCTCGATGCGCGCGATCTCCCAGGTTTCGGCGCTGCCGGCAAGAGCGCCGGCCGCGTGAAGTGTCTCACGGACCGAAGCCATTGCCGCTACTGGCACGAATAGATCGTACCCGTCGAGGTCCATCTCCGGGACACGCGCGACGGTAACTTCCGTGACTCCGATCGTGACGGGCACGTGAGCGTAGGGAGCTGCCGCTGACTTCTCGTCGAGGCCGAACTGCACCAGGATTTTTCGCGCCGATGGACCGAACAGGCCGAGATTGGAGACCTCCGCCGAGAGATCATGATAGGGTGCGGCGCGCGGGTTGATATACTTGCGCACCATCGCCCGCCAGTTCTCGGCCGCCTCCGGCGAGGTGTCGATGAGGAGCGAATCGCCCATCGCGAAAATGCGCAGGTCGGCGACGATCTTTCCCTTCGCTGAAAGCGCCGCCGCGTACTGCCCTTCGCCCGTCTGGAGGCTGCCGACATCATTGGTGACCAGGCCCGTCACCAGCTCGGCGGCCTTGCCGCCGGAAATACGGATGCGGAACCGGTCGCTCCGGTCGAAAACGAGAGCACCGTTGTGCAGCGCGGAGTACTCGCTCAGTTCCGACATTACCTGCAATTAAGCCGGTGCGTCCGGCTAAATCTACTGGCCCAGGGCCGCGTACGATGCGTCGAGCAAGTCGACGGGGTGTATGGAGCGCGCGCCGATTCCGTCGCGAACGAGGCCGGCGCCGATCTGCATCAGGCAACCAGGGTTTCCCGTCGCGACAAAGGGCGCGCCGGCGGCGCGGATGTTGGCGAGCTTGGGAGCGAGAACCGCGTCGGAGGTCTCGGGCTCGATCAGGTTGTAGATCCCCGCACTGCCGCAGCATTGATCGGAGTCGTGGAGCGGAATCAGCTCGAGTCCGGGAATCGCCGCGAGGACTGCGTACGGCGCGTGCGTAATTCGCTGCGCGTGCTGAAGATGACAGGGCGCATCGTAGGTCACCCTGATTGCCATAGATCCACCCGGCTTGGGACCGGCGGCGGCGAGCAGCTCGCTGACATCCCTGACGCGCGCGGAAAAACTTTCCGCCCGCTCGTGCCACTCGGCGTCGTCGCGCAGCAGGTGCCCATACTCCTTCATTGCTGCGCCGCACCCCGCCGCGTTCACCGCGACGAAGCTCGCGCCCGAGCCGTCGAAGGCGGCAATGTTGCGGCGCGCGAGCTTCCGCGCGGTGTCGAGATCGCCGGCATGAGCGTGCAACGCGCCGCAGCACTGCTGTCCCCTGGCCTCGACGACTGTGTAATCGTTCATCGTCAGCACGCGCTCGGTGGCGCGATTTGTCTGCGTGAACAGTCCCTCCTTAACGCAACCGCGGAGCGATGCGACCGTTCCTCTCTCGCCCGTTCCGGACGCGCGGTAAGGTGATCGCTCGATCGAGCGGCCGGTCGATGCGAGCATTGCCATCGCGAACCCGATCCGCCCCCGTATGCCGGACATCAGCGTCGGGATCGGCGTCGCGGCGAGGATGCGCGAAAAGAACATCGCCGGGAGCAAAGCCCATGGTCGCGCGAACACGGCGAGTATCAGCCGCGCAACGTGAGGGATGCGCCTGCTCTCGAGCAATGTCGCGCGCGTGGCTTCGAGCAGCTGTCCGTACGGCACGCCGCTCGGACACACCGGCTCGCACGCGCGGCAGCCGAGGCAGCGGTCGATGTGTTCGTGGACACTCTGGTCGTTGGGAGAGATGGTTCCCTCGAGTAGCGAGCGCATGAGGAAGATTCGCCCGCGCGGGCTGTCGTTCTCGTCCTCGAGGTTGAGATAGGTGGGACACGCCTGGAGGCAAAATCCACAGTGCACGCAGGCGTTGATTCCGGGGAGCGCGTCAGCGAGAGGCGTTCCCGGCAGCGCGCACCCGGGCATTCCGTCGGGAGGGAGCGGATCTCTGGTGTTGATTGCTGTCATTTAGCCCAGAATCCCCGGGTTGAGCAGATCGTCGCTGTCGAAGACGCGCTTTATCCGTTGCGACAGGGGGTCGGAGACCGCGCTGGGGACCTGTCGCCAGACCTCCGGCGGGAGCTTCTCGCAAATGACGTGTCCACTGTGGTCGCCCCCGGATTCGTTCCCGATGATGACATCAGACACTGTATTGGGGTCGGAATTCTTGCGCACTACCAGACGAACCAGGCCCCGCACCGGACTCATCCACGTCATCATGGATGGAATATCGTCGCCCAGGATGTCGTCAAGTCTATCCGGGAATGCGCTTGGCGGTCCAGAGATGCGGATCACACAGTCCGCATCGCGCTCCAGCTGCCGCACACGGGTCCACAAATTTGCGTCGACTTCTTCCGGTGTCGCGAGCGCTGTGAGAGCGGACAACTGGCCAGCCACCCCAGCTTCGTTGCCGCCAAAACGGATGAGGCAAATGGCGCGGTCACCGAGCCCCAGTAATCGCACAGCCGGAGCGCTCAGAACCTCGAATGCGAAAGGACCGAGCCGCGCCGCCAGAAATCCGCCCAGAAATGCAGCATCGCTCCCGTTCCCCGACAATTTCACGACGAATGTCCGGTCGACCTTCGGCCGCGCATACAGGCGCAACGTGACTTCGGTGATCACTCCGAGGGTGCCCCACGATCCCGTGAGCAATCTGGTGAGATCGAACCCGGCAACATTCTTTACGACTTTGCCACCGCAGCGGATCACCTCGCCTCGGCCGCTCACGAACTCCATCCCGAGCACGAGATCTCTCGGCAGCCCAAATCCGCTGGCCAAAGGTCCCGCCGACGCGGTGGACACCGTCGCTCCTATCGTTCCATCCGAAGAACCGTACGGATCCAGCGGTAACCACTGGTCGTGCTCCGCTGTCGCCCGCTCGATCTCGGCGAGCGAGGTACCGGCGCGGACAGTGAGGGTGAGATCGCCCGGCACGTAGCTCACGACGCCATTGTCACCCTGCAGCGACAGCGTCCGTTTCGCGCGCACGGGCCGGCCGGCGTCGAGCCAGGTGGACCGGCCGCACACGCGCAACGGAGTGCGCGCCGCCGACGCATCGCGGATCGTCCTGGCGATCGACTCAGTCGTCATGCGACGGCGGGGCGAGAAGGCTCGGCGGAGAGCGGCTGCGGCACACGCGCCGATGCAACGCCATGCCATTCGCGGCACGAATGAATCGGGACGACCTTGCCGGGATTGGATCTTCGGTCGGGATCGAACGCCCCGCGCAGCTCGCACATTGCGTTGAGCGAATTTTCGGTGAAGATGGACTCCATATATCCCATCTTGTCGAGACCGACGCCGTGCTCGCCGGTAATGCTGCCACCCACTTCGATGCAGGCGGTCATGATCTCCGTCATCGCCTTGTGCACCCGCTCGCTCTCGGCGGGATCGTCGGCGCTGTAGGCGATGTTGGGATGCAGGTTGCCGTCCCCGGCGTGAAACACGTTGCAAACCAGGACGCCGTACTTCTCGCTGATCGCGTGAATGCGCTTGAGGATCGCCGGAAGCTGGGTGCGGGGAATAACGGCGTCCTGGACGATCAGGTGCGGCGCGAGGCGGCCCATCGCTCCGAATGCCTTCTTTCGCCCCTGCCAAAGCTTCATCCGCTCCGCGTCATCCTTCGCGACCTTCACGGCGCGCGCTCCGCCGCCAAGGCAAATTGCGCGCACGGTCTCGAGGTCCGCATCCACTCCCGCGCGGAGTCCGTCCAGCTCGATGAGAAGAATCGCCTCGGCGTCCCGCGGGTATCCGGCGGCGTACACCGAGTCTTCGACGACACGTATAGTCGGACCGTCCATGAACTCGAGTGCCGCCGGAACGATCCCGGATGCAATGACCGCCGACGTAACCCGCGCTGCCTCGTCCACCGACATGAAATCGGCGAGCAGCGTTCGCACTGTCTCTGGCCGCGGCGTGAGCTTCACCGTTACATCGAGTGCAACGCCGAAACACCCTTCCGATCCAATGAAGGCGCCGCGCAGGTCGTATCCGTCGCGCTCGCCGGTGGCGCTGCCGAGCTCGACGACTTCGCCATCCGGCAGTAGCGCGGTGATCGCGAGCACGTGGTTGAGAGTTACCCCGTACTTGAGGCAGTGCGGTCCGCCGGCGTTCTCGGCGACGTTGCCGCCGATGGTGCACGCCGCTTCGCTCGACGGATCGGGCGCGTAAAGCAGCCCGTGCGGCGCGACGTGCCTGTTGAGACGCAAATTCACGACACCAGGCTCGACGGTCGCGCGCATGTTGTCCACGTCGACAGAGATGATCTGCTTCAGGCGGTGAAGCCCGAGCAGCACGACATCATCGGCGAGCGCGCCGCCTGAGAGACCGGTGCCCGCGCCGCGCGGGACGAAAGGGAGGCCATCCGCCGCGAGCACGCGCACGACCTTGATGGTCTCTTCGCGCGTCGCCGGAAAGACGGCGAGCCGCGGCTGGCGCCGGTACCCGGGCAAGCCGTCAGAGTTGTAAACCAGCAGCTCGCTCTGCCGGCTCAGGACATGTTTCTCGCCCACGATGTCGGCCAGCCGCTCGGCGACGGGTGGCTTCTGCATGAGGGAAATCTAGCTATTGAGCGCTTTGCGGAGCCGGCACCACCAGGTTGATGGCGTCCCTCTCGATACGATAATCGAGCGGAGAATCCATGCCTTTCAGCTCCCCGTCGATGCCGATCGTCGCGCTGGGCCGAGTCAATTCGATGCGGCAGGAATCGACAATGAACTCGTCGAAGTGGGGCATCCGGCCCGCTTCCTTCGTGCCGCGCGCGATGGCGGCTAGAGCAACCGCGAAGAGGCGCGCCGGCTTTCTACCCTGCACGATCATAACGTGCAGGCCGCGCTGTCCGCCCTCCTTGCGGCTGCCGAGCGTGGGCAGCTGGAGCTCGCGCTCACCGGCGCCGATGAAGACCATCGGTGTCCGGTAGCTCTTCTTCTCGCCCTTTACCTCGAGCTCGACGCTGAACGTTCTGAGGGAAGTGAACATGCGCAGGAGCGCGACGAAGCTGGCGATTTTGTAGCCGAGGGATTTCTCGAACCGCTCGCGCGTCCTGACGAAGGTGACGTAGGCGCCGATCGAGCTCGTGTTGAGGAAAATCGAGTCGCCGACATAACCGACATCAGCTTTCTCGATCGTTGCGCCCTTCGCGACTTCCGCGGCGGCGGCAAGGTCTTCGGGAATCCCGTGGTCCTTGGCGAAGTGATTCAACGTTCCCGCGGGAAGAATTGCGAGCTCCGTCGCCTTTTTTGCGACGGCACCCGCGGCGGCTGCGATCGTGCCGTCACCGCCGGCAACGACGAGGCGCTTCGCCCCGGCCTGGACGGCTGCACCCAGCTCTTCCCCAAGCGCGTCGGGCTTTACTTCCTGAACCTCGAATCCAGCGCCGGTGAGCGCTTCGCGCGCGGCATCCGCGCTGCCGCCGCCGGCGTTCAGGTATGCTTTCATGGGCCCGACCTATGCACTTTGCATGCGATAAAAAAAACGCCGGCCATTACTGGCCGGCGTTGGATCTTTCAGCGCACTGTTCCGAAGTCGGGCTAGCTCCAGAATCCGGCGAGCGCCGATCCGTCCGGAGACTCGCGCAGCTTCTCGAACGCGCGCTCGCGGATCTGCCTGATCCGCTCCCGCGTGACGCCCATCAGCGCGCCAATCTTCTCAAGTGTCATCGCGTCCGAGCCCTGCTCGAGACCGTAGTACAGGTGCAGGATCTTCCGTTCGCGCGGAGTCAGGTATTTCCGGAACACCCGGTCAATGAACTCCCGCATCAGGTGGAAGTCGGTGACATCTTCGATCTCGGCGCCATCGACGCCGGCGAATCTCTCACCCAGCGTGCAGGCCTCGCGATCCGAACGGTCAATGGGGGCGTCGAGTGAAATCTCGGTTGCCGACATCTGCTTCGCCGAGCGAACGGCGTCCGGGGTCTCCTCGAGGAGGCGTCCGATCTCGTTGTCGGTCGGGTCGCGCTTGAGGACCTGGGACAAAACCGTCTGCGCGCGGGCCAGCTTGATGAGCTGGGAGTTCTGGTTGAGCGGGATCCTGACGCTGCGCGTCTGCTCGGCAAGCGCCTTGAGAACTGCCTGGCGCACCCACCACACGGCGTAGGAAATGAACTTCACGCCCTGGTCGGGATCGAACTTTCTCACTGCCTTGAGCAGGCCTTCGTTGCCGATGGCAACGAGCTCACCAAGGTCCAGACCGTGGCCCTGATACTTCTTGACGTAGGAGATGACGAAGCGAAGGTTGGCGGTGACTAGCCTTTCAGCTGCTTTTTCGTCGCCGGCCTGAGCTCGGCGCGCCAGCCGGCGCTCTTCTTCAGCGTCGGTTATGAGGGGAAGCTTTTGTATGTCCTGGAGGTACTGGTCGAATGCGGTGGAGGGAGAGGAACGGAAGAAGCCCTTGGATCTACTTTCGCCCGTTGTCTGCATAAGCCCCATGTTTTAGCGGCGTAACCGTTCCACGAGCCGTCCGGCCCGCTCGGCAACTGTGTAACGGTCACGTTAACAGAGGGCCCACGAAAAGTGCAACAGCCACGTTTCATGCCACAGGGGGGCCCGGCGGATCTTTGGTCTTCGTTCGGGTTGTAGCCATCATAATCGCAGCGCCAATGGCCACGATCGCGCCAACAGCGATCCAGAGTGGGGGCACATTCAGCAGAAAGGCAGCGATCGCCAAACCGATGACGAGAACAATGAATCCGATCAGGTAGGTACTGAACGAGGACATCGGGTTATCCGGTTGAAGGAGGTGTTCGCTCGAAGTCGAGCAATACCAGGGCCAATATGACGCCGCTCGTGGCGGGTGTCTACCGCTTGGCGAGGCCTTCGAAACGGGTCGGATCGAGCGTATCGGGCAGAACCTTCTCGTCTGACCGTGCTACCATCGTCGCGCTTCCCCAGTGGCGTCCGAACCGGGCCGCTTCCTTACAGTCGGGATTCCAGATGTCGAGCGTCGCGCCCAGGACGTTGCCGCCCGTGTCGTCAACGAGGTAGCGGCCAAGATATTTCTCGCCCCAGAAGACATCGAGATAGCGCGCGAGCGGGAAGATGCGCGGGTCCGCGGCGACGATGCCATGACGGACATTGCGGCCGCGGCGCGTTTCACCTTGCAGACAGTATTGCGTCAGTGAAACGGGAATCGAGACCCCGTCAACGGCGCGCGAGAATTTGGAAGGGATAAGCGGAAGAATTCCTTTCCGCATCTTGATCGCCTCGTGTGCCGTAGCGCGGATTACGCCCGATGCGTCGGGAAGAGTTGCGCCCCACGACAGCTTCCTGGTGGCTTTGGTGATCTTTTCGGCGCTCGACGGAAGGCTCGCGACCATCTCTTTCGCGAGGTCCGTGGCGGCGTGTCTCACCTCGGGCACTATCTCCGTACCATCGGGGATCATCGCCGCCGTTTCACGGATCGATTCAATCGCCCGGAGAGTCATCGGCTCGAGCTGCGGGCCCATGAATGGCGGAAGCTCGGCGCTGTCGATCGCCATTGAATGCGAAAGCGACGGAAGAGCTACCGCGCCCGTCCCAATCAGGCCAACGGCGAAGATCAGAGCGATGCCAGCACGAAGCGCTTCACCGCGCTTTTGTTTTGCCGCAGCGTTCGCGCTCGCGTTCACGTTCGCGACAGACAGAGCGTAGTCGCGGCGAGAGATATCGCTTTTTTTCATGCTAGTACCTCCCGAAGCTGACCTTCACCTACGGCAACCGTCCATCCGGACGCTGCTCCCGCCATCGCTCCAATGCGAGCGGGCAGCGAGAACCTCAACTCACCGGAAAGGACTTTCTTGTCCATCCGCATCGCCTGCAGCAGGCGATCCAGATCGCACCCCGGCGGCAGGCTGGTGGGAAGCCCGGCGAGCCGCAGGATCTTCCTGATCCGCTCGGCCGTTCCGGGCTCTGCCCGACCCAATTTCTCGGCGATGGCACTTTCAAGTGTCATCCCAATTGCCAGGGCCTCGCCATGAAGCAGCGAATAGCCCGTTACGGCCTCGATAGCGTGGCCGATCGTGTGGCCAAAATTGAGAATTTTCCGAAGGCCGGATTCGCGCTCATCACGCGAAACGACCTCGGACTTTATCTCTATGCTATGGACGATGAGCGAGCGCATACTGTCACTCTTTGACCCCCCCGTCGAGAGCAGCCCAGGCAAGGCCCGGGCGATCTCCTCAAAGTACACCTCATCCGCAATAACGCCATGCTTTATGGCCTCCGCCAGACCGGCGCTAAGCTCCCTAAGTGGAAGAGTGGCAAGGACTTGCGGATAGATCAGCACTCCGGCCGGAGGGTGGAAGGCGCCCACCAGATTCTTTCCCCCGGGGGTGTCCACGCCGGTTTTTCCGCCGATCGAGGAGTCGATCATCGCTAGCAGCGTGGTGGGCACCTGGACGACAGGAATTCCCCTCATGAATGTGGCAGCGACGAACCCGGCGAGATCGCCTACCACGCCCCCTCCCAAGGCAATTATTGTCGAGTCGCGGCCGTAGCCGGTGCTTAGGAGCTGGTCGGTAAGCTGAGCCCAGCTTTCGCGCGTTTTCTGAGCCTCACCGGCGGGTATAGTAAGGACATCTATTGTATCCGCCGGGAACGACGCAGCGAGGCCGTCGGCGTACAGTGACCGGACGTTCGAATCCGTGATTATCGCGTAGCGGTAGGCGGGTGCGAGCCGCCGGATGTGCTCGCCGGCGCCGCCAACCAGACCATCATCGATCCGAATGGAGCTACCGCCAAGGCTGAGCTCGCGCGCTACCAGGTTACTTCGCCATTCCCGGCGCGGACGTTCGCCACCCGAGCGAGCATGAAGAGCAGGTCGGAGAGCCTGTTGAGGTAGATGACTACCAGCTGCGGGATTTCGACGTCGCGCTGGAGGCGGACCACCCTCCGCTCAGCTCTCCGGCAGACCGTCCTCGCCAGGTGCAGGGCCGCTGCCTTGTGGGTGCCGCCGGGAATGATGAACGCTCGGAGCGGCTGAAGCTCGCGCTCGCACTCGTCAATCGCCCGCTCGAGCTCCGCAATTCGCCCATCGTCGATCTTCGCCTTGATTAGATGCTGCTGCATCTTTTCGCGGTCGGGCGTGGCGAGCAGGGCCCCGATGCTGAAGAGGTCGCGCTGGAGAGGGACGAGAACCTCGTCGATGCGTGGCATCGGGTCTGCTGCCCTCGCGACGCCGAGCGCGGCGTTCAGCTCGTCGACATCGCCGTAGGCTTCGACGCGGGGATCATCCTTCTGTACCCGGCCGCCGCCGAAGAGTCCGGTGTCGCCGTCGTCGCCCGTCTTCGTGTAGATCTTCATCGGCAGAGAATGTAACTCTGGCCCGCGGAGCGGGGCGCGGACTGGCGCCATACCTTACTGAAGCGGACGAATTCACAGGAGCCTGGTGCCACTGCCCGACGATATCGACGATCTGGACGCCGAATTTCCTCTCGGAGACGGGAGTGCCGACACGGATGCGGTCGTCTACTGCCCGTATTGCAATGAGAGCGTCGAGATCGCGATCGACCCGGGGAGCGGCGCAAGCCAGCAGTATGTGGAAGACTGCGAGGTCTGCTGCCAGCCCTGGACGGTGAACGTGCTCTATCGCGCGGATGGGGGTGCGGACGTGAGCGTCACGCCGCTCGAGTAAACGCCGGGAGTACTCGCGGTCTCACTTCTTCGGTAGACAAGGACACCCACACTTGCCGGAGATTGAAGCACATGCAACTACATGAGATAATGTCCCCCTTCAACCGTGCCGCGCTGCGGGTCGCGCGGCTCAGTGCGGGATTCGCCGTATTCGGGTTTGGCGGTGCCGTCGCACGGGCGCAGGGGACCGACGAACGGCCCGATGTGATCATCGCGATGCCAGCCGTAACCGAGGCGGTCACCAATCTCGCGAAGGAGGTCGACGTCAATTTTCCCGTCCTCGAGACATCGAAAAAGGTAAGCGCGGCTCTCAGGGCAGGTCTCCGCAGCGGACGTTACAACCTGACGAGCGCCAAGGGACTCGCAGCCATGCTCACGGATGACCTGCGAAAGCTTTCTGGAGATCCACATTTCAGGGTCGACTATTTCGTGGTTCCACGGAAGTTTCCCCCCGATGTTGCGGGCACCGATCCGGTTTCTGAGGCCGACCGCACGCTGGCTTTCAAGCTGCAGAATTTTGGGTTCGCGCGCGTCGAGCGCCTTGCCGGCAACATCGGGTACCTCAAGCTGGACCGCTTCGCGATGCCATCGGTGGCCGGGGAGACAGCAGCCGCCGCAATGCAGTTCGTTGTCGGGACCGATGCGCTCATCATCGACCTCCGCGACAATGGTGGCGGTTACGGGGCGATGGTTACTCTGCTCGCGTCGTACTTCTTCGCCAACCCGGTGCATTTGAGCGAGCGGACCGGCCGCGCGCCGGCCGACACCGAGCAGTCGTGGACCGGCGCCGTCGTCCCCGGCCGGCGATACCTGGACAAGCCAGTCTACATCCTGTCGGGCCCGCGGACGTTCTCGGCCGCGGAAGCGTTCGCCTATGATCTTCAGGCACAGAAACGGGCAGCGATCGTCGGTGAGACGACGCGAGGAGGTGCGAACACTGTCGCACGAATGCTCCTTTCTTCCCGGTTCGCGGCAATGGTGCCGAATGCCCGGGTCAGGAATGCAGTCACCGGTTCCAACTGGGAAGGCGGGCTCAAGCCGGACGTCGTCACCAGCGCGGCACTCTCGCTGCCGACCGCGTATCTCGCCGCATTACAGGCGATTGCGCCAAACCACAGAGACGATCCGCTCACTGCCGAGATCGAAAAGGGCATCGTGAGCCTGAAGGCCGAGCTCGCGGCAGCGCCGCCGCGCCAGTAACGACATGATGTCTGATGGTGAAGTTTCCATGAACGGGGGCAAGGAGTTGCTTGCGCGAGTTCAGGCGGGAAGCGCCGGTGCGTTCACCGTTTTCGTTGAGCGGTACAAGCCGGTGGTTTTCCGCTGGGCGGTGGGGCTCGTCTCCGACGGAGATGAGGCCGAGGACATCGTTCAGGAAGTCTTCGTCATCTGCTCTCAGAAGCTGGGGTCGTTTCGCGGTGACGGCTCGATCGAGGGCTGGTTGTACCGCATCACCCGGAGGATCGCCGAGCGGCAGCGGCGAAAGAAAGAAAGGCGGGTGCTGCTCGGAGCGTTGCCGGCCGCGCGGCGCACGGCGGAGGTGTACATAACCGATCCCGGGGGAAGAATTGACGGCGAGCGCGCGCTGGCGATGATCTTCGAGTCGGTCGAAGACCTCCCGCTCCGCCAGCGCGAGGTCTTCGATCTCTGCGACTTGCAGGGGCACAGCCCCATCGAAGCCGGCGAAATGCTCGGCGTGAAGGCGGTTTCCGTGCGCGCCAACCTGTTCAAGGCGCGCGCATCCATCCGGCGCAGGATTCTGCTGACGCACCCTCGTTACGCGGATCAGCTGCGATGACCTGCCAGGAATGTCTCGCTGCTCTCGCTACCGGCTCCATCGCGGAGATAGCTCACAACGGAAGTGCGCGCGAGCACTGTGCAACCTGTGAGGAGTGTTCGCGCGTCGTCCGCCTGATCGCCGAGGCCGAGCGAGACCTGGCGCGCGCATTCGACAGCATCGTGTCTGCGGTCCCCGCGACCCGCACCGCAGAAATGGCAATCGGATTTTCGAGGCGCCGAAGAACGGCGAGATTGCTCTCGGCGATATTCACGCTGGCGCTCGCGGCGCTGATCTGGCTGGCCTGGACGCGGGTGGTCGTCCGCGGCGCACAGGCAACGGCGGAGATCGCGTCGCTGAACCAGCATACGTTGACGGCCAGGCTCGACTGCCTCACCTCCAACCAGGCGGGGGAGCTGATTTCCCCCTACGTGCGATCGGATGGAAGTGCCTGGTTTGCGGCAAAGCCACCGCTCAGGATTCTCACGGTGCGCGGAACGCCGGAGGAGTTGAAAAAGGTGAGAGAGATTCTCGCCCAGTTCGACAATGCGAAGCTAAGCACGTGCACGGCCGGCAGGTAGCGGCGCGGCCAGCGGGGCCGGATGCGTTGTCGATGTTTGATATATTGTGCCTGAGATGAGTCACCCGATTAACGACATCACAATCATCGGCGGCGGTCCAACCGGACTGTTTGCCTCGTTTTACGCCGGCATGCGTGGAGCGACGTCGCAAATCGTCGACGCTCTCCCCCAGCTCGGCGGCCAGCTCACCGCGCTCTATCC
>Ga0180121_10000716_pt1 | contig 14004 bp, 7 predicted proteins | sample AntDrymUQ5402106_2_FD_129676 | JGI IMG/M metagenome (GOLD analysis project Ga0180121, IMG submission 129676) | Polar desert sand microbial communities from Dry Valleys, Antarctica - metaG UQ540 (21.06) (version 2) (version 2) | ecosystem: Environmental > Terrestrial > Soil > Desert | place...
CAGGGAGCTCGCGGTGGCCGGCATGACCATGCTGATCGCGACCCACGAGATGGGGTTCGCGCGCGACATCGCCACCCGCGTGTGCTTCCTCGACGACGGCGTGATCGCGGAGCAAGGCCCGCCTGAGCGGATCTTCGGCGATCCCGAGCACGAGCGTACCCGCCAATTCCTCGCGCGCATCGTCGCTGCGGGGCGCATGTAACACCCGCGCACGCGGAGATCAACGGGGCCGCCCCAGGCGCTCCGTTCAGGCGGCGGTCTCGCGCTCCACGGCTTTGGCAGAGCGCGGCTTCCAGCGGGAAGCCATCTAGGCCTCCCATGCCACGCCGACCCCGACGTGCAGCTCGAGCGCGGCGGAGGCCCCGCGCCGCATCAGTTCGTGGAAGGGTCGCAGCGCCGTCGTGAAGTCCTCGGGCCGGGGGAGTCGAGCGGGGTGCCGCAGCTCGAACAGATCCGCACCCGTCGAGTCTACGAACACGCCGCTGGAGGCTCGGACCTCGAGAGAGTCCCACCGGCCCGCGTATGTGGGCGGCGGGTCCTACACTCCCTCGGTGCCCCCGTTCACCATCCGATCGGAGTTCCGGCCCGCCGGCGATCAGCCCGCTGCGATCGAGCAGATCACGACCGCCGTGCGAGCGGGCGACGAGCACGTCACGTTGCTCGGCGCCACCGGCACCGGCAAGACGTTCACGATCGCGCATGTGGTCGAGCAGGTGCAGCGCCCGACCTTGGTGATCGCCCCCAATAAATCGCTGGCAGCCCAACTCGCCAACGAGTTCCGCGAGGTGTTCCCCGACAACGCCGTCGAGTACTTCGTGAGCTACTACGACTACTACCAGCCAGAGGCGTATATCCCGTCGACCGATACCTATATCGAGAAGGACAGCTCGGTCAACGACGAGATCGAGCGCCTGCGTCACTCGGCCACCGCGGCGCTGCTCGGGCGTCGCGACGTGCTCATCGTCGCGAGCGTCTCGTGCATCTACGGCCTCGGCTCACCCGAGGAGTACGAGGGGCAGATCCTGAGGCCGTACAAGGGCACCGAGATCCCGCTCGAGTTCGCGATGCAGCGCCTCGTCGACATCCAGTATTCACGCAACAACATGAGCCGGGCGCGCGGCACGTTCCGCGTGCAGGGCGACACGCTCGAGGTATTCCCGCCGTATGACCAGACCGGCTACCGGGTGGAATGGTGGGGCGACACGGTCGAGAAGATCTCGAAGTTCGATCCGGTGACCGGCGAGATCGTCGACGACGCGATCGTCGACCTCACGATCTTCCCGGCCTCGCACTACGTGGCGGGTGAGGACCGCATGAAGCGCGCGCTCGTCACGATCGAGCAGGAGCTGCACGAGCGCCTGGCTGAGCTCGAGGGGCAGAGCAAGCTGCTCGAGGCCGAGCGCTTGCGCATGCGTACGAGCTACGACCTCGAGATGATGCGCGAGGTCGGGTTCTGCAGCGGCATCGAGAACTACTCGCGCCACATCGATGGACGCAGCGCCGGCACCGCGCCGTACACGCTGCTCGACTACTTCCCCGACGACTACCTCGTCGTGATCGACGAGTCGCACGTGACCGTGCCGCAGCTCGGCGGCATGTACGAGGGCGATCTCTCGCGCAAGTCCACGCTCGTCGAGCACGGGTTCCGGCTGCCGAGCGCGATCGACAACCGGCCCCTGAAGTTCGAGGAGTTCACCGAGCGGGTTCACCAAACCGTGTACATGTCGGCGACGCCGAGCGCGTACGAGCTCCGAAGGTCGTCGAAGGTCGTTCAGCAGATCGTGCGCCCGACCGGCTTGATCGACCCAGAGGTGCAGATCCGCCCGACCAAGGGTCAGGTCGACGACCTGATCGAGGAGATCCGCCGCCGCGCCGAGGCCGATCAGCGCGTGCTCGTCACGACGCTCACCAAGAAGATGGCCGAGGACCTCACCGACTACCTGGTCGAGATGGGCATCCGGGTGCGCTACCTGCACTCCGAGGTCGACACGCTGCAGCGCATCGAGATCGTGCGCGACCTGCGGCTCGGGGAGTTCGACGTGCTCGTCGGCATCAACCTGCTCCGCGAGGGACTCGACCTTCCGGAAGTCTCGCTCGTCGCGATCCTCGACGCCGACAAGGAAGGCTTCCTGAGGTCCCAGACCTCGCTCGTGCAGACGATCGGGCGCGCTGCCCGAAACGTCGACGGCACGGTGCTGATGTACGCCGATCAGATCACCGACTCGATGAAGTCGGCGATCAGCGAGACGCAGCGGCGGCGCCAGATCCAGATGCGCCACAACACCGAGCACGGCATCGATCCCACGACCATCCAGCGCAAGGTCACCGACATCCTGCTCACGTTGCGAGGCGAGGGCGACCCGAAAGCCACGGCTCCGACGAAGCCTCGGCGTCAGCGAGCCGAGCGCCCCGAGATGCCGACCGAAGAGCTCGAGCGGCTCGTGCAGGGGCTCGAGGAGGAGATGCACCAGGCGGCGAAAGACTTGCGCTTCGAGTACGCCGCGCGCCTGCGCGACGAGGTGCACGACCTCAAACGGGAGCTGCGGCAGCTCCGTGAAGCCGGCGTCGCCTGAAGGTGTGGGCGAGACCGCGATGACGAGAAACCGGTTGGCGCGCATCGGCGGGGGGCCGCCTCGCGTTGGGACTCGCCCTCGTGGTGCGGATCGTTGCGATCGATCACCTCGAAGCGCTCTTCATCGTGATTCCCGTCCTGGCAGGTGGGTCGCTGGCTCTGTGGCTCGGGAACGATCAGTGTGGCTCGTGGTCGCTGTGTTGCTTGTGTCCGGTACAGCAGCGATATTGCTTCATCGGCGGTGTGGGCTTGCTGTTCCTGCCCTCGATCGCGCTGCTGATCGCCGCTGTGATCCGCTTTTCTTCGCGAACCGACCAATTGGTACCGCACCCTCAGCTGGGGAGTAACGACCGCAGGATCGAGCCGTACCCAGAGTGCGCGAGCGGAAGGTCCCTGAGTCCTCTCGCGTGAACCACCCCAGTCGATCGTGCTCGTGACGATCGAGGTTCTTGACTGTCCTCTTCCATGCCTCCACGTGGAAGAGGACGAGTCCTAGGTCGTCCACACGAAGGCTGGCGAGCTGGGTCATGGCGCTCGGCGGTGCCGAGATACCGACCTCCTCCATCAGCTCGCGAGCTAGCGCTTCCCGCGCCGACTCCGAGGCTTCGATGTGTCCTCCCGGTAGGTCCCATACATCCGGGAACCACCGTCGATCCGGGGATCGGTGGCAGAGGAGTGCCTCCCCACACGAACCAGCACTCCCGCGACGACGCTGGCCTCATCCACTGCGATGCCGGTAGTACTCCACCTTCTCGGGCTCGAGGGGAGTGTTCCCAAGGATGAGGTCGGCGGCCTTCTCGGCGGTCATCATCACGGGCGCGTAGATGTTGCCGTTCGTGACGTAGGGCATCACCGAGGCGTCCACCACGCGCAGCCCCTCGAGGCCGTGCACCTTCATCGTGAGCGGATCGGTGACGGACATCTCGTCGACGCCCATGCGCGCAGTGCACGAAGGGTGCAGGGCGGTCTCGGCGTCGTTGGCGACCCAGGCGAGGATGTCTTCGTCGGTCTCGACGCTCGGCCCCGGTGAGGTCTCGCCGCCGTTGAACGGGTCGAACGCCGGCTGGGTCAGGATGCTGCGAGCCACGCGTATGGCCTCGACCCATTCCCGGCGGTCCTGATCGGTCGAGAGGTAGTTGAACCGCAGCGCCGGATGCTCGCGGGGGTCCGAGCTCTTGAGCCTGATCGACCCGCGCGCGTCGGAATACATCGGCCCGATGTGCACCTGGTACCCGTGGTCGCCCGCCGGCGACGAGCCGTCGTAGCGGATAGCGATCGGCAAGAAGTGGAACATCAGGTTCGGGTAGTCCACGTCGTCGTTGCTGCGCGCGAACCCGCCAGCCTCGAAGTGGTTCGTCGCCCCGAGCCCCGACCGCAGGAAGAGCCACTGCGCGCCGATGAACGGCCGGCGCCACATCTTCATGCCGGGCGCGATCGACACGGGCTGGGTGCACGCGTGCTGCACGTAGACCTCGAGGTGGTCCTGCAGGTGCTCGCCCACGCCCCGCAGGTCGTGCACCATCCGCACCCCGAGTGGCTCGAGATCAGCAGCGTTGCCCACCCCCGAGAGCTGCAGCAGCTGCGGTGTGTTGATCGCACCGCCGCAGAGGACCACATCGCCGGCCATAGCGCGCTTCGGCGTCGAGTCGCGACCTTGCACGTACTCGACTCCGACGGCCCGCGTGCCCTCGAAAAGCACCTTCGTCACGAACGCACGGGTCTCCAGCTTGAGGTTCGGCCGCGACGTCACCGGATGCAGGTACGCGCGAGCCGCCGACAGCCGCCGTCCGTTGTGGATGTTGCGATCGAACGGCGCGAAGCCTTCCTGCCGGAAGCCGTTCACGTCGTCGGTGAGCGCATACCCCGCCTGCTGCACTGCCTCGAAGAACGCGCCGAACAGCGGACTCGTCGCCGGTCCACGCTCGAGCACCAGCGGCCCCGCGTGCCCTCGGAGATCATCGGTGCGATCGGCCGCGAGGCACCGTTCCATGCGCTTGAAGTAGGGCAGGCAGTGCGCGTAGTCCCACGTCTCCATGCCCGGGTCCGACGCCCAGCGCTCGTAGTCGAGCGGGTTGCCGCGCTGGAAGATCATGCCGTTGATGCTGCTCGAGCCGCCGAGCACCTTGCCGCGCGCGTGGTAGATGCGCCGGCCGTTCATGTGCGGCTCGGGCTCGCTCTCGTACTTCCAGTCGTAGAAGCGGCTGCCGATCGGGAAGGCGAGGGCGGCCGGCATGTGGATGAAGACGTCCCAGATGTAGTCGGGCCGCCCGGCCTCGAGCACGAGCACGCGGTTCGACGGGTCCGACGAGAGGCGGTTCGCGAGCGCGCTTCCCGCCGAGCCCCCGCCGACGATCAGGAAGTCGTACTGCTCGGCCATGGCGTGGTCCCTCCTCGAGTGCCGATACCGAGGGAGCATGCACCACGTCGGCCCCTCGATGCATCCGCGAGGTTGCCGCGTACGCAACCCGGCATGGTTGCGCGGGCATGCGCGAGCGCTCGGGTAGGGTTCGCCACGTGAGACGCCTCGTCATCCGAGCGCCGCTCGCGTGGCTCGGGCCGGGCCAAGTGCTTGCTGACGTGCAGGTCGCGTGCGAGGGCGGTGTCATCGCCGAGGTCGGCTCCGCGCGGCCCGTGCCGGAGACCGACGAGCTGATCGAGACCGACGGCTTCCTCATGCCGGCAGGCGCCGACCGGCACGTGCACGTCGAACTCGGCGACCCCGTGGCGATCGTCCGACGAGGGGTCACGGCCGTGCGCGATCTCGGCTGGCCGGCCGAGCGCATCTTCCCGCTGGCGGACGCGTCGGAGATGCCCGGGTTCAACGGCCCCCTGATCCGAGCCGTCGGTCCGATGCTCACCGCTCCGGGCGGCTACCCGACCAAGGAAGCGTGGGCGCCCGAGGGCACTGGGCTCGAGGTGGCCGACGCAGAGCACGCGGCCGCCGTCGTCGCCGACCTCGTCGGACGCGGTGCGGCGGCGATCAAGGTCTCACTCAACGACGAGGCCGGGCCGACGCCGAGTGATGCGGTGCTCAGCGCGATCTGCGACGCCGCGACCGAGCACGATCTGGTCGTGACCGCGCACGCACAGGGCCGAGGACAGGTCGAGCGCGCCCTCGGCGCCGGCGTCGGGGAGCTTGCCCATACGCCGTGGAGCGAGCCCCTCGACGACTCGACGCTCGCCGCCGCGGCATCCCGGATGCGATGGGTGTCCACCCTCGACATCCACGGCTTCGGTCGAGACACGCTCGAGCTTCGATGCGCCCTCGACAACCTCGCCCGCTTCCACCGGGCTGGCGGCGACATCGTGTACGGCACAGACCTCGGCAACGGACCGGTCCCGTCGGGGGTGCATGTGACCGAGCTGCGATGGCTCCGGCAAGCCGGTCTCACGACCGAGCAGGTGCTCGAGACGTTCGTGCGGGCGCCGATCGAGGTCGGCGCGCCCGCCGACCTGCTGATCGTGGGGGAGAGCCCACTCGGCGAAGTCGCCGCGCTCGACGACATCCGCCTCGTCGTGGGAGCCGGCCAGGTCGTGGCGCGCCACTAGTCTGGAACCGACTAGGTTGTCCTGTCCATCCTCGCATGTGTCGCGACATATCGGAGACTCGGCAAACCAGTTCGAGGGTAGGAAGGCGGATGGCGGGGTATTCGCCGGGGTGTTCGCCGGCGTGTTCGCCGGCCCGACTTGGCAAGGACCTCCGTAGTAATACCTGCGAAGGAACACGGAGGTCCCTGCCAAGTCACCGCGAACGAGCGGATCGACCGGCAGCCGCGAAGCCGGGCGCGACCTCACCGGGAGGCGATCACCGCGCGCAGCTCGTCGAAGCAGCGGTCGATGTCGTCTTCGGTGTTGAAGAAGTGGGGGCTGATGCGCAGGCCGTCGCCGCGGAAGTCGGTGCACACATCGCGCGCGAGCAGCTCGTGGCAGATCACGCCCGCATCGTCGCCAACCTGCACGTTCACGACCCCGCCGCGCGCCGCACGTTCCCGGGGCGTGCGCACCTCCAACCCGACCTCGTCGCTCTGCGCGATGACGTGGTCGGTCAGCTCGCCCTGTCGCGCGCGGACCCGCGCGACTCCCACCTCAGAGATGATGTCCATGCCCCCTTGCGCCAGGAAGAACACGGGCGCGGGCGGCGTGCCGTGCTCCAGCCGCCGCGCGCTCGGGTGGTAGGAAAGACGCTGGTTGTCGAACGAGAACGGCTCGCGCGTCGCGAACCACCCGGTCACGGCCGGTTCCAGCGACGGCAGCAGCGAGCGACGTGCGTACAAGAACACCATGCCCGGGCCGCCGCACATCCACTTCAGCGTGCCTGCCGTGTACAGGTCGCACCCGAGGTCGCGCAGGTCGAGCGGCACGATGCCGAGGCCGTGGTAGTCGTCGACGAACGACAACGCGCCGCGCTCGCGGGCCATGGAGCACACCGCCTTGGCGTCGACGATCGCGCTCGACCGATAGAGCACGCGGTTCACCATGACCACGGCTGTGCGCTCGTCGATGGCCTCGTCGTAGGCCTCGAGCGGGATCGTGAGTCCGTCCGGCGAGCGAAGCCACACGATCTTCGCGCCGCTCTTGGCAGCCCAGGCGATCCAGACGTGCCCGTCGGTGGGGAAATCCAGCTCCGACAGCACGACGCGGTTCCGCTCGCCCGACAGGTCCAGGCACGAGGCGATCGTCGACAGAGCGATCGAGATGTTCGTCGTGATCGCGACCTCGTCGGCGTCGCAGCCGGCCAGCGCTGCGAACGACGACTTCAGTCTCGCCATCCCCGGGAAGATGTCCTCGTGCCAGACGTGATCGGGCGCGCCTTTCGTCGTCCACGCGTCGAGGTACCCGTCGAGCATCTCGCGCGACCGGCTCGAGATCGGTCCGAGCGACGCGCTGATCAGGTAGGTCTTGCGATCGAGCACCGGGAACTCACTCCGGTACGAAACGAGCTCGTGCTCAGGCGTCGCCGGCTTCCTTCTCGAGCAGGTACTCGACGTACATCGGCCGCAGCGCCTCGCCCACCTCGCCTGAATCCGAGTCGTACAGGAAGTCGTTCAGCAATGCGAGCGGCCGGAAGATGTCGGCTTTGCTTCGCTGATCGTCGCCTGCGACTTCCTCTGCGACGGGCAGGGCCTTCAGCAGGTCCCAGACGAAGCCGACGTCGAGCGAATGCTTCGCGAGCGTGATCGCGCGGTCGTGCAGCTCCTTGGTCGGGAGCGCTTCGAGCTCATCACGGGTCGTCATGGCGGGCAAGCCTACCGTTCGCTGCCGGCAGGCGGCAGGAACCGCTCGAACCAGGCGATCATGCGCGTCGCGAGATCGAGCACCGCCGGATACTCACCCACGCCGTGCCCTTCCTGTGGGTAGACGACGACCTCGGTGGGCACCCCTCGCTCGCGCAGAGCCCGGTAGAACTCGACCGCCTGGCCGACCGGCGTCGCTCGGTCATGGCGGCCCGAGGTGAGTAGCACCGGCGTCGTGACCGTCTCCGTGTGCAGCACGGGGCTCCGGGCCGTGTACTCCTCGGGCACGTCCTGCGGCTCCCCTCCGAGGAACTCGCCCACCCACGCGCCCAGGCTGCTGTCGTATCGCTCCGACCACCAGTCGGTGACGGGCGAGATCGACACCGACGCTTTGAAGCGCTCGTCGCGCGTCGGGATCCACGCCGCCATGAACCCGCCGTAGCTGCCGCCGGTGAGCAGCAGGCGATCGGGGTCGGCGTGACCCGCCTGGACCACCGCGTCGACACCGGCGAGCACGTCATCGACGTCGAGGCCCCCCATGTCCCCGACGACCCGGCGTGCGAAGTCCTGGCCGCGGCCCGTCGAACCGCGCGGGTTGGGCTCCAGGATCGCGAAGCCTCGCGAGAGCAGCAGGGCGTCGAGGGTGCCGGGGAAACGGTCATCGACGTTGCCGATCGGACCACCGTGCACGTCGAGCACGAGGGGGAACGGCCCGTCGCCCTTGGGAAGCGTCAGCAGCCCCTCGATCGCGAGCCCGTCGCTCGACGTCCACCGCATGACCTCTCGGCGGCCGGCGGCTCCCAACACCACGTCGTGGCCAGCGTGCCGCGGGGCGGCCACCTCGCGCTCGGCGCCTTCGCGGTTCACCACGACGATCGACGGCGGCCGACGATGCGACGACGTCAGCACAGCCACGCCGCCGTCGAATGCGGCCCCCGACGGGTGGTAGAGCTCGCCGACCGCCCCGTCTGTGGTCCACATCTCCCGCACGGCGCCGTCGCCGAGCGAGACCTCGAGCGCGAGCGAGCGCAGCCCACGCCTGCCGAACACCAGCAGACGATCGTCATCGAGCCACGACGCACGCGAGGCGTCGACGTCGCCGAGGGCGATCGGGGTCATGGAACCGCTCGCGACGTCGATCACGCGGAGATCCCCGCAGACGACGACCCGGTCACTGCAGACCGCCTCGATCACGGCGACCTGATCGCCGGCAGGGGCTCCGGCCACCCAGCCGAGCTGCACCTCGCTCGTCGCGAGCGGACGTTCCGCACCGGTCTCGAGGTCGATAATGCTCACACCGGCCCCGTACCAAGCGTCCTCGCCCGCGCCGTCGGACGTGATCGCGACGGCGCGGGCGTCGCCGCACCAGTCGGCTTCCCACACGTTGCGGGACTCCGGCGAGACGCGCCGCGCCTTGCCGGTCTCGACCTCGACCACCCAGAGCGAGCGCCGCTCGCCCTCAGCATCGTCGCTCGTTTCGATCTCCGGCACCCAGGCCGGCACGTCCTGCTTCCCGCCGAGCGTGCCGGAGCCGAGCGCGTCGGCCTGTTCGGCCGCGCTGCCCGCGAGCCCGACGAGCAACCGGGTTCCATCGGCCGACCACCGGTGCCACTCGACGGCGCCCGCCAACGTGGTGACCTGCCGGGCTTCGGCGGGCAGGGCGGTGTCGAGCACGAAGATCTGGTGCCGGTCCTTGGCGAGTCGGTCCGAACGGAAGCTCAGCCGTGTGCCGTCGGGCGACCAGCGCGGTTCCGAATCGTCGTTGGGGCCGCCGGTGACCTGTCGCAGATCCGAGCCGTCCGCGCCGACGAGGCAGATGCGGCCGAGGGCGTGGCCTTCGAGCCGGTCGAGCCTTCCCCCCCGGAAGGCGATCCATCGCCCGTCAGGAGAAGGTGCAGGGTCGCCCGCCGGCCATGCTCGGTTGAACCCGGGCTCGAGCACCGAACGGAAGAACCGCTCGACCTCGATGAACAGCGGCGTCTCGCGCAGGTCGCGTTCCACGCGTTGAGGATAGAGGCGCTCGTCCGGGCGTGTCGTCGGCCGCCACTACACTGGGCGTCGTATGGGCACCGAGAGCCTCGTCATCCACGGCGCCCGTGAGCACAACCTCAAGAACGTCACGCTCGAGCTTCCCCGCGACCGCTTGATCGTGTTCACCGGGTTGTCCGGCTCCGGCAAGTCGTCGCTCGCATTCGACACGATCTACGCCGAGGGCCAGCGCCGCTATGTGGAGTCGCTGTCGTCGTACGCACGACAGTTCCTCGGGCAGATGGAGAAGCCCGACGTCGACTTCATCGAGGGGCTCTCGCCGGCGATCTCGATCGACCAGAAGTCGACGTCTCGCAACCCGAGGTCCACGGTCGGCACGATCACCGAGGTCTACGACTACCTCCGTGTGCTCTATGCGAGGGTCGGGCATCCGCACTGCTACAACTGCGGCCGCCCGATCGGACGCCAGACCCCCGATCAGATCGTCGATCAGGTATTGGAGCTTCCCGAGGGCACCCGCTTCCAGGTGCTCGCGCCGGTCGTGCGGGGGCGCAAGGGCGAGTACGGCAAGCTCCTCGACGATCTCGCGCGCAAGGGCTTCCCGCGGGCCCGCATCGATGGCGAGGTGCGCGAGCTCTCCGAGCCCATCCGGCTCGCGAAGACCTACAAGCACACGATCGAGGTCGTGGTCGACCGGCTGGTGGCCCGGCCCGGCATCCGCCGGCGCGTCGCCGACTCGATCGAGACCGCGCTCGAGCTCGCCGAGGGCATCGCGTCGATCGCCGTGCAGACCCACGACGGCGCCGAAGAGCTGCAGAACTTCTCGCAATCGCTCGCCTGCACCCACTGCGGACTCTCGTTCGACGAGATGGCGCCGCGCAACTTCTCGTTCAACTCGCCGTACGGGGCGTGCCCCACCTGCGACGGGCTCGGCACTCGGCTCGAGGTCGACCCCGAGTTGGTCGTGCCCGACACCGACCTGTCGGTGAGCGAGGGCGCGCTCGCGCCCTGGGCGAGCGCCACGCTGGAGTACTGGAACCGTGTGATCGATTCGGTCGCCGAGGCGCACGATATCGACCTCGACACTCCGTTCCGGCGCCTTCCGAAGAAGCAGCGCGACGTGCTCCTGTACGGAAGCGACGAGCAGATCCACGTGCGCTACAAGAACCGCTACGGTCGCCAACGGTCGTACTGGACCACCTATGAAGGGGTGGTCACCAACGTCGACCGTCGTCATCGCGAGACCGACTCCGAGTCCCAGCGCGAGAAGCTCGAGCAGTTCATGCGTGAGATCCCCTGCCGGGCGTGCAAGGGGGCGAGGTTGCGCCCCGAGACCCTCGCGGTGACGGTCGCCGGGCTGAACATCGCGGAGCTGACCGACCGCTCGATCCGCGACACGCTCGCGTTCGTCGAGACGATCGACCTCAGCGAACGCGAGACGATGATCGCGGAGCGCCTGCTGAAGGAGATCCGTGAGCGACTTCGATTCCTCGTCGACGTGGGGCTCGACTACCTCTCGTTGTCACGGCCGGCCGGCACGCTCGCGGGCGGCGAGGCGCAACGCATCCGGCTGGCGACGCAGATCGGGTCGGGGCTCGTCGGCGTGCTCTACATCCTCGACGAGCCCTCGATCGGGCTGCACCAGCGCGACAACAAGCGCCTGCTCGACACCTTGGTTCGGCTCCGCGACCTCGGCAACACCCTCGTGGTGGTCGAGCACGACGAGGCCACCATCATCGCTGCCGACCACATCGTCGACATCGGGCCGTTAGCCGGCGAGCACGGTGGCGAGATCGTGTACTCGGGCGATCTCAAGGGTCTGCTCGAGTGCGACGCATCGATCACGGGCGCCTTCCTCGCAGGAAGGCGGCAGATCCCCACGCCCGAGGTGCGCCGTCGCCCCGGGTCGCGCCGCATCCGCCTCGAGGGGGCGCGCGAGCACAACCTGCAGAACGTGACGGTCGACGTGCCGCTCGGGTTGTTCGTCTGCGTGACGGGTGTGAGCGGCTCCGGCAAGTCCACGCTCGTGCAGGACGTGCTGCTGCGCATCCTCATGCAGAAGGTCTACCGCTCGCGACTGCAGCCAGGCAGGCACAAGCGGCTCGTGGGCTGGGAGCAGGTCGACAAGATCGTCGACATCGACCAGTCGCCGATCGGCCGAACGCCGCGGTCGAACCCCGCGACGTACACCGGCGTGTTCGACCACGTGCGCAAGCTCTTCGCGCAGGTGCCCGAGGCGAAGCTGCGCGGGTATCAGCCCGGAAGGTTCTCGTTCAACGTACGGGGCGGCCGCTGCGAGAACTGCGCCGGCGACGGACAGATCAAGATCGAGATGCATTTCCTTCCCGATGTCTACGTCACGTGCGAGGTGTGCAAGGGCCGTCGGTACAACCGCGAGACGCTCGAGGTGAAGTACAAGGGGCGCTCGATCGCCGATGTGCTCGAGATGAGCGTCGACGAGGCGCTCGAGTTCTTCCAGCCGATCCCGCCGATCAAGCGGCACATGCAGACGCTCTCCGATGTCGGGCTGGGGTACGTGAAGCTCGGGCAGCCGGCGCCGACGCTGTCCGGCGGCGAGGCCCAGCGCATCAAGCTGAGCTCAGAGCTGCACAAGCGCGCGACCGGCAACACGCTCTACGTGCTCGACGAGCCCACGACCGGCCTGCATTTCGAAGACGTGCGCAAGCTCCTCGCCGTGCTGCAGCGCCTCGTCTCGACCGGCAACACGGTGCTCGTGATCGAGCACAACCTCGACGTGATCAAGACGGCCGACTGGTTGATCGACCTCGGGCCCGAAGGAGGCGACAAGGGCGGCGAGATCGTCGCGACCGGCACCCCCGAGGCCGTGGCGGCCGAGCCCGCGTCGCACACCGGGCGCTTCCTCGCCGAGGTGCTGCAACGCCCCCAGCTTCCGCTCGAGGCCGCCGACGCCCACGCCACGCGGGTCTGAGCGCGGCTGCCTGCACGCACGGCGATGCTTGTTACTATCCCCGCCGACGTGTCTACGCGCCCGCCGATCCTCCTCATCGCACTGGCACTGGTCGCGACCGCCTGCGGCTCGATCCCCGAAGGTGAGGTGGTCGCCGGCGAGGGCAACCGCTTCGTGCCGTTCGTCGCGGAGTTCCTCGACGACGCGGGCCTCGGCAACTCGCTCGCCGTCGACGCCGAGGGCGTGCCTTCCACCTCCTACCTCATCTTCCCTGCCGTGCTCGAGGAGGATGAGATCCCCGTCGGGCGGCCGCTGGGCTCGCCCTACATCTCGACCGACGACGAGAAGCCGAAGGAAGGGGCGGCGGTGGGCGTGGCGAGCCTGTCCGCCGAGGGCGTGTGGACCCGAGGCGCCGCGGCCCAGGTTCGTGAGACGCCGAGCGGCGTCTACATCCCCTACGGCCCGGCCGCCGAGCCATCGCTCGTGGGCGCGACCGCTGAGAACACCAACGGGACCGACATCGCGATCGACGACGCCGGCGCCGCGCATGTGGTGTGGACCGGCAAAGACGGCGTGTCTTACGCCGGTGGCACCGACAGCTTCAGCGTCGAGCGTGTGTACGATTACGACTTCAGCCTGAGGAAGGCAGGCCCGATCGGCCGCCCCTCGGTGACCGCCGACGCCGACGGCAACCCATGGGTCGCCTTCACGGTGAGCGCGCTGGGCCAGGAGGTTCGGGTCGCGACGAGGTCGGGTGATGAGTGGACGACTCAGACCGTCGCGAAGGTCCCGAGGTGCACCGGGTGTCCGCCGCCCATGCCGACGCAGATCGGCGTGACCTCTGCCGGCCCGACCGTGGCCTGGGTCGACAATGACGCCGGCGCGGTCATGGTCTCGGTGCTCGAGGGAGAACGATGGACCGCCACCGAGGTGGCGCGCGGGGTGAGCGGTCAGGGTCTCGACATGGCCGTCGACGGCGACGGCAACGCGTTCCTCACGTTCTACGACGACCAGGGCGCCGTGCAGCTCGCGCGTCCCGATGGCGCGGGCTGGTCGGTGTCGACCATCGCCGAGGCCGCCCCGGCCGATCTCGAAGCGATCGGCAACCTGGCGCCGATGACCGGCATCGCCGTCGACGATCAGGGAGCGATGGCGGCGGCCTGGGACGATGCCGACGGGGTTGTGCTCGCGACCTCGGACGACGGCGAGACATTCACCCCGCTCGAGACCCCCGACACCGCGGACGGACGAACGCCATCGGTGGGTGTCAGTCCCGACGG
>Ga0180121_10000717_pt1 | contig 14003 bp, 15 predicted proteins | sample AntDrymUQ5402106_2_FD_129676 | JGI IMG/M metagenome (GOLD analysis project Ga0180121, IMG submission 129676) | Polar desert sand microbial communities from Dry Valleys, Antarctica - metaG UQ540 (21.06) (version 2) (version 2) | ecosystem: Environmental > Terrestrial > Soil > Desert | place...
CAGATCACGCGGTCGCCCCTCCGCCGCACGTTTACTTATGACGCTTTGTGCGAGGCGTGTCAATAGGTCCAACGCCCTAGTCGTCAATAGGTCCAACGGCCTAGTCACCTTGCCGTCCTGGGTCTTGTAGAGGCACGGTCAGTACGTCGATTCCTGTCTTTCGACGGACTCTCGTGGACTGGCCGGAGCACGCCGGATGCCTTCGCAACCGTCGTGTTAAAGGCGAAATCAGCGGCGGGGGTGGGATTCGAACCCACGAGGCGCTTTCGCGCCTAACGGTTTTCAAGACCGCCCCGTTCGACCGCTCCGGCACCCCGCCGTCAGGGCCGGACGGTAGCCGGAGCGCCGAACTGCTGCAGCACGTCGGGCACCTCGCCCTGAAAGTTCTCCAGCACCGCCAGCGCCCAGCGATCGGTCACCGCCGTGCCGTTCAGCGTGTGGAGGTGCTCCGTTCCGCTGTCGCCGCGGTAGCGGATGCCGAGGCGGCGGGCCTGGTAGTCCGTCGTGTTCGACGCCGACGTGATCTCGCGATAGCGCTCCTGTGACGGGAACCACGCCTCGATGTCGATCCGCTTCGCCGCCGCGGCGCTCAGCTCGGTCGCCGCGATGTTGAGCACGCGGTAGGGGAGACCGAGCTCCTGCACGAGCGACTCCTCGATCCCGACGAGGCGGTCGAATTCGGTCCACGACTCCTCTGGAACCGTGTAAGCGAACATCTCGACCTTGTTGAACTGGTGGACGCGGAACATTCCGCGCGTATCGCGGCCCGCAGCGCCCGCCTCGCGCCGGAAGTTGGCCGAGAAGGCCGTGTACTCGAGGGGCAGCTGCTCGCGCTCGAGGATCTCGCTCATGTGCAGCCCGGCCAGGGCGACTTCGGACGTACCGGTCAGGTAGAGGCCCTCCTCGGCCACCTCGTAGATCTCGAAGCGCTCGGCCGGGAAGAACCCGGTGCCGTACATCGCCTCCTCGCGCACGAGCACGGGCGGGATCACCGGCGTAAATCCCTCGGCGACCAGGCGGTCGAGCGCCCAGCGGTAGAGCGCAAGGGAAAGTCGCGCGGCGTCTCCGACGATGTAGCCGAAACGGGAACCGGAGAGACGCGCGCCGCGCTCCATGTCGTACCGGCCGAGCTCGAGATGCCCCTTCGGCTCGGCGATCGACGGAGGCTCACCGACTCGCCTGACCTCCTCGCCCTCTTCGTCATCCTCGCGCTTATCGGGAACCGACTCGTGTGCCGGGTTCGGCACCTTCTGGAGGAGCGCATCGCGTCGTTCCTCCGCGGCCGAGAGCTGCTCCTCGAGCCGCCTGAGGTCTTCCTTGACCTGCTTCAGCTCCTCGACCTGGTCCGGCGTCGGCTTGCCCTTCAGCTTCTGGCGCCCCCGGAGCTCGTCCACCTTTGGGACGAGGTCGCGCCACTCCGCGTCCGCCGCGAGCAGCTCGTCGAAGGCATCGCCTCCGCCCTTGCGCTCGATCCCGGTCCGCAGGCGATCCGGGTCGCTGCGCGCAGCCCGGAGGTCGATCACGCTGCTAGCTCTGCGTCAGGAATGCGACGAGGTCGTCCAGCTGCTTGTCCTCGAGCTGGTCGTATGCGGGCATGACCCCTTCCGGGAAGCCCTTCTCGACGTATTCGTTCGGTTTCTCGATTGACTCCCTGGTGAACTCGACGAGATCTTGTCCGGCGGTCTTCGAGAAGTCCGGCAGCTTGTCCAGCTCCGGGCCGGTCGAGCCGTCCGAGCCGGCCGGTCCGAACACGTGGCAGCCACCGCAGCCGTTCTGGTCGTAGACGGCCTTGCCGGCCGCTGGATCGCCTTCTGCCGCGGTCCCTCCGGTGCCGGTGGTCCCCGTTCCCGTCTCGCCGGTCTCGGTTTCGCCCGTCTCGGTAGTCTCGGTGGTCTCGCCGGTCTCGGTCTGCGTCATCGCCGGGCCCTCGACGGTCTCCGGGGTTGCAGCCGTCTCCTCGCCGCCGCCGCAGCCGGCGAGTAAGGCTCCCAGGGCGGCGATCAGGGCCAGGCGGCGCACGGCGCGAGTGTACCCCGGCGAGCAGTCAGACTAACGGGGTCATGACGGCTGCCGTCTCACGCCTGATCGCGCCTCGCCGGGAGATGCTGATCGCCGGGTTGCTCGCCTGTATCGGGGCCGCGCTCCTCGTCGCGCTGGCGCCTCCGACCGGCGACGCGCCGGCCCATCTCTACCGGACCCTGCTCGTCCGCGAAGGCGTGTTCGTCTGGGACAACCTCTGGTACGGCGGCCACTACCCGCTCGCCTCGTACAGCCTCCTCTACTATCTCCCCGCGGCCCTCGTTGGGAACCTCCCTCTGGTTTTCGCGGGCGTTGTCCTCTCGGCCGTTCTCTTCGCCTCGATCGTCGAGCGGGAGTGGGGCGCTGCCGGCGTCTGGCCGGCCCGTGCCTTCGCCGTTCTGGCCGCCGGCCCAATCTTCGTCGGCACCTACAGCTACGCCCTCGGCCTGGCAGCGGGACTTGGTGCACTGCGTCTGCTGCAGGGCGACCGCCGCCGGCTCGCAGTCCTCGCGGCCGCACTCACCCTCGGGTTCAGCCCGCTCGCTTTCGTGTTCCTCTGCATCGTCCTCCTCGCGGTGGCCGTCGACCGGCGGGTCGGGCGCCACATGCTCGCCTTCATCGCTGCCCTCGGAGGGATCGCAGCGGTCCAGTTCGGCGCGCTCGTGTTCTTCCCGAGCAGCGGCCCGTACCCGTTTCGCGCATTCGAGCTCGCGGCGGTGCTGACGGTCAGCGTCCTCGGCGCCGAGCTAGGCCGCCGCGCCCGGCACGGCGCGCTTCTCGGCGCCTTCTTCCTCGTCTGGGGTGCGGCGAGCATCCTCATGTTCGTGGTCTCCACACCGGTCGGGGAGAACCTGACGCGGCTGCGGTCGGTGGTCTTCCCCGTGATGCTGATGACCGCGTTCCTCGCGCGCTTCCGCCCACGCTGGCTCACGGCGATGGCGCTCTCCGCGGCGCTGATCTACAACGTCGCCCCGTACGCCGGCGCCGCGCTCGACCGGACAGACGTGCGGGCCGCGGACCGCTCCTTCTGGGCTCCCGCAATCGACTTCCTCGAGGAGCGCTCGACGCCGAGCTACCGCGTCGAGGTCGTCCCGACCTTCGACCATTGGGAGGCGTACTGGCTGCCCCGGGCCGGAGTCCCGCTCGCGCGCGGCTGGTACCGGCAGATCGACATCGCACGCAACGAGCTCTTCTACGAGAAGCCCCTGGCGGCGGCGGCCTACCGGGAGTGGCTGCGAGGTATGGGCGTGCGCTTCGTCGTGCTCCCGTCGACCCGTCTGGGCCAGAAGGGCGAGGAACGTGAGGCGGCGCTCCTCCGCTCCGGCGCTTCCGGCCTTCGCGCTGCCTTCCGCAGCCCACAGCTCGCGATCTACGAGGTTCCCAGGCCGGAGCCGATCATCACGGGGCCCGGCGCCCCTGTTGTGACCCGGCTGGACCACGCCGGCATCGAAGGCCGCGTGCCGGTCGCCGGGTCGTACCGGCTGAAGGTTCGCTACACGCGCTACCTGCGGGTGAAGTCGGGCTCGGTGTGCGTCAGGCGGGCGGCCGGCGGGATGACGGTGCTCACGGCGACGCGGGCTGGGCGGTTTGCTCTCTCGGTTCCGGAGGGGCCTGCGTCGCTCGTCCGGTCGCTCGTTCGCCGAGCCCCGGAGCGCTGCTGAGCGCCAGGTAGCACGCGAACCCCGCGACGACGACGTCGTTCGGCGAGTCGTTCACGAGCAGCGAGACGCCGATCGCCAGAAGCAGCGCCCGGAGCAGTGGGCGGCGTTCCAGCAGCGCCATCACCGCGAACACGGCGATCCCGCCGAAGACGAGCAGAGCCACGCCGATCCCGCCGGTCGCACGCTCGAAGGAGAGCTGGAGCCGCCGGGCGAGATCCTCCGCGAGCCCGACCGGCCCGTCCGACAGCGCATCCGTCACATGGCTCGAGCCGCCGACGACCAGAGCGAGGGCGAGGATGCCGAGGATCGCTCCCGCGCCGATCGCAAGGTTCCGGCTGAGGCCGTGCTCGAGGATTCCGAGCACCACGAACGCAGCGAGCAGGACGATTGCGCCGCCTCCGTCCGCGCCGAACGAACTTCCTCCCACTACTACGAGCGAAAGCGCCGCAACGCCGACGAACGCCCAGATGCCGAGCCGCCGTCCGAGGAGAACCGCCCCCGCGAGTGCAGGCACGAGCAGCAGCGTTGCGAGCAGGTTGGACGACCCGTAGAAGCGCGCGTTCTGCGTCGGGCCGAGCGGCGAGAGGGCGACCCAGCGCTCATCCGCCACCATTGCAACGAGGTACGCGCAGAGGACGCCGGCCATCAGGAGACCGTGGACGAGGGGGCCGGCGCGGGCGATCGCGAGGGAGGCGGCAACGGCGAGAGCGACGATGAGGGCGTCCACCCAGACCTCCGTCGAGCCGACGGCGCCGGCGAGGAGGTTCGCCAGGAGGACGGCGGCGAAGGCTGGAAGGATCGCGGCGGGAAGGAACACGGCCACGGCGACGAGCAAGGCCAGCGAGAGGAGCAGCACCGTCGCCTTTGCGCCGCGATTCGACCTGATCTGCTCGTCCAGGTCGCGCAAGGCCCCCGTTGCGTCGGCGTCAGGCGTCGAGCCGAGTGCGCCCTCCTCGCCGAGCGCGGTCGGAGCGACGTCCACGATCGACACGAGGCCCGGGATCCGCGTCGACTCCGACGTGAGTACCCCGCGGAAGCCGCGGCCCAGGACGGCGATCGGGTACCGGCGGTCGTTCGGTTGCTCGCCCCCGCGGGGGAGTCCCACGACGATCGCCGGACCGACCGGGACCGTCGTCGCTGTTTCGACCTCGAGCAGCGTTCGGCCCCCGGGCAGGCCGCCCAGGATCGAGTTACGCACGGCGCCCCGTTCCAGGGCGGCCCGGGCGCGGACGGCGCTCGTTTTCGGCCCTGCGTCCGGAACGAGCAGGCCGATCGCGCCACGATCCTCAAGGGCCGCGAGGTCGCCCGTCGTCAGCTCGGGGACGACGACGACGCGGAGCTGCTGCGCCGCCGCCGTCTCCGGCAGGGCCGCGGTAGCCCAAAGGGCCAGCACTACACTGAGGACGATGAAACGCAGAGCGTACGGACGGGATTTCGGGCTGTCGGCCCGCATGGTCCTGACGATGTTCCTCCTCGGGGCCCTCTACGTGGGCTTCTTCGTGGTGCTCATCAACGTCATCGAAGCGCCGTTCTTCCTGATCATCCTGTTCATGGGCGGCCTCGCGCTCCTGCAGTACTACACGTCGGACAAGATCGCGCTGAAAGCCTCCCGCGCGAAGGTGGTCAATCGTGACGAGGCGCCGGAGCTCCACGACATGGTGGAGCGGCTCTGTGCGATGGCCGACCTGCCGAAGCCGCGGATCGCGGTCGTTCCGACCGACGTGCCGAACGCGTTTGCGACCGGGCGGAATCCGAAGAACTCCGTCGTCGCCGTCACCGAGGGGCTCTGGTATCGGCTGAGCAAGCCCGAGGTCGAGGGAGTCCTCGCGCACGAGCTGGCCCACATCGGGAACAGAGACGTCGCGATCATGACGATCTCGAGCTTCTTCGCGATGGTCGCGGCGATGCTGATGCGAATGGGGCTTTGGGGCGGGATGATGGGCGGCGGCCGTGACCGCTCCGGGGGCCCGCCGATCTGGCTGATCATGTTCGTCGTCTCGATGGTCACCTACGTGATCAGCTACGTGCTGATCCTGATGATCTCCCGGTACCGCGAGTACGCGGCCGACCGCGGTGCCGTCTTGATCACAGGTGCGCCGGAGAACCTGATGTCGGCGCTCCAGAAGATCGCGGGGCAGATCGCCCAGATCCCGCAGCGCGACCTTCGCGAGGTTCAGGGCATGAACGCGTTCTTCATCGTGCCCACGACTGTGAAGTCCTCGTTCGCCGAGATGTTCATGACCCACCCGCCGCTCGAGAAGCGGCTCGCCCGGCTCGCGACGATCTCCCGCGAGATGGGCCGGCCCGTTGACCTGTAACCCGGGGCCGTAGCCCTGGGGATCAGGGACGTCCTGTTTGGGCGGAAGGGCCTGAAGGAGGCGAAGCGCGAGGCGCTTTTCGCGCTGCCCGGTGCGGCTGTCACGCTCGAGATCGAGCTCGGCCTCAAGCCTGCAGGCGCCGCGGCGATCGTCTTCAAGCCGCTCTCGGCGGCCGAGTTCGTTCGGGCCGAGAACGAGATGCAGGAGCTGCTCGAGCTTGCTGCTCGCGAGTCGGACTCGCGCATCGAGCGCACGACCGACGACTTCGGCTTCGAGTGGCTCGTCGTCCGCGACGAGCAGTTCGAGGATCTCGTCACCACCGTCCACCTCGTCGGCTCCGAGCTCGACGAGCGCGGCTTCGGGCCGCAGCTGCTCGCCGCAGTCTTCAAGTTCCAGGGTGCGAAGCCGCTCTACTGGATCTACGGCTACAAGCGCGGTGCGTTCTGGCCGTTCGTCCCGGTCGGCGAGCGTGACCGTGACAACGCGGAGGAGCTGGAGCTGAAGGCGAAGATGGAGAAGGAGCTTCCGATCGAGCCCGACATCTCCGTCTGGTTCGGCCTCTTCGGCGCGCCTATTTGAGCCACGTCCTGGGGTCTGACCCCTAGGGCTGGCCAAAACGGCCGCTTGCCCGGATGGGTCGAGGGATCGCCGTCGTGCAGCCACGGTCTGGCCGACCGAGCCACGTCCGGGGGTCTGACCCCGGGACGCGGCCGGATCAGCCGGGCTCTTCCTCGCCGTCCCAGTAGTCGAGCGGCTCGAGGCGGGTCATCAGGCCGACCCCGCGGAAGCCGATCTTGTTCGAGCGCGGGTAGTAGGTGATGTCGTTCGTGTCGCGCCAGCCGTACATAAGCAGCTTCATCCCGTTCTCGCCGCCGCGGAACGCATGGGAGATCTGTGTCCCGGGGGGCCTCGCGACGACATGCCCCGCCCGCACCGGAACCTGTTGCTCCTCGTTCCCCCGGTCGCGAGACCTCGGGCTGGGGACGAGTTCGAGTGTCCCGTCGCCCTCGAGGATCACGAAGATCTCCTCCTCGGCCGAGTGGCAGTGCGCCGGCGCTGGAAGCTTTCCCGCGCCGACCGTCACGACGTTCAGGCCCGAGTCGACGGAGCCTGCGGCGTCGGCCAGGTCGATCCAGCGCCCCTGCTCCAGGTCGGCGACGTTGACGATGTTCTTCGCCCGCTCGGCCGGCTCGCCGACCTCAGGCTCGCCTGCGGCCACCTCGCGCTCCCAGGGCTTTCCGCCGGTGCCCGTCTCGACCCACGACGGGAAGAGCCACGAGACGCCCGCCCGTGGCAGGTGCGGGGTGATGACGTCGTTCTTGCGGCCGAACGCGAGGACGTCGAGCCCGCCGTCTCCCGCCCGGAGCGTGTGCTCCTCCTCGCCGGCGCGGTGGACGGTGGAGTCGCTTCGCGGATCTCGTACACCGCATCGTCCTGCCAGGAAACCCCGGAGCCGCCGAGCACGTAGAAGATCTCCTCGCCCTCGACGTGAGCCGGCGTCGACCAGCGGCTCGGGTCGATCTCGATCCGGTTGACGGTCACGCCGACCGACCCGGCGACGCGGCCCAGCGTTCGCCACGAGGCGGCCAGGTGGCCTTGCTCTTGCCGTCTCGGCTCGGCCTCGTCCCAGTGGACGAGGCCTCCCTCACCGGTCATCGAGAGGGCAGGTCCGGGACCAGTCCTTCGTCCGAGAAGAGCTTCTTCGTCTCCTCGAGCGTCAGGTCGCTCGGCGGGATGACGAGGTCGGAGGACGAGAGGTCGTCGTCGGCCAGTTTCTCGCCCCGTTCTTGGACGAGGGCCCACATCTCGTCGAGAACCTTGTCGAGTGCCGGCTCGTCGTCTGCCTCCATCGCCGCCAGGGCGCGCTCGTCGATCTCGTTCAGCTGCTCCCGCAACCCGTCGTCGATGCGGTACTGGCCCTCTGCCATCAGGCGGACGATCATTGCTCGAGCTCCTTCTTCTCGCCGCCGGCTCCGACCTCCACCTTCAAGGCCTCGAGCTCGGCGTCGACCTGCCGGCCAGCGGAGATCTGCTCGAGCTCGCGGTCGAGCTGGGACTGGTTGCCGGCGGTGAAGTCCTCCAGCGTTCCGGCCGCGATCAGCTCCTCGACAGCGCCTGCCCTCGCCTGCATCTGCTCCGTCTTGTCCTGCGCCCGCTCGATCGCGAGACCGGTGTCGGCCATTTGCTCGCCGATGCCCGTCGCTGCCTCGCCGATCCGCACCTGCGCCTCGGCGGCCGAGTACTGCGCCTTGATGACCTCTTTCTGCGACTTGAAGGCCTCGATCTTGGCCGCCAGCTGCTTCTCGGAGGTGGCGAGCTTGTCCTGCTGGGCGGCGAGCTGCTCGATCTGGCCGTCGAGCCCCTGGAGCTGCTGCTGCGCGAGCGCCTTGCGCTCGAGCGCCTGCCGCGCGAGATCCTCCCGTCCGGCTGCCACGGCGTCCCGCGCCTGCGTGTCCAGCTTGACGAGGCTCTGCTCGAGCTTGTCCGTCTGCAGCTGGAGGCGCTTCTTCGAGGTCGCGACGTCCGCGATCCCCCGCTTGACGTTCTGGAGCAGCTGGCGCTGCTGCTCGTACGAGTAGTCCAGCGTCTCGGCCGGGTCCTCCGCCCGGTCCAGCAGCTTGCTCAATTTCGACTTGATCACCAGGGACATGCGCTCGATCAGACCAGCCAACGGAATCCTCCTCCTCGATTTCGACGTAGCCTAGCGTCGTGCTCGTCGAGCGCAGCATGCATCCCGGGTGGGTCTCGAACGCCTACCTCCTCGCTGAGGAGGAGGGAGGCGCGGCCGTCTTCGTCGACAGCGGAGCTCCGATAGGGCCGCTCCATGAGGCGGCCGAGCGCTGGCGCGTTCAGCCGAGCCACATCCTTCGAACGCACGCCGATCCCGATCACATCGAGCACGAAGCGGAGCTGGGCCTGCCGGTAGTCACCGGCCCGCTCGAGGTCGGGGGTCTTCGCATCGAGGCGGTGCCGACACCGGGCCACAAGGACGACCATCTCGCGTTCGTCGTGGGTGACCTTTGCTTCTCCGGCGACGTGCTCTTCAAGGACGCCGTGGGCGGCGGCGATCCCGATCAGGTGCGCGACTCCGTCATGCGCCTGATGGAGCTCCCGCACGAGACGCGCGTCCTTCCGGGACACACGGACGAGACGACGATCGGGCGCGAATGGGAGGAGAATCCGTTCGTCCGCGTCTACCGCGGCGTGGACCCGGAGGGCACCGAGCGCTGCCGGGTGGGCGATCGGGAAGGCGCGATCGTCGTGTGGTCGCCCGACTATGACGGCAAGGGCAAGGCCTGGGTTCGGTTCGACGACGGCAACGGTCGGATCCTCGGGGGCTCGCGCATCGAACGCCTGTGAAGGTCGGCCTCCTGTTCCCGGGCGAGATGGGCGCTGCCGTCGGGAACGCGGTTCGCGGGGAGGTTCTCTGGGCGAGCGAGGGGAGGAGCGACGCGACCGCGGAGCGCGCTTCCGGCTTCACGGACGTCGGTTCCGTCGCGGAGCTCGTCGCATCCAGCGAACTCATCCTCTCGATCTGCCCGCCCGCGATCGCCGAGGAGGTCGCGCAGGACGTCTTCGGGCTGGGCTTCGAGGGGCTCTTCGTCGAGGCGAATGCGATCACGCCGGCGCGGACGGAGCGGATCGCCGAGCTCGGGCGCGTGGTCGACGGATCGATCATCGCCTCGAGCGGGACCAACCTCTACCTGTCAGGCGAGGGTGCGGAGCAGGTCGCGGAGCTCTTCCGCGACAGCGAGGTGTCGGCGATTCCGCTCGGAGCAGAGATCGGCGCGGCCTCGGCACTGAAGATGGCCTACGGCGGGTGGAACAAGATCGGCGTCGCGCTGGCGGCGCAGGCCCATGCGATCGCGCGCGCTTACGGGGTCACGGAATGGCTCGAGTCCGAGGGCGTGTCGGCGGAGGCGGTTCCGCGCATGGGCGGTCGCGCCTGGCGCTGGGCGCCGGAGATGGAGGAGGTCGCCGACACCTGCGAGGAGCTCGGGCTGCCGGACGGGATCCCTCGCGGCGCCGCCGAGCTTTGTCGCCGCTGGGAGCAGCACCGGGACGCGCGAGTCGAGCTCGACCGGCTCCTCGACGACCTCAGCTCGCGAGCACCAGGCGAAGCTGCTCGAGGCTGATATTCCCACCGCTGCAGACGAGCGCCACCCGCTGACCCTCTAGGCGCTCACGCAGGCGGATTGCCGCCGCCAGCGGAGCCGCGCCGGCCGGCTCGACGAGATTCCGCGTCCCTTCGATCATCAGGCGCGTAGCCGTCAGGATCTCGTCCTCGCTCACCAGGACGAAGTCGTCGAGCGACTCCCAGAGGATCTGCTGCGGAAGCTCGAACGAGGTTCGGGTCGCGAGCCCCTCGGCGACCGTGCCCATCCGGTCCCCTGTCAGCTCCCGGGTCTCCCACGCGCGGTGGGCGGCCGGCGCCGCCTCGGACTGAACCCCGATCACCTCGACGCCCTCCCGGACTCCTTTCGCGGCGATGCAAGCGCCCGCCGCGCCGCTGCCTCCACCGATCGGGACGATGACGACGTCGATCCCGGGCTGCGCTTCGAGGATCTCCAACGTCTCGGTTGCGACGCCCGCGATCAGGTGAGGCTCGTTGCCCGAGTGGACGTAGCGGTAGCCGTGCTCGGCGGCGAGCCCCTCGCAGTGCTCACGTGCGTCGTCGAAGTCGCTGCCGCTGACCACGATCTCGGCGCCGAGCGCACGGATCGCGCCAACCTTCAGCGGATTCGCCCCTTCGGGCACGCAGACGATGGCGCGCACCCCGAAGAGGCGCGCGGCGAATGCGATCGACTGGCCGTGGTTTCCCGTCGACGCCGTGACCAGTCCACGCTTCCGCTCGTCCTCGGAGAGCTGCGCCACGAGGTTGACGCCGCCGCGCACCTTGAAGGCGCCGACCGGCTGGTGATTCTCGTGCTTGACCCAGACCTCGGCGCCCACGAGCTCGCCGAGCGCCGGCCAGAGAAAGAGCGGCGTCGGCCGCAGGTGCGGAGCGATGCGCTCTCGCGCCTGAAGGACGTCGTCGTACGTGGGCGGCTTCATCGGAGGAAAACTGCCAGCCGGGACGCCTCGTCGTCCAGTTCCCGGCGGGCGGCGCGGGGGAGAGGAGCGAACGGCTCGACCTCGACCTTGTCGCCTTCGACGCGCCAGAGACCGGCGACCACCCCGTCCACGAGGAACGTGGGCAGCACGTCGCCGTTCTTTCGAATCACCGTCGAGTGGTACTCGCGCGGCAGAATCCGGGTCCGGTCGTCGTAGCCGAGAATCACGTGGTCCCACATGGGGAGGAACCGGACCGGGGCCGGCGTGTCGGCAGTCGGGCGAGGCGCGCGTTTCAGGTCGTACAGCCTGCGACCGTCCTCCGACGCGAGGCGCACGAGGCTGGATTCGAGCCGATCGAAGCCGGCCTGGACATCCTTGACTCGAAGCGCGGAGAAGCGGAGCAGGTCCTCGCGGCTCGCCGGGCCGTAGGCGGCGAGGTAGCGGCGGACGAAGAGCTCGGCCGCCGCTCCTGGTTCGGGCGCCGAATGCGCGAGCCACCGTTCGGCGGTCGTGACTCGGACGCGCACGTTGCCCCAGGTGCCGGCGGGCGGAACGTGGACGAGCGGGGTGAGACAGCGAACGCGCCAGCGGTATTTCTCGGGGAGCTCCGGGATCGCACGGTTCGCATCGGCGTACGTGAACGGGCCTTCATCGGCGAGTCGGCGGAGCCGGCCCGCGAGCTCCTCACCGGGGAGACCCCAACGCTCGAAATCCTCTGCCCAGCGGCCGTGCGTGACCACTGCGAACGCGGCGTGGTCGCGTGCAGAGACGAGCTGGATGGTGATCCGGAAGAGCGTTCCGCGAACGACTCTCCGCTGCTCGATCGCGCGTGTGAGCTGCTCGCGGCGGAAGCCCTTGAGCCGGCTCCAGAGGCCGATGTATGGAGCGCGCGGATCCTGGTGCTGCATCGCGCACAGGCGTTCGACCGCCCGCGGTACGGGGAGCTTGGCGCGCGTGAGGAGCATCTGGCGGGCGAGCGTCGCCCGGTTCAGCTCCCGCTGTGTGATTGGCCTAGGAGTGGAAGGCGGCAAGCCGCTTCGCCTCGTCGTCGAGGTCGCGCCTCGCCTTGCGGAGGACGCCGTCGAAGGCGTCGAGCTTGACCTTCCCGTTCTCGAAGCGCCAGGTGCCGGCAACCTGACCGTCGATCAGGAATGTGTTGACGGAGTGCGGCGTCTTCGTGTTGAAGACGCGGGGCCGGTACTCCTCCGGAAGGATCTGCGTCCGCCGCGCGTGGACGAGGAGCGTGGCGTCCCAGACGGGCAAGAAGCGCGGCGGTGTTGGAGTTTCGGCACCCGGCAGCGGCGCCCGAGGCAGGTCGAGGAGCTCCTTGCCCTGCTCGTCGCGGAACCGTCGGAGCGTCATGCGCTCGAGCACCGGGCGGACCTGGCCGATCGGAACGCCTGCGAAGTCCGCGACATCCGTCCGGTACGCGGGACCGAAGCCGGCTAGGTAGCGGCGGATCAGGAGCTCGAGCCCGGTGTCGGGCACGGCGTCGTCGGACCCGACCCAGTCCTCCGCCAGTCCGTAGAGATCAGCGCGGCGCTGCTCCCAGGTCCCCGACGGGGGCACGCGCACGAGATCGACGTATGCGTAGACGCCGAGCGCCCGCTCCCGGCCGAGGTGGGCCTCAATCTCTTTGCTACGACGCGGTCCTGCGGCCAGGAAGCGCCGGAGCTCTTCCGCGGCGGCCCGCATCTCTTTGGGGTCGGCGGTCTTGTGCACGCGCTCCCACCAGGCAGTGCGCGAAGCTCGCACCGCCGCGGTCAACGGCCAGTAGTCCGCGCGGGAAACGAGGTGGATCGTGGAGCGCATCAAGGTGGCCTGGATCACCGACCGCCGCTCGAGCGCCCGGGTGAGGGCATCGCGCTGAAAGCCTGCGAGCCGAGACCAGAGGCCGATGTACATCGACGGCGCGTACTGCGCCTGGATTCCTCCGATCCGCTCGAGCGCCTTCGGAATCGTCAGTCGGGCACGCTCGAGGAGCAGTTGGCGTGCAAGGAGGGCGCGGTTGAGCTCCCGCGTCGTCAGCACGCGCTCGGCCATCAGAGCTCGGCGAGCAACGCCATCATCGTCTCGCCGACGGCGTCGAGGCTGCGAGGCGAGACGGCCGAAAGATTGTCGCAGAGCCGGTGCCAGCAAGGGAACGTGAAGTCGATCAAGTCGATCGCCGGCACCCCTGCCCGGATGAACGGGACATGGTCGTCGAGGACGTATCCCTGTTCTCGGACGGGAAAGTGGCGCTCGTTTCCGGTGCGGGCGGCCGCAGCGCGGAGCTTTCGCCACAGCGGGCGGTTCGAGTAGCCGTCCCGGGGGATCGCGAGCTGCTTGTCGCCGACGAAGTCGAGCACGATCGCGGCCTCGGCGGAGCGGAAGGCTCGGGCGGCGACTTTGCTGCCGCGCAGGCCGTAGCGCTCGAACTGCGAGTCGGGAGCGCTGCGTGGCGCCTCCTCGCCGTCGAAGAAGACGATCACGAGCGTCGGCCGGAGCTGGCGAGGGCGAATCGTCCGGGCCAGCTGGCGAACGACGGCCGTCCCGGAGGCCCCGTCGTTCGCGCCGACGAACCCGCGGATGTCCTTCGTGTCGTAGTGGGCGCCGAGGACGACCCGTCTGTGCGGATTCCGGCCAGGGATCGTGCCCACGACGTTCCGCAGTCCACCGGGAACGGCCTGAAGGCGGCCGCCGGGGATCGAGCGCCGCAGAATGGCGGCGAGCTCGCGCGACTTCCGCGAGCCGGCGGGCCGAGGTCCGAGCGCGACCTGGCGCTTGAGGAAGCTCCAGGCCGCCGGCCCGTCGAAGCGGCTGGCGGGCGCGGTCGGCTCAGCTGCTGCGGCCCCGGCGAGCATCAGCGCGGCAAGCGTCGTGGCGGGGAGCAGTCGGCGCACGGGAACATGGTGCCTAGTGCGGCTAAACTGGGCGCCGCGCGGGGCTATAGCTCAGTTGGGAGAGCGCC
>Ga0180121_10000718_pt1 | contig 14000 bp, 14 predicted proteins | sample AntDrymUQ5402106_2_FD_129676 | JGI IMG/M metagenome (GOLD analysis project Ga0180121, IMG submission 129676) | Polar desert sand microbial communities from Dry Valleys, Antarctica - metaG UQ540 (21.06) (version 2) (version 2) | ecosystem: Environmental > Terrestrial > Soil > Desert | place...
AGCTCACGAACTGCGCGGCGAATCTCCCTGGAATCCACCGCCGCCTCGACACGACCGCGCTGCTGAGCATCACGGCCGTGCTGCTCGCCGCCTTGTCGTACGCCGGGGCTGGTATTTACTCCAAGCGCAATCTCAGCGGCATTCCAGCATCGACGCTTGCGCTGGGACAGCAGCTGGGTGCGCTATGCTGGCTCGCCATTCCGGCGAGCCTGCAATGGCCGGCGACAATGCCGAGTTCATCGGCGGTAGGTGCGCTGGCAGCGCTGGCGGTGCTCTCGACCGCTCTGGCATTCATACTCTACTTCCGGCTCATCGCGCGCATTGGTCCCACGATGACGTCGACGGTGACGTACATCACGCCAGCGTTCTGGCTGCTGGGTGGAGCCGTATTTCTTGGAGAAAGGCTGACCGCGGGTACGCTCGCTGGATTTGTCATCATCGCTTTGAGCGTCCTCCTGGTGACCCGTTCCTCCGTACATAATCCGCCGGTCGTTTTCTCTCGACACCAACCCACGAACCGACAGCGAGTGCGCATCGGCTCCACCACTCTGGCACCTGGCCCGTTCTTGAAGGCGCGCGGGATCCGCCGTAAGATCAGGCGCGAAGCATAGACTTTTTCTTTCAAGGCTCCCGTGGAGTGAACGCAGATGAATCGAGAAGGTGGAATGAGCAGCATGTTTGCTGTCGTCGTCGGAGCGTTTCTTCTCATCGAAGGCATATGGGGGTTGTTCAGTCCGATCGTATTCGGCGTACTCACAACGAACAAACTTCACGCCATCATCCACATCGGCCTGGGCGCAACGGGTATCTGGACGGGAATGAAAGGCGGATCGCGACCGTTTTGCATTTTTCTGGGGGCGCTGCTGCTGGCGGTCGGTGTCCTCCGTTTCATTCCGGGCGTCGGCGAGTTGATCGTCAGCATCCTCAACGTCAACCACGCAGTCGCATACTTGAATATCGCGGTTGGAATCGTGGCGCTGCTGGTGGGGTTCGGATCCGGTCGTCCGCGTGCAGCGTCGGGGAGGTAAGCGAGTCCGCAGTGGGCACGCCACGGCAGGAGCCCTCTTCACGAACCTTCCTGTCGGTGTACGTTGGCCTGATGCTCTGACGTCCACCAGTGCGACCCGCATCGGGCTCTCATTCCATTCCGGGGGGGAACAACGCATGAAGGCCATCACCAACTACCTCAACTTCGACGGCAACACCCGAGAAGCGATGACGTTCTACTCGCAATGCCTCGGGACTGACCTGACGGTTCAAACGTTCAAGGAGGCGGGAATACCGGGCCCGCCGGGATCCGACGACCGTGTCATTCACGCCTCATTGACGAAGGGTCCGATACTCCTGATGGCGTCGGACACGATGCCCGGAGCGCCATTCATGCAGGGAAACAACTTCTTTGTCTCCGTCGATTGCGAGGGAACCGAGGAGATCGAAAGACTGTTCAACGCGTTTAGTGATGGAGGCAAGGTGATCATGGAGCTGCAGGACACGTTCTGGGGCGCCCGCTTCGGGATGCTCACCGACAAGTACGGCATCGGCTGGATGTTCAACCACGAGCTTCCGAAGACCTGATGAGCCCGCGCGGCTGCAAGGGGATATTTCCATGCCGCCATTCGCAGAATCGACCTGAACGACGATCATGACCCTTGGCTACGACCCCGCGAAAGGCAATACGTCGGCACATTCATCGGGTCGATGATGAGCAGTCTCTGGATCTACGAAGGCGACGTCGACGCAACGGGAAACGTGCTGACTCTGCGTCCACAACGATCGGCGATGATGGCAAGTGGCAGCAGTTCATGACGGCGCATTACCACCGAATGGCGACGTGAAGGCCAAGGTCACTGCGAAAAAGAAAGTTGCGGATGACAAGCCGATCATGACCTTTCGCGCGAAAAACGATTGGTCGGCCTGGCTCGAGAGGGAGGGAAGCGCGTCAGCCGGGGTTTGGATCCGCCTGGCGACGAAAGCGTCGGGTATCGAGTCGATAGCGTATGACGAGGCCGTCGAAGCGGCGCTGTGCCACGGATGGATTGACGGGCAGGGGAGGAGCGACGACGAAAACTGGTGGCTGCAGAAATTCACTCCGCGTGGAAAGCGAAGCATCTGGTCGAAGCGAAACAGGGAGAAGGTCGCAGCCCTGACGAAGAGCGGTGAGATGAAGCCTGCCGGTCTCGCTGAAGTCGACCGCGCGAAGGCGGACGGGCGGTGGGACGCGGCGTATGACTCACCGAAGCAGATGAGCGTGCCGGATGACTTCGAGAGCGCGCTGACAGGGAATGCGCGCGCGAAGAAGTTCTTCCTCGAGCTTGACAGTCAGAATCGCTACGCCATTCTGTTCCGCGTCAACACGGCGACGAAACCGGAAACGCGCGCGAAGCGCATCGAGAAATTCGTCTCTATGCTGGCGCTGCACGAGAAAATTTATCCGTAATGTCTGATCGGCCAGGGCTGTTGCCCATTTTCCTGCTGTGGGCGCGTGCCTGCCGACAGACGTGCCGACATCGCCGTCGTCGAAACGGACGGCATCAGTATCTGGCTGGCGAGCGGGACCGGCTTTGCTCTAGCACCGATCTCTCCGGTTTCGATTCCCGGAGCTACCGAGATTGCAGCGGGAGACGTAGCAGGGACACAGCAGTGATCAACTTCATCGAGACTCTCTTCGCTGCTGCCTGTCTTTCCCTGGCGCTGCTACTGGAGCTCTAGGTGCGGACACGGGCTAGAACAAGAGTCGGTGGTAACTCGTGCGGGTGACCGGAAGGGTTGTCATTTCCGCTCGTAGAAAAATTTGTCGACGGTGACGCCAGAGACCTGAATCGCTCTCCCTGCGACTCCCAAACCGAACCTCGCGTGGCCGGTGTCGGTGGGACTGTCGAACGAGGTGAGGTTGATGAAGACACCCTCCAGCCTCGCGGTCACGCCGTTGGCATAAACCATCGTAGCAGTCAGCAGGGCGCCTTCCACTCTTCCATCCCTTAGCTCGAACGTCCGCCTGACGCCGTTGTAGTCGCCGACAGGCTCCACCCCGTTTCCGTCGACCCGACCTCTGCCGTCGACGGAGAGGCTGAGAGTCAGTCGAAGATCCAGAACTTCATAGTTTCCCGAATAGCTCTCAGGGTTGGCCCGTATCACCGCCTCACTCCGAATCTCCTTGTATTTCTCGCGCCTGACCCCCTTTTTCTCTCTCACCTCATGCTTGCGTTTGTTGAAGAGAGCCACAATCACCCGGGTTCTGGATCCAACGGCGGAGCTCGATGCAAGCGTCTGCTGAGCGCTTGCCTCACGTGGATTGACGCAGGCGAGCAGGAGCATCGCAGGAAGCAGAATCTTCAGGAATCGTCGCATTTTCATCTCGGCAATCATGGTGTGGTTTCGGAGTTTCCTGCCCAGCCGCCGAAGGCGCAGGCGTCGTCGAACAGGGCGCATGCTCCGGCTCATGTCAGAATGGACACGCGAAACGGAAAAAGCGTTCGGTGGATCGGACGACTCATGAATTCGCCGTGCGGTCTACAGGGATAGGTGGATGCAGCCCGGAAACGGATCAGTACGAGATGACCAGTCGTGAAACACATTCCTGAAACGGAGCATGTACTCGTACTGAGGACGGACTTCTCGGACGAGCCCACATGGGATGCGCTTCGTGTCGCCATTCGAGAGTCCGATGGACAATTCAGAGCCTCAGTCGATGAGTGATCGCGACTTTGACGGTACCAGCACGCAGCAGGTGCTGACTCTCCTCCGGAAAGACTCCAATCACACTTTCATGTTCATCGTGGACCAAGAGACGCTGGCGCGCGACGATCGCCCGGTACTCGTGATCGATCTTTTTGTGGAGCCCGGCCGTACATTTCGCGTCATCCCTTCCGCCATGTGGAGCGTTGAAAACAGCCTCTCGCTAGCCAACATGGACTTTGCGGAATTCGCCGACTCGGCGGACGAGGACGGGATATTTCGCGGCTTTCCGGAGGCCTGATCGTCTTGAAATTGCACACACGATCAGAGCTCGCTCAGGGCCTGCGGGCGCTCGGACTCGAGCGCGGCGACACCGTGATGGTGCACGCGTCGGTGCGCGCCGTCGGCGGGATAGCGGGCGGACCCGACGAAATCCACCTGGCGATCAAGGATGTCATTACCCCTGAAGGTTGCCTTTTCATGTACGCGGGGTGCCCGAGCTACTCCGACGAAGTCGGGCGCGGTCACCTGTCTGCGGAAGAGGAGAATGAAATCCTCGAGAAGCAGCCGGTCTTCGATGCGAGCACCGCCCGATCTGACAGGAGTAACGGAACGCTCGTGGAATTCCTGCGAACGTACCCCGGGTCGTCGGTGAATCGGCACGTCGCACGATTCGTTGCCTGGGGCAGGCACACCGAATATCTCCATTCAATCCAGCCGTGGCACTACGCTTACGGTCGCGACTCCGTACTCGACCGGTTCGTGACTCTCGACGGGAAGATTCTCCTCCTTGGCTCGGATCACGACAACGTGACGTTTCTGCACTACGCTGAGCACATCGCGGATATTCCGGACAAGCGAGTGGTGCGGTTCCGGGTCCCTCTGGAAGAAAATGGCTTGCGGGTGTGGCGCGCCGCTGAGGAGTTCGATACCAGTCGCGGAGCGCACGCGAATTGGCCGGAGCAGTTCTTTGCAGAGATTGTCGACGGCTATCTCGCCGCTTCCGGTAATACTGGCGGCCTTGTGGGAGACGCACGAAGCTACCTTTTCAGTGCCCGCTCATTGCTGGAGTTTGCGCTGCCCGTCATGAAGTCCGTTGCCGGGTGTCCAGAGTGATTCGCGATTCCCACGGCGGCGCGATTGCCGGAGCGGTCGTGACCCCGACCGTGCTACAGTCTCCTACTCCGACGGACGCTACTTGCTCGGCGACGTAGTGGAATGGCGGCTTTAGTCCGACAACAGAGTTGTCACGAATCGCGCGCCCGCCTGTTCCCCCTTGATGATTCCCTCGCTGAGTAGCGCGATCGATACACGGAGGGCTTCGGCCGCGGTCAGATCGTTCGACGAAGAGTTCGTACTGCTTTTCAAGTCGAACTATCAACGCATATACCGATATCTCGATCGTGTATCGAACGATCCGGATGCGGCTGAGGACCTGGCGCAGGAAACATTCGTGCGCCTGTACCGGCGAGGTTCGATGCCCGATGATCCGGCGGCCTGGCTGATCAGCGTCGGGATGAACCTGCTGCGTAACATGATGTCGTCGAGTCGGCGGCGCAGCGAATTGCTCGCCGCCAACCCGGACGCGCATGGACAATCCGCAGGCTCGCCGGCGAGCGACGCGGGCGCCCTTGGAGCGGAGGCGCGATTGCGCGTCAGGCAGACGGTGGACAGGATGACCGAGCGCGACAGGACATTGCTGCTGTTGCGCGCGGAGGGATACAGCTACCGCGAAATTGCGGCGGCGATGGAGCTGAACGCGTCGAGTGTCGGGACGCTGCTGGCGAGAGCGCAGCGTTCGTTTCGGGCGAAATACGAGGAGAGCGACAATGCACGTTGACGAGGAACAGCTACAGCGGGTGGTGGACGACGAGCTCGCCGAGGGCGCAGATGAGTGGGTCCGGGAGCACATCATTCATTGCGGACCGTGTCGGGATAGAGTCTCCAGGGCAAAGATCGAGCAGGACCAGATCTTCGCGCTGCTCGGCGATCTGGATCACGCGCGGCCGCGCGTCGAGCACACGAGGGTCATGGAGCGGGGGCGCACTCGTGACTCGAGCTGGATGCGGAAGGCCGCAGGGTTCATTGTCGCGGTAACGCTGGCGGGCGCGGCGTACGCTGCACCAGGTTCTCCGTTGCGCTCTCTGTCAGAAAGGTTGTTGAGCCGTGGCCAGGAACAAGCGAGCGGGCCCGTGGCGCCGGCGCCCATGGCGGAAATCCCCGCGCTTTCGGGCATCAGCGTTGCGCCGGGCAACCGAATCAGGATCGGTTTTGCGGCGGCGCAAGATAGCGGTGAGATCCGCATCAGATTGACCGGCGGCAGTGAGATCGAGGTGCGTGCTGTCGGGAGCGGTGCATCGTTCACAACGGGCGAGGGCACTCTCGAGGTGGAGAACACGGGTTCTCGCGCCAGCTTCGAGATTGCGATTCCGCGACACGCGCCAGAGGTGGATGTACGCGTTGGTGTGGCTCGGGTCTTCTACAAGAACGGCGATCGAATCGTGACCGATGGCACCACCACTGACACTGGCGGCTACATGATGTACTTCGCTTCCGTGCAACGTTGAAAGACTGACGAACGAACGATTGAGCGACACGGCAGGCAAGAACGGGGCACATGGAAAGATCCATGTGCCCCGTTCGAGTCACTACTCGCGGCGAACTTAGCCGCGAGCACACAGCGTCAAGCGGTACGATTGCGCTCGCGCGGCCGCTTCAACCACCCGAGTTTCACCATCAGGTAGACGACGACGTCACCGGCAACGAGTGCTCCAGCCATGAGCCAGAAGTTGCCGAACGCAAGCGCTGGAACCTGGGTCAATCCCGCCGCTATCACTACGCCGAGCAGTGCGGTGAAGAGCAGGTACGTTTCCGGCGAGGCGGTGCGAAGTGTGTCACGCATCTGTAATGGCTCCATGTTGGAATGACATAGAATGTGGCAGGGACTTGATGAAAGCTGACAAATATTCCGCGTGGCGCAATCTGATCATTTTCCCGCAAGTCGCATCAACACTCGCCGGTGTTCGCAGCGTTTCACGTCTGAAAGATGCCGGCTACGATCGAAGCTGCTGCGCCGCGTATTGCCGCCTTTTCGAAAGCGATCATACCCATCCACCATTCGGCAAGAAGGGTCGACAGGGCAGCCATTACGTCGGCTTTCATGATCGCTCGTGCGCGAGATCCGACGGAGTACGACGGGGCTCTACCCGGTGTGAGGACAACGCTCCCCAGAATTCCGGATGCGTTAGCTGACCGGTTGTACGCTGTGCCAGGGCCGTCGCTCACACCACCCCATCCATCGAGATTGGAGTTCCAGTAGTCCGACGAGCTGATGGCGATCGAGGCGAGGCCCGAAACAGCGCCCGCTTCGTCGGGGGCGAGCGTGCTCGCCGCGGCGCTCTCAACCTGGTAGATGCTGGATTGCAGGTCGCCAAGCGACACGTCAGCGTCGAAAGCGCTCTCGATCTGACCCATGTAGCCGGACGCGGCCACCGATATGTCAGCGCGTGGAGCGGCGGTGCCCGAAATTCCAACTGAAGCGACCAGCTTCAAGTCGCCATTCGCGCCGGCATCACAGAAGCCATCGATGGTGGACAGATCATTGTATGACAGGGCGCGCCCCGACTTCAGGAAGGACTTGTGAAAGTCTTTCAAAGCAGCGGAAGCGACCCGGCACTTGTCGAGGCGTGACCCGCCCTTGTTCTTCGGCTCCCCGAGTCTGGCGTTAACGAAGGCGAGCGCGTCGGTGTGATACTGGCCCATCCAGCCGTACTTGTCGCGAAGGTCCTGCACACGATCGGGGACGAAGGCTTCGCGCTGCGATGCTTCGTGTGCTATCGACGGCGCAGTCGCGTCGCGTGTGCAGCTAACCACAGTCATTACCGATACGGCAACGGTGACCAGCGTCATCGCAGCGTATCGCAGTCTCTTTTCCATTTTCTCTCCCTTGGCTCGAAGTGAATGGGTGGATCCCATTCGGATTCGGAAGCGTAAGCGGGAGTAGCCGCGAGCCCGTCAGCGTTACTTTGCGGCTGTTAACGCATTCCCGTCGCAATCGTCGGCGGGTCGGGCATTTGACAATCCGCAGCATCGAAGCTGCGTGTATCGTTCAGCTGATCATACGCTTTGGTGCGCTTCACAACCGCAGTTGGTGGAACGACAAACATGGCTACCACAGCCTCGCCGACTTCCTGTCGTGCGCCGGTCGGCGTAAGACTCGCCGGGGCCTTGTTCAACTCCGCAATTCTCAGCAGCCATGTCTCGCAAGTGGTGGTTTCACCCGATAACTGCTCCAGCTCTCGCTCTGCAGCGGCGCCGAGTCTGCCGAGAGTGACGGCGCGGGCGCGGTTGGCGAGGGCGGCGATGTGGTTTCTCCGGTGTGGCGGCGCACTCTCGACGAAGGCGGAGATCCGCCGCATCGTCGACCGTCTCGAGTATCCCACGGCGACTGAATCAGCGGATTGACCCAGCAAAGACATTCGCAGCGTCACGAAGGCCGTGACGCGGCGGACGATTTCGCGCGCAGTCTGCATGCTCACGTGCCGATCATCTCCTTCGACAGCTTTCAGCGCGGCGACGATGGCGGCGGGGTCGTCGGTGAAATCACCGCCGTCATCGGCCCAGATGAGAGCAAGCCGGTGATCGATATTGCACAGCGCGAGCACACCAGCGCGGTCGCCCGCGACTGCCGCGACCAACGAATGCGAGACGAGAGGCGCCGCGTTCATGGAGTCGCGCCAACGGCGCAAAATCCCGTCGACAGCCTGACGGAGAATCGCGGGGCCGGGCGACAGCTGGGGAAGGTCGCCAAAGGACGGTAGAATCCGAGCGAGATGTCCAGCGACCTCTCCCGCCGCGATCAGTTTTTGTCTGAGTGTCGTCTGAAGCCGGATGAGTGTGTCAGCAGAAGCGGGAGGTCGCACCGCGTAGGAATGAACGGTGGCATGCGGCGAGCCCATCCTCGCGACGCGCCCGGTTCGCTGCTCCAGTCTCGCGGGTGTCCAGGGAAGGTCGAGATGAACGACAACGGAGGCATCCTGGAGATTGACCCCCTCGCTCAGCATATCCGTCGCGAGCAGCAATGAAATCGACTCGGCGCGGGGCGGTGGTTGGGCTCCGTTGGCGGCGGGCGCGAAGCGGCGGAGAGCGTCATCCCGGGAAATGATCGAGCTTGCCACGCGGCCGCCGCGGCCGGTAAGCGCGGCGACGTTGCCGGCCGATGACAGCATCGCGAACAGTGCATCAATGGTATCGGCGTATTGCGAGAATGCGACAATCTTTTCTCCGGGGTGTGCAGAGATCAGTTCCCGCAGCACCCGCGACAGTTCGATGTCTCGTGACCGTTCACTGTTCAACCGCCCAAGAATTTCTCTCAGCCCTTTCCCGTGAACCTTGACGCAGGTCAACAGGTCAGCGTCGTGCGCGACTGCCGGGGCCATCAAAGGAGGGAAGGCCAGCTGCATGGAGTCATCCCCAAGGGTCCACGCCTCCAGCTCGCGGGCAGATGGATACACTCCTTCCTCGAGCGCATGCACGAGAGCGATCGAGCGATGCAGGCGGCGTCTCAATCCGCCGCGGAGAGCAGCATCGCTCGATGCCCACTGACGCAGCAGTGAATGGATGATCAACGCTCCGCCGTCACCGCCGCCGCGAGGAGGGGCGGGTGGCGGGAGGCCGAGTAGCAGTTCAGGGATCTGTTCGTCGGGAGTGATGTCGATCCAGAGTGGCGATGCGACATCCGGCATCCCCGCGACCGGAAGGACTGATTGGCGGTCACGACGGATGACGCACCGCGCTATCTCAGCGCGGGAAAGACTCCGGGCGCGGGCGCCAAGAAAAACGGAGAGGAGATCGATCAACTCTCGCCGCTGATTGTGGATCGGTGTAGCGGAGAGCATGAGAACCGCGATGTTCCTCGCGAGGCCCGCAATCGTTTCGTATCTGCGGGTGGCCGGATTCCTCGCGTGATGTGCTTCGTCCAGAATCACCAGATGACCGGTGTAATGCGGAACTCGCCCGCGGCTCAGCGACTCGTAGGAATGAAACTCGATTCCTCTGCCCGCCGTTGCTGCAGACGTGAGCCACATAGTGCGAAGTGCCGCAGGCGCGATGACAAGAGTTCTCGCGGTTGCGTGCGCCAGGGCCAGCGCTACGAACGTCTTCCCCATTCCGACGTCGTCGCAAAGGAGGGCGCCGCCGAATTCAGCGATGGCATCACGCAGCTGATGAACGGCGGCGAGCTGATGCGGCTGGAGTGTGACGTCTCCGACAAGAAGCTGCGCCGGCTCCAGTCCGCCTTCGTCGCTCGGCGAAGCTGACCCGCGTTGACCACCACCAGAGCCGGATTCGGCAAACCATATCGCTGCGATTGCCCGTCGCGCCTCAGTCGCCTGGACGATCCGCATGTTGCCCGCCGTGACGCGAATTCCAGCGAATGAGTGGTGCAACGTCGGAACTCTCGAGGCGAAATGCGTCGAGGATTGCTGCGGCGAGGGAGTCCGCGGGCGGCGCGAAACCGGCAAGTGCGCGTTCGCCGATTGGCGCGAGAATGGATGCGGCACGATCCCATTCGCGAGGAACAGGCACCAGCGCCATTGTCCACCCAAGATAGCGATGGTATCCACCGCGCGCGGGCTCAGCGACGAGACTGAGCCACGCGGATATCAGCGAAGAGTTGAGGAGGGTAGCGAGCGCGTACGCATCGCATGCCCGGGGACATGAAACCACGTAGCATGTGTTCAGTGGCACCGACGAGTCGCCAGCGGGAAAGACAGTCGCGCGGGGCGACAGCCCGATATCTGCCCAGGCGACGCGCGGCCGATCGCGGTTGGCGCTCTCGGTGCGAAACAAGGTCCACCATTTCGCTCCGTGGGTATCGGCGCGGGTCTCCAGGACTCGTTGCCATTGACGAAGCCAGCCAAGCGCGTGACGCGGTAGTCCCTTCAGGGGTTGCCCATCGGCGCCGTGTGTCCAGAGTATTCGCTCGTCTGTATCGCGGCGAGTCCACGCGGCGAGGTGCTCCCCGCGCGTGACGGGGCGAAGCAGCTTGCTTTCCACGGCTCCAGTCCGGTGGCCGGAGGCTATCTCAGTCAAGTCATTCGCAAGAGCGTGCGAAGCTGTCCGTTGTGTGACGACAAACGCTTCATTGCACCCGGTCTTGACGCCTAACCGCGGCCTTCCGAAGGCAGTGTCGGCCAGCATTCGTCCCGCGTTCGAGACTGCATCGAAGGCATCGCGAACAGTCGGGGGTGCAAGTATCCATGGGCTTCCCGCTGTGTCATCGAATGGTATCCGTGCGGGTGTGGTGGTCCATTCGATCGGCGTTCCCGAGTTGTGCACCACGATGCGCGCAGTCGAGGGTGGCGTGTCATATCCGGTCATGCGGGTGACGGGAAAAAACGCATCTGATCGGTGGCAGATTGCTTTCGCCGGGCGACGATGACCGAGGGGTAGACGGTGGCCCCGAACAGTTGGCCGGCGTCGGTGAGGTCGTGGATCTCCTTCAGTTCTGTCTCTCGCTGCAGGAGGCTTCTGACGCCGCCGCCGGCGAGAGATCTCCACAGTTTCGCCGGCACGATGAGAGCGACTGTTCCACCGATTCGGGTGAGCCTGGTTGACCGTTCAACGAATAGCGCGGCGAGGTCGACCTGACCGGCGAATCCGTGACTGGCTGCCGCCCGCCCGGCACCTTCCTGCCATGCGGACTCGCGGAAGACCCGATACTCGAGTCGCAGCCTCTGACGCTCCTCGACGCTCAGATTGTGTGTTCGAACCCAGGGCGGATTGCCGAGCACGATGTCGAATCCGCCGCCGGCTGCGACATCGGCGAAGTGAGTGTTGAAAGAGAAGGGAAGTGCTGAGCCCGTGGTCAAGGCCCTGTGCTGCGCGCGCACCGCCGTGAGCTGTGATCGCAAGGTTCGGAGCCGGACCGTCAGCCCGGGTGTACGGTGGCGTGTGCCGAAGAGATCCCGGGAGCGAGCTGCCGCGATCAATTCCTTCCGGTTGGCGATGAGTACTTCCTGGCTGCGGAGTGTTGCGTTGATCGCGTAAGCGCGCTCGATGTCGTCAAGCGCGCGCGCCAGACTCTTCTTGCGGGGGCCGACGGCGCGGGAATAACGGAGGCGCATCCGGGATAGCCCGCCAACTTCCGGAATGTGGTGGCGCCGGTCGCAGTCCCGTCCTCTCAGCGAATCGCCTACTCTGATCTGGCGATCGATGTTGGGAAGGGCGGTAACTCGCAGTGGGTTCGTCTCCGGGTCTTCGATCGCCATGGAGAGCCACAGGCGGAGCTCGCACAGCCAGACGGCGACCGGGTTCACATCGACGCCGAAGATCGAAGCGGTAAGTACTGTTCGGCGTATGGCGTGCAGCGACCGCAGGTCACCGAGCCGCAGTCGGAGCGACGAAATCTGCTCGAGTGCGTAGACGAGAAACGCCCCTGATCCACACGCGGGGTCGAGAATCCGAATCGCTTCGACCGAATGAAGCAGTCTCGACCTGTAGCGGGCGGATGGGATTTCGCCGCGAATTGCGGCCGCGGCGGCATCGCGCGTGATGTTATCCGACGTGAGGGCGCATTCGAGAGCGGAGGACGCTACCCGTTCGACGAGGCGTTGCGGCGTATAGAATGCTCCGGTTCGGCGGCGGCGGTCGCTCGCCATCAGCGACTCGAAGGATTTGCCGAGCATTTCGGGATCGATCGATGCTTCGGACCAGGAGGTAGTGTCTTCGCGGGCGGTGAATCGATAGCGGGTGAGCAGATCGCCGAAAACCGATCCCATGGCTTCGTCGGTGAACGATGCGCGGGCGAGCTGCCGTTCGAGCGGAGAGCGGGCGAAGAGTCCGCCATTGAGGAATGGAATTCGTCCGAAGGCTTGCGCGCGTTTCGCTCTGTTTCGAGTCGCGGTGTTGAGCGTACCGAAGAACAGCGGGGTGAGTACGCGATTGTGAAACTGGCCGCCCGTCATCATGCAGTCGGCGTAGGCGTTGGCCATGAACTGGTGATCACGGTCAAGCCATCCCTTGGTTTCCAGGAAGGAAAGGAACAGGAGGCGCGACACGTACAGCAGTGCCATCTGGAAGCAGTCGTCCGGGTTGGCACAGGGATGGAGGCTGCGGGCGAGTGATTCGACCACCCGCTGGAACGCGGCGAAGAACCGCCGGCCGATGGCTTGTCTGTCGAGGATATCGAGCCATCGCAGGTGTGTCAGGACATCGGACTCAATACGGGTTGCAGCGAGGGCGCAGATAGTTTCAGCGTCGCTGTCGACAACGTGGCCGCGGTGAGTGACGAGAGCAGCGACGCGGATTGGCAGGCGGCCCTGGTGCCAGCTGGCGATCACGATCTCTCCCGACGCCTGGCGTATGCCGACCAGCAGCCAGGTCAGGTGGGTGGCAGTGGTGGACAGTTTTGATGCGACGCGGGTGATGGCGATTCGCGTCTCGAGAGCGCTATCCAGCTCGAAGGCCAGTGCGCGTAAGGATCCGGTGCCGCGGGCGATGCGCGCGTTTTGTGCGTGTGCACCGATGCCGAGTTGGTGGAATGCTGCGTGGTCGAGTGCTACCGCGCCGGGGTTGAAGCCGAGTGCTGTGAGGAGGGGGCCGGAGGATGCGACGCTGGTGATGCTGTCGAGGAGCGCGGCGGCGTCGGCGAGTGTTTGCACTCGCCGACGTTAGCCCGTTGGCTCCGGGTGAGCGCCATCGTTAGATGGCGAGTCGAAGCGAGGGCGCGCGTGTCAGTGGCAGTTTCCCGAGCCGGAGTCGGTGAAGGTGCTGCCGGCGACGGGAACGAACTGCCAGGAATAGGAGCCGGCGGACAGGGTGAGTTTGAGCACGCCGAAAGTGTTGGAGTTGAACACCTGGCTGTTCGCCTTCAGGGTGCCGAGTGCGTAGAAGCCTCGTCCGCCTGTTCCAACGACGAATTCACGAATGCCGCGAGTGTTATCCGCTGCACCGGCCGGGGTTTGCGGAGCGAAGCGTTCGTAGTCGTGGTCATGTCCGCCGAGGATGACATCGGCGTTGAAGTCGTAGAGAGCCTGCCACAGTGGCTGCATGCCGGAGTTGTTGCCGTGTCCGCTGCCGGAGCTGAAGCGCGGGTGGTGCCAGTACGCGAGAGTGCAGGATATTCCGGAGTTGGCCTGGAGGTCGGCTCGGAGCCACAGCTCCTGCGCGGATCCGGCGGTGACCGGGAGGTTGCTGTTGAGGACGATGATGTGCCATTCGCCGAGGTTGTAGCTGTAGTAGCCTTTGGTGGGGTCGCCGGCGGCGGAGCCAAAGTAGTTGTAGTACCCGGTGGCGTTCGGAGTCTGGTATTCGTGGTTGCCGGC
>Ga0180121_10000719_pt1 | contig 13979 bp, 11 predicted proteins | sample AntDrymUQ5402106_2_FD_129676 | JGI IMG/M metagenome (GOLD analysis project Ga0180121, IMG submission 129676) | Polar desert sand microbial communities from Dry Valleys, Antarctica - metaG UQ540 (21.06) (version 2) (version 2) | ecosystem: Environmental > Terrestrial > Soil > Desert | place...
CCGATGAGCTGGCGCGGCACTTTCCTGACTGCCCCGAGGCCATCCGCGCGGCGATGGATATCGCTGAGCGATGCGCCTATCGGATTCCGATCGGCCGTCGAACCGTGCCACCGCGCATCGCCGATACCGGCTCCGCCTTTGCCCAGCTTCGGGAGCTCACGCTCCAGGGAGCCCGGCATCGATACCCGGAGATTACACCCGAGCTGAGTGACCGGCTGGATGTGGAGCTTGGCATTATCGGGCAGAAGGGCTTCGCCGATTACTTCCTCGTGGTGCGCGATATCGTACGCCACGCGCCGACCCACTGCGGACGGGGCTCGGTGGCGAACTCGGTGGTGAGCTACTGCCTCGGCATCACCCACGTAGACCCGATCCGCTGCGGATTGATCTTCGAGCGTTTTCTCAACCTCCAGCGGCAGGATCCTCCGGACATCGACCTGGATTTTCCCTGGGATGAGCGCGACAAGGTCCTGGCATACGTCTTTCGTACCTATCCCCACATGCACTCGGCGATGGTGGCCAATCACAACACTTTTCAGTCACGCGGTGCGCTGCGTGAGGTGGCCAAGGTGCATGGCCGGCCCGCCGGGGAGATCCGGGAGGTCACTCGGCGCATTCCATTTTTCTATGAGCCTGATGCGCGGCTGGACAATCTGATCGCCACCCACCCGAATTTCCGGGGACTACAGCTGGCCTCCAACTGGCAGGCCTTTGCCCGGGCGGCGGAGAGCCTGGTAGGCGTTCCCCGCTACCTGTCGGTACATCCAGGTGGGGTCGTGATCACTCCGCGCCCACTCACCGACTATGTGCCGGTTGAGTGCGCCGCCAAGACACTGGACGGTCATCCCGACGTTCCGGTGCCGGTCATCCAGTTCGAGAAGGACGGCACTGAGGATGCCGGGCTGGTAAAGATCGATCTGCTTGGCAACCGCTCGCTCGCCGTGATTCGCGATGCTATCGACGCGGTTCACGGGCACACCACCCATCGCATCGACTACACCTCATCGGCAGCGGGCGACGACGAAGGCGCCAAACGGCTGTTCCGCACCGGGCAGACCATGGGCGTCTTCTATACCGAATCGCCCGCCTCCCGGCTGCTGTGCGCCAAGAGTCAGGCCGACACCTTTGAGCTGCTGGTCCTCAACACCAGCATGATCCGGCCGGCATCGAACAAATACATCCGGCTCTATCTCGATCGGCTGCGGAACGGAACGCCCTACGAGCCCCTGGACCCGTCACTCAAGGACACCTTGATCGAATCGTTCGGGATCATGGTGTACCAGGAAGACGTGGTGAATGTCTGTGCGACGTTCGCCGGCATGCCGCCAGCTACGGGCGACGGGCTCCGCAAGGCGCTCTCCAAAAAGCGCCCTGCCAAACACCTCGCCGCCTACGCCGAGGAGTTCTTCACCGGAGCCATGCGTCTGGGGCGAAACCCGGACGCGGCCAAGCGGGTCTGGGAGATGATCATGTCCTTTGCCGGATACAGCTTCTGCAAAGGCCACTCGTGTTCCTATATCCAGGTGGCCCAGCACTCCTGCGCGCTCAGGTCCAACCACCCGGCGGAGTTCATGGCGGCGGTGCTATCCAATGGCGGCGGGTTCTACCATGCGTTTGCCTATGTCGCCGAGGCGATACGTATGGGGCTTACGATCCTGCCGCCGGACGTCAACGCCAGCGACTTCCGCTGCAGCGGCAAGGGGCGGGAGCTTCGAATCGGATTGCAGTTCGTGAAGGGACTATCGGCGAATGGAGTGGAGCGGGTGTTCGCTACGAGGGGCAGCGGGGCGGGTGCCCCCTGGGCGGTTGGGCAGCGGGGCGGCAACAACACATCACTGACTCTCTCGCAGGAAAACGACGGCCAGCATGGTCTGCCCGACTGCCCCGCTGCCCCGCTGCCCCGCCCTTTCACAACCCTCTTCGACTTCCGCAACCGCACCGGACTATCGCCTTCAGACCTGCGTCTCTTGATCAAGGTCGGCGCGCTCGATTCGATCGCCGGCGGGTGGACCCGGCCGATGATGCTGTGGGCGGTGGACTCGGGTGGGCGGATGGGCGGCGGGGCAGATGGGCAGCAACAGCACACCGGCAAGGGGCCCCTCGTATCTGACCGCCCCGCTGCCCCGCTGCCCCGCTGGTTCTCCGACCTCCCTACCTCGGTACCGGTTCTACGCGAGTACTCCCCCGAGCGCCGCCGCCGGGAAGAATACGAGACGCTGGGGTTCATCACCGACGCGCACCCGATGCAGCTCCACGCCGGCCGGCTTCGGCGGTTCCGCCTTTGCCCGAGCACCGAGCTAGACCGGCATGTCGGGCGGCACGTCCTGGCTGCCGGCATGCTCACGACGGCCAAGCCGGTCCACACCGCCAAGGATGAGCCGATGGAGTTTGCGACCTTCGATGATGGCTACGGCCTGATCGAGGCGGTACTCTTTCCCCAGGTCTACCGTGAGCGTGGTCACGTCCTGTTCGACCAGGGCCCCTTCATCTTTCGAGGTAAGGTAGAGGAGGAATTCGGGGCGGTGACATTGACTATCACTCACCTGGAACGCCTGGAGCGAGCCCGGGTCAAGTCAGGGCGCTAACTGGCTCGGGCGCTGGCCGAAGATCATCTTGCCCTCCTCCGCAAACCGGACTTTTCGAGTGCCGATGGGGGTCTGGAAGGTTGCTCGGCCGCTCACGGCGAATCGATGGCTGCCACCGCCTAGGGTCCGGAGGTGGGATGGGGTAGCTCGCTTCTCGAGAGCCAGCGGCAGGGCAACGGTTGAGACACCCTCCATCGGCACCTCAACCGTGCTGTCCTGTCGGAGGCGCCCAATGGGAACTCCATCGAGGCGGAGCGAAACCTCCATCCGCGTTGTCGAGACCGGGTAATCGTTGCGATTATCGACCGCGAGTGACACCACCACCGGGGACGCGCTCAAGTGTGCCTCCCTGAGCTCCAGGCTCACTCGTGCCACCGTCACCACCGGGTCCTCATACATCCAGAGACCCAGCGGTGTACAACTTTCAAGCAGCACGAGCCATGCTGCCCCGAACGATCTCATTCGTCTCATCCGGCTAACCTGCCTCCGAGGATTGAACCATGCGGCTACCTCACCTGCTCGCCGGCGCCGGACTTTCGCTGGCTTTCGGCCTCGGCGCCAGTGCCTGCTCGGGAGACGGGTTGGTTGGACCCCCCGCCCGGGAGGGAGCGCGCCTCCAGCAGGTGGCAGCCGGGTTAAGCAGTCCGTTGTACCTGACGGCTCCGGCCGGCGATCCACGGCTGTTTATCGTCGAAAAGACCGGTCGCATCCGGATCGTGAAAGACGGGGTTCTCCTGGAAGCACCGTTCCTCGATCTGAGTGCCTGGGTCTCCGCCGGGAGCGAGCAAGGCCTGCTCGGTCTCGCCTTTGATCCGGAGTACGCCACCAATGGCCGTTTCGTGATCCACTATACCGATCTGCCCGGTAACACCGTCTTGTCGCGTTTCCAGGTCTCCACCGATCCCGATGTCGCCGACCCGGTCAGCGAACAACTGATTCTGGGGGTTGTCCAGCCGTTCTTCAACCACAACGGAGGCCAGGTCGCGTTCGGCCCCGATGGCTTCCTGTATCTGGGCCTGGGTGACGGAGGCGGGGGCGGCGATCCCTTAGGCAACGGGCAGGACCTCTCGGACCTGCTGGGCTCGATTCTTCGCATCGATGTGCGAGCCGGAGACCGGTACACCGTACCGGCCGACAATCCGTTCGTGGGAAGCCCCGTCGCACTCCCCGAGATCTGGAGCTATGGTCTGCGTAACCCATGGCGGTTCAGCTTCGACCGGGCCAACGGAGATCTATACATTGGCGATGTCGGTGAGGTGCAGCGGGAAGAGATCGACGTCTCGACGGCGGCAGACGGCGCCGGCAGGGGGGTGAACTACGGCTGGAACGTCATGGAGGGCTTCCAATGTTTCCAGGTCTCAGGGTGCGATCGGACCGGCCTGACTCTGCCGGTCCTCGAGTACAGCCACCAGGAAGGGTGCTCCATCACCGGTGGCTACGTCTACCGCGGTAGCGCCATTCCCGACCTTCAAGGCCACTACTTCTACGCCGACTTCTGCCAAGGCTGGGTCAGGAGCCTTCGCTATGCCGGAGGCGTCGTGACCGATCAAGCCAGCTGGCCGACGCTCATTCCTGGAGGGCCGATTCTCAGCTTCGGAGAAGACTCCGCCGGCGAGCTCTATATACTCCAGGCCGGTGGTGGGGTCTTCAAGATCGTGCCTGAGCCGTAGGCGCTCATGAGTGGTCGGGAGAGCGGACCGGTGGATCCAGCGGAATTCGGGCAGCTGGGCAGCCGGATTCCGCCCTTGGTGCGCTTCGGTACGTCCACCTGGAATTACCCGGGTTGGCAGGGGCTGGTATACCATCGGGAATACGGCTCGAAGGGTGCGGCGACCAGGATGCTGGAGGAGTACGCCGCCTTCCCGCTCTTCGGGACCGTCGGCATCGATTCGAGCTTCTACGCTCCGCCAACGGAGGAGACACTTCGCGGCTATTCCGAGCAGCTGCCGCCGGGGTTCCCCTGCCTCAGCAAGGTCTGGAGCCAGCTCACGGTCCACACCTTTACCAAGGTTCAGGACCCGGCACGAGCGGGCAAGGCAAACCCTGATTTCCTCAATGCCGACCTGTTTGGGGAAGAGATCTACCTGCCCTACCAGCGCTACTTCGCCGAGCATACCGGGCCGTTCATCTTCGAGTTTCAGACTCTGGCAAAATCGAGCGGAATCGACGCCGAGGGCTTCGCCATCAGGCTGGACGAGTTTTTTTCGGCCCTACCCCGTGAGGGACAATTCGCGGTCGAGATCCGGAACGAGGAGTTCCTCACCCCCATGTACTTCGCGGTGCTGCGGGAGCATGGAGTGGCGCATGTCTTCAACTCGTGGACCCGGATGCCACCCATCGGGCACCAGCTCGACCTCCCGGGCTCGATCTCCGGCTCCTTCATTGTAGCTCGCGCACTCCTCCGGCCGGGTAGAACCTATGATGAGGCGGTGGACGTGTTTGCGCCCTACGATCGGATTCGTGAGCCCAATCCGAAGCTGCGGAGGGATCTGGTTCGATTGGTGGAGGCCGCGGTGAAGACCAGAATTCCGGCCTATATCCTGGTGAACAACCGGGCCGAGGGGAGCGCGCCGCTGACCATCGCAGCGGTAGCGGAGATGCTGCCTGGGGGACGGGCTACCGAGGAGAAGGACTGACCTCCCCGCCAAAAAGCCGCACGTCGAGAGACCAGGCGCGCTCCTCGCCCGGATGGAGTGTTTGCGCCGTGTGCCATTCGGCGACCGCAAGGTCGAGCCGGTCCGGGGCTCCGAAACAGGGTTCGAGTGCCAGGTTGTAATAGGGAACCCGCCCAGGCGGCGCCCAGCCCCGGCAGTTGATCCAGACACCGACCTGAGGAACCTCCTCCCGCCGCACCACAAACTCGAGACGCTCGCCCATCCGCGGATCGGTCAGCATCATGCGCCCTTCAGGGCCCAGGTCTCCGAAGGCCTTGACTGCCCAGCCGCCGTTTTCGGGAAAGGTGAACCGGGCCGCTTCCCCGCCGATGGCACCGGGCCAGCTCACGGTGTCATCCGGGTGGAGATCAACCCGTCCGTGGACTGCGGCAAGTTTCACCTGGCTCACACCCGGAAGCGAGAGTACGGAGCCCGGCTGCACGTTCAGAAGCGGGTGGGCCGACCAGATCCAGGGAAACGGCTTGTCGCCAGTATGACGCAGCAGATAACGGAAGCGTACCACGGGCTCTTGCGGGTCCAGCGTGATCTGCCGGTGAAACTCGTAGGGGAATACCGCTCCCTTTGCCGAGCCCACCAGCGTTGTCCCCTGACTGGTATCGGAGACCGAGCTGATCCAGGTTGCCGTCCACAGCTCGCCATGATCGGGTAGCGGAGGCGTACCGGGAGGTGCGCCTGGGATGGGACACGGCCCGACGGTAGGGAAGCACTCATCCCAGCCCTCGCTGTCCGCGGTCTCCACGTAGGATGCACCAGCTCGTGGCGGTGCCAGAGGAATCTGGTCGCTGCGCCAGAGCCATTCCCGCCCGCCGAGCCGCCGGAGATTGGTGAGCTTCATCCCCAGACTCGGGATGGCCACCACCTCCAGCTCAGCCGAGCGGAGGGCGCCGGCGGGAAAGCCCGAGACGGTCGTTTGACGAAAGGACATGTCCAAAGGCCCGCACCGGCCAGCTGCCGAATCCGGCGACTCTTGCGGGCACTGCAAAGAATTTGAAGTCTCGGTCCGGAAGGCCGGCGAGATTGCACAGGTGCTCGACGATCGGGACTCCGGCCCCGAGCAGCGTAGAATGCACCGGCCGGGCGACATCGGCGGTGTCGTCGATGTTTAGGGAATCGATACCCACCAGCCTTACACCCCGGCTGGCCAGGTGCTCAGCAGCGTCCGCCGTCAGGAACGGATGCCCCCTGAGGTAGCGCTCCGTCCGCCAGTGCACGTCCCAGCCGGTCTCCACCAGCACCGCCTTGCCTGCGACGTCTACTCCCTCGAACGCCCTCGCGCCAATCGCCCGGCCGGCACCGCGGGGAATGGACACCACAACGGCATCGAGGTCGGCAAGCGACTCGAGGGCAAGCTGAGCCAGATCTTTCCCGTCGGCGTAGCGGTGAAACGGGGCGTCGATATAGGTACCGGTATTGGCCACCATCTCGATCTTGCCAATCTGAAACTCGACGCCGGGGGCATAATGGGCACGGGAGGCTTCCCGGCTCAGGTAATCGCAGATGATCGGACCCGGAAGGCCGGGATAGGTGGTCATCCCGTGCTCTATAGTGTGGCTTAGATCGATTAAGACCACTGTTCACTGGTCACGCAGTTCAATGTCCACTCCGGCCACTGCGCTGATTCGCGCGATCGTCTCTCCGACCTTGTTGTTCGGCGTCGAGGCACCGGCCGTGATCCCGATGATCCTGGAGCTACCCAGCCAGTCCGCGGTCACCACCTCGGCCTTGGTGCCGATCGGCTGGTGGCGAATGGCGCCCGTGTCCACATCCACCGCGGCGGCATCCTCGATGTGATAGGGGGTGACCCCGTGCTGCTGGACCAGGGCGGCGAGGTGGCAGGTGTTGCTCGAGTTATAGCCCCCAACCACGACCATGACGTCGAGCGGCTCCTGAAGCAAAGCGAGTATCGCGTCCTGCCGTTCCTGGGTGGCGGAGCAGATGGTGTCGAAGGATCTGAAGTGGTCACCGGCCGCGTCGGCACCGTAGCGGCGGACTATGCTCTTTCGCACCTCCTCGGCAATGGCCAGGGACTCGCCCGAGAGCATGGTGGTCTGATTGGCGATTCCCACCCGGGCGAGGTCTCGCTCGAAGGCAAACTCGGGTGAAACAGCCTGACGGAACTTGGCTTCCAGCGCGGCGACCGAGCCCCTCCCCTCGATGAAGTCGCAGATCATCCGCGCTTCTGCCATATCGAAGACCACCAGATAACGTCCCGCCGGGTGTTTCATGACCTGACTGGCGGTAGCCTTGGTTTCCTCATGGTAGTGCTTGCCATGGATCACCGCCGTGAAGCCATCCCGGGCGTAGCTCTCCACCCGTTTCCAGACGTTCAGTACCGATCCACAGGTGGTGTCCACCAGGACGCAGCCGATGGCGCGGAGGCGCTCGAAGTCGCCGATGGTCACACCAAATGCCGGCATGATCACCACATCGTCCGGAGTGAGCGCTGAAAAGTCGAACTCGCCGTTCTCCTGGTGCGCCAGGATGGTGATCCCCATGTCTCGCAGCTTCTGATTCACATGAGGATTGTGGATGATCTCACCCACCAGAAAGAGCTGGCGGCCGGGGAACTTGGTCCGGGTCTCATAGGCATACTCGACCGCGCGATCCACGCCGTAGCAGAAACCGAACTCGCGCGCCAGCCGGAAGGTCAACGGACCCACCTCGAGCCTGTAGTTGCTGGCCCGAAGGGCCTCGACCACGCCGCTGTGGTAGTCTGCCGTCAGCCGGCTCGCGATCTCGCTCTTGAGGCCGAAACCCTTCCGGAAGTAGGTGTTCTCCATACCTCAATCTACCTGCCCATCGTCCGGCGCTGCATCGGTCGTATCAGGAATGGTATCAGCGGTAATTTCTGGAGGTTTTGGGGCGCAGCCGCGCTGCTGGGGGAGTATGGCGACGCGCTCGAATTTGCCGCTGATCGTTACCTGATCAGCGTTCGACACCGCGAGAGCTCTGGCCCTGAGCCGGCCGGACAGCTGCCCGGAGCCGGACGTCACCAGCACCACGGCCCCGCTGTCTCCCCGATATCCCTTGACGACGGTCGGCGAGAACAGCCTGAGACCCACACTGGCGGCCGGGCGCACCGTATCGGCTCGAGTTGGCTCCACCACCGGATAGCTGTCCGAGACAATGCTGTCCACCGGATAGAGCGCGATGGCCACGCCGGTGTCGCCCTGGATTGCCCGGATCTCGAGCCAGAGGCGGTCGGCACACCACTCCGCGGTGGCCTGGGCGGAAATCTTGCCGGAATCCGCGCCACTCCACTCGGCCTCGAGTCGTCCAGCTTGCGCTTGCTGACTTTCCCGCGGGTCGCAGGCCGCCAGCAGCGACAGTCCGAGCGCGAGTCCCAATCCGGATCTTCTCACCTGACCCCCTGGACCACGAGATCGAATCGCACCTTGCCCGACTGATCGGGAGCGATGGGGCGACTCAGATCGAATCGGATGAGGCCGCTGAACAGCGAGAGGCCGATTCCACCACCGACCAGAGCCGAGCTCGAGAACAGACTCGAGATGCGTGAAGCCTGGCCGGCGTCCAGAAAGATCACCGGCCGTACCCGGCCGCCAAAGGGGGTGATGTCGACCTGTCCGGCCCAGAATGCCGGGGCCCGGAGGGTGCCGTACTCGAATCCGCGCACGGTGCCGAGTCCGCCCAGGCGAAAGAGACTCTGCGGCATCGCCGGTTCGGTCGCCGCGCCGGCCTTGAGCCGGAGGGTAATCCCCAGGTCCGAGCCGAGGCTGCGTCGGGCGTCTCCAAAAAGCCTGGCTGTTGTCGCGTCGTCCCCAGCCAGCACGTCAGCCGTCAGGTTCCAGCGGACCGCGCCAACGCCGCGAAGCCGGGCTGACCCCCCGGCGAAAGTCCCCTCATCCACCGGTGGGTTAGGCGGGAACACCCCGGTCCCTCCCAGAAGATCGTTGACCGCTGACTTCGCAACCCGGCGCACGCTGGTAAGCTGCTCGACCCGGCCGACGAGAATGAGCTCCAGACCTGCGCGGACCGGCAGAGCGAGGCTGGCAGAGGCACCCCCGGCCAGCGCGTAGTCCCCGTTGTCATGGCCGGCGAAGAGAGCGTTGACGGTGTTGGCCACGCTGCGGCCCGGTGAGAAGGGATCGAGATCGGCAATGTCGTGATAGCCGCTCAACGCGAGTCTGCCGCCCGCAGCGCTGCCGAGTACGGCAAGCCTTCCGGTGACCCTGTCGTCACTCAGCCCGTACCGGAGGGTCCCGTAAGCACTGGTACTGACCGTCCCGGGAATGCGTATCCGGTACCCCGCGCCGAGCGATAGACCCTGCACCCGGTTGTACTGGAGCAGGTCAGAGAGGCGCTCGAAAGCGATTCCGTGGGCGGCGCTGGTATCTGGTGGGGAGTCTGGTTGGGGGGACTGGAGCGCTAGTGAGGCAACAACAATTAGGAGGTTTGCGCCCATTTACTCCGGCCGTCTCGATGGAGCCCGTACGCCTTGAGGCGGCGCCACAAGGTGGTGCGGCTGATGCCCAGGGAACGGGCAGTTTCGGCAAGCTTCCAGCCGTGCGCATCCAGTGTCTTGACGATAGCCTCTTTTTCCCGGGCCGCCAGCGTGGTGGCTCCGACCACGCCAGGGATAAACATGGCCTCCCCCAGCTCGAGTCCGCCGACCCGGAGCGGGCGCAACCGGCCTCCCAGGGCCGCAAGGCGGGGCTGAAGGTCAGGGGCACCCTCGAACAAATCCATTCCGGCCATCGCCTCACGGGCAGGCTGATTGGTGTAGAGGAGCCGCCCCTCGGCGTCGAAGACCACGACCCCCTCGCTGAAGCCGTCCAGCAGAGCCTTGGCCAGCGGCGAGAAGACCGAGGGCATGGAGTTGATCGGGAGGGTGTCCGGCATAGTCAAGATACGGGCTCTCACATCCAGTGGTTTCGAAGGGTTCTTATTATCAAGACGCCGAGCCCGCCTCCGGGTGCACACCGGAGCACCTCACTCCCCCACCGCCTCCAGCGGGATCTCCCGGTGCTGCCGAAGCTCGGCCAGAATTACCAGAGCCAGCCCCGTGAAGATGGCCAACCCGGCCACGGCAGCCCTCGCGGTCAGGTGCTCCCCTTTCAGTACTAGCGGGGCAACCGCCGCGGCAAACAGCGGCTGCAAGTAGATGTACACCGTCACCAGGTTGGACGAGACCCGCTTCAAGGCCCACAGATTGAGCAGGTAGGTCAGTATAGTTGGGAAGACAACAATGTAGACCACCCACAGCCAGACGGTGCTGCTGATCTCGGGAAACTCCATTTGCCCCACTTCCATCAGCCCGAACGGAAGCACGCCGAAAGAGGCGAAGAACATGACGTAGAAACTGACGGTAATCGACCCGTAGCGGCGGAGAACCGGTTTGGAATAGAGGAAGTATGTCGCGTAGCAGACCATCCCCAGTACGATGAGCGCGTTACCCAGGGCCACGTCGGGCGCGAGTGAGATTCGGTCCGGGCCTATCAGGTAGATCGCTCCCGTTGCTGCCAGGGCGATACCCGCGAACTTGAGCGGCGACGGGGGCTCCCGCCCGATGAGCACCGACCCGAGCACCGTAAAGACCGGGACCGTCGTCACCAGGATGGTGGCATTGATTGCGGTGGTGTGCTTCAGTCCGTAGAGAAAGAGCGTCTGGTTGGCTGCGATCCCCAGCAGTCCCAGGCCCGCGAGCCGCAGCAGGTCGCGCCGATCCCGAACCCACTGGCCGCCGAACAGAGTATTGATTGCCAGCAGAACCACGGTGGCGCCGAGTACCCGGATGGTAACCAGAGCGCCGGCTGGAAAATGAGGGAGTACGAACCGCCCTGCGATGGCCAGGCTGGCAAACATCAGCTGGACCACCACCAGCGCGAGGTGGACTAAGGGCTGCACGACTGCGGTAGTAGCTGGGTTTACCGGCGGGGACGCCCCGGAGGTTTTCCGCCGCGCCGGGCCGGATGCCCGTGCTTGCGACCCCTCCGTCCGGCCCGGTCGCGGTAGGATCCGGCGGACTCATCCCGGTCGGCTTTGGGTGGCCGCTGGAGAAGCGACTGCAGGGCTGGAATAGTGTCGGCTTGAATCGGGGGGTGCGTGCCCCGCTGGACCGCGAATCGGAGGGGACGATCGACCGGCGGCAGCTCATCCGGCCGCAGGCGCTTGGCCTGCCCTTCCCTGAGGCGTACCCGGGCAACGCCTACCCCTCCTTCCACCTCGTAGTCGAGCGGCACGGCGTCGCCCCGGAGATGCAGCCGGCCAGGCAGCGCCTCCAGCTTCTCCCGGGTCTCGTCGTCCACCAGATCCCGTGGGTCGAGCGAGACCCGGCGGCGAAGAAAGTCTTCCCAGCTCGTCACATCTTCCAGCTGCTGCCGTATTCGGAGCCTGACCTCCTCGGGCGATATGGCGCGCAGCACGCCCCCGGAGCGGCGCCAGAGCTCATCCAGCTCCGCCAAGCTGCGCCGCAGACGCTGTTGATCGGGATGAACCGTTTCGCCCTCGACTAATGCCTGGGTCAGGACGTCTCGAGCAGCGGGTTGAAGCTCGGACGGGATTTGCCCCTCGATGGGCTCGACCTCGGTCTCCAGGTCGAACCCGAAGTAGCTGCGCCGTCGCTCGACCACCAGCCGCTGATGCTTGCGGGGTCCACCCAGCACGATCTTCGGCGGTCCCAGCGCTGCGTACTGCCGCACCAGATCGTAGGACAGTGTCGTACCCTCTATGCCCGCGCGCGGCGTACCGAAGCGGTCCGCAAAGAAGCGCAGGCTGCCTGCCACCGCTCCCCAGCTGCCGGCAACCGATGTCTTGGAAACTCGCGCCTCATGGCCGTCTACCGTGCGTTCGTCGATGACGAGGTCGAAAGGCATGATCCGGGCGAGGAGGTCGGCCCACCGCCGCCGGACCTCCTTGGAGGCGTATGGCAGCTGTTTCGGGAGTGGCAGCTCCAGCGAGCGGTAGACCGACGCAACACCCAGAGCGGCGTCCTCGATTGCCTTCAGCAGGACTCCGCGGCGTTCGGCCCATTCAGCCAGCCCGTCCTCGAACAGATGCCGTGGCAGGCCGTAAACCTGGCCCAGGTACCCGTGCTGGTTCACCGCCTCGGCAAACAGGTTATAAGCGGTCAGATGGTCGCTTCCGTTGACCAGCACGCCATGGAGATCGCGCTCCTCGCGGGTCATCCTGTGGAGTGAATCGATGTTGGAGCAGACCGCCACCATGGGGATGAGCTCGCCGTCGGCGTGAACCAGGAGCTCGCCCCAGGAGCGCTCGACCGGCAAAGCCTCCACTTCTCTGCCGTAGCTGGTAAGCCTGCCGTTTTCCACCAGGCCGCGGCTGGTGAGCAGCTCGATGGCCCTGCGGTAGGCCGTTCGATCGAGTGGAACGGGCAGCTCGAGGTCGCGGGCATCCACGCCGATCGCGGCACAGGTGATGGCCACCCGCTCGGCATCGCCAGCTAGCTGGAATTCGGGAGGGGTGGGACGGAGCAGGGTGAAATCCAGGTTCCGGTCGCTCAGAATCGTCACCTCTCCATTGGGCACCCGCCCGTGCACCCGGCCCGCCATCTGGAGGATTTCATTGGCGCCGAGATGCAGGCGATGGAGCACATTGCGGCCCCGGTCTACCACGTTGCCGTATCTCGCGTCGTAGATGACGACTGTGTCCAGGCCCGGGACGTTGAGCGCCGATTGACCGGCAGCCGTCATCGCGAGCAGGAATGGGCGCTCGACCTCACCCTCCAGAAAGGGACGGATCACCCGAATCGGCTCTCCGCCGTGATAGAAGGCCGTGGTCAGGCGGGGCCATTGGGCGCCCAGCCCGGCAGCGAGCTTCTCGACCTCTGCCCGGGTCGGCACGAACACCGCAACTCCCCTTTTTTCCTTGATCAAGCGGCGCACGTACCGCTCGTTGAGAAACTCCTCCGGCTGCTGCGGAAGCACTTCGACCTTGGCCTTGAGGTTGGGATCGAACGCCTGAGTGGCCAGGACTTCCGAGCTGTTGAGGTACTGGTGATAAAACGTGGGATCCACCGTGGCGCTCAACCAAATGAACCGGCTGCGGGCGCGCTTGCCCAGCGCCAGGCATAGCTCGAGCTCAGCCGAGGTCTGATGGATCTCGTCTACGATGATGGTGTCGCGGGAGGTGATGAGATCATCCTGAAACCACCGCCGGGCAATCCCTGTGGTGACAATGACCACGTTCCAGCCCGGTGTCTCCGGGGTCGCCTCTCGCTCCCGGTTTACCACTCCGACGGCGAGCGGCTCCCGCAGGATGGATTCCGCGATGGGCCGGATGCCGAGGGTCTTTCCCGTCCCTGTGCCTGCCACGATTCCGAACGCCTTACCCGCGGCGGCCCACTCGCGTAACTCGGCACCGTGCTCGCGCTCCAGCAGAGTGTCGACGTGAGTCCTGAGGGCGAGCTCGATCGTCTCGCACGCGGCCCGTGTGGGAGCAATTACAATAATCCGCCCTTTGGGATGGGGAGCGTGGCGGTACGCGTCGGGATCGGGGGGAAGCTGGTGGTCGCGGGCAGGGTGCATACGTAAAGGAAGGCGGTACGGTGGTAGGGCGGTAGGGCGGTCCTGGTCCTGGCCCGGTCCCTCTCTGGCATGGCGCTTCAAGCACCAATCCCTGTCGGTCACCTCCCGCCTTACCGGCGTACCGCCGTACCGCCCTAAAACCCTGGCTGTAGCTCGAACTGCCACACCCACCCTTTGCCCGGCCGGTCAAACGGCCGAACCAGATCGACCTCCGC
>Ga0180121_10000720_pt1 | contig 13975 bp, 15 predicted proteins | sample AntDrymUQ5402106_2_FD_129676 | JGI IMG/M metagenome (GOLD analysis project Ga0180121, IMG submission 129676) | Polar desert sand microbial communities from Dry Valleys, Antarctica - metaG UQ540 (21.06) (version 2) (version 2) | ecosystem: Environmental > Terrestrial > Soil > Desert | place...
CAAAGATATTTTTCCAAAAAACTTTTTTTAAATTCTTTAAATTTTCCTTCGCTGATGGCATTCCTGATATTCTTCATCAAGCTAATGTAAAACCCAACATTATGTAATGTACCAAGCTGCACTCCAAGTATTTCATTTGAAATAAATAAATGTCTTAAATATGCGAGACTAAAATTCATAGATGTATAAGTTTTGCATTCTTCATCGGGAGAATTAAAATTAGATTTATATTTCGCTCCGCGAATATTTATCTCTCCGTAAGTGGTAAATATTCTTCCATGTCTGGCATTTCTGGTCGGCATCACGCAGTCAAACATATCAATTCCTCTTTCGACACACTCAAGCAAATCAACAGGAGTGCCAACCCCCATGAGATATACCGGCTTATCTTTTGGCAGAAGATCTGTTGCAAAATCTACAATATCATACATCAAAGCAATTTCTTCACCTACTGCAAGACCACCGATTGCATGCCCGTCAAAACCAATTTCAATTAAATCTTCAATCGATCTCTTTCTTAAATCAGTAAAAGTACTACCCTGATTTATCGAAAATAATTTTTGTTTGTGTTCGTATTTATCATTCGTATTTGTGAAGTACTCGTAGGATCTCTTCTCCCAATTTGAAGTTAGCTCAATTGAATTCTTAACAACTTCTTTTTTAGAAGGATGCGGTAAACATTCATCAAGCGGCATCATAATATCAGATCCTATAACTCTTTGTATGTCAATCACCTTTTCAGGAGTGAAAAAATATTTATCGCCGTTAAGATGTGAAGAAAACTCTACACCATCTTTATTTACCTTTTTTAATTTTGCGAGACTGAATATCTGAAAACCTCCGCTGTCAGTAAGGATACTCTTATTCCAGCTCATAAACCTGTGAAGCCCTTTTGCATTTTCTAAGACTTCAACACCAGGTCTTAGAAATAAATGATAAGTATTTCCCAGTATTACCCTTGTGTCAAATTCCTCCAGCTCTCTATGTTCCAGAGCTTTCACGGTTCCGGCAGTCCCAACTGGCATAAACACCGGTGTTTCAATTTCAGAATGAGAGGTTTTTAACAAACCCGTTCTTGCTTTGATTCCTTCTTCATTACTATGTGAAAGAACTTTGAAAAATAATTCTTTATTCATTATTCAAAAAACAAATTCAAAATTAACTTTGATGAATATTATAATTGTTTTGAATAATTCCTAATTCCTAATTCTTAATTCCCAATTATCTTACCGCTTCCCACTTCGTAGATATAGATTTATTCCTTAAGGTGACGGCTATAGCATTTTTTGTCCAATCCCAAAACACTCTTTTATAACCAAATTTTCTATATCTTCTCGGAGATTCATAAACAATAAAATCTCTTCTGAACTTTAGGCTCCCGCACTTTTTCAATCTTTTATACAGATCATAATCTTCGCCTGCAACAAGATTTTCATTGTAACCGCCTGTTTCGAAAAATTTTTCTCTCCTAATAATATGACATTCGCCTCTCCCCATTCCCATAAAAAACCTATTAAGCATTGCAGCATAATTATTGTAAAAAAAGTGAAATGCTTTATCTGAAAACTTTTCTTCTTCGGGAAAAACATAGATAGGACAGGCAATTGCCGAAACATTTTTATCAAAAAACTCTTTCAAAGTTTCATTTAAAACATGTTCAATATCTTTTACATAAGTATCAGCATTTAAAAAAATAAGAACATCTCCCAGAGAATATCTTGCACCTTCATTTCTTCCCTGAGAGATGTTCTGTTGATATTTTTCTTTATGTAAAATTAACCTGTCTGCATATTTTTTTGCGATTTTTAAAGTTAAATCTCTGCTTCCACCGTCACTAACTATAACCTCAAGATCATACCTGTTCTTTATTTCAGTATCGAACTGGCTTAACAGTCTTTGTATTAACTTCTCTTCATTAATTGCAGGGATAATAATGCTTATTTTCTTTCTCGAACTGTAAGTATCAGGCATTAATCAAAGACTTGTAGCCTTTTTTATCAAGTGTCTTTATACCTTGCGCCGAAATTCTTAGCGTTACCCATCTTTTTTCATCCTCTAGCCAAATTCTTTTCTTTTGCAAATTAGGCAATTGTCTTCTCTTGGTCTTATTATTAGCATGTGAAACGTTATTTCCAGTCAAAGGCCTTTTTCCCGTCACTGCACATATTTTGGACATTATTTTTTCCTCCTTCCAGTCTGATTTTTCTTAAGATTTGTAAGGCTTGTAGGTTGATTCGTATACCTTCATGTTCCGGTCCAAAAATTTATATGTCCCTTTTTCAGTCTTTACCGCATCGACCATTCTTACGTTAATGATTTTTGTTTCTTTATTTGTATCCGGACAAATTGCGGTTATCTCATATTTCTTTCCCAGCTTCGCAGCTTTATCAGCAAATGTTTGTTGTTTAGCCATGATTAATTAATATTCTTAAAATTTATACAAATATACTTTTATATGCCTTAAAAATAAAGTTAAAAGTTAAAAGTTAAAAGTTGAATGTTAGATGTTTAAAAGTTAAAAAGTTAAATGTTAAAAGTTGAATGTAAAAGTTGGATGTTAAAAGTAAACTTAATTCTGTTTCTGCTAACTGCTAACTGTTAATTGCTAACTGTTAACTGTTAACTGCGAACTGTTGCCTTATTTTCTCATTAACTCCTTTCCTTATCATCTCCTCGGCTTTATAAATCATATTTTTGATCGCGATCGGAGTAGATTTCCCGTGTCCAATTATTGAAACTCCATTCACGCCTAGAAGAGGCACCCCTCCGTATTCCTGATAATCAAAACCTTTTAACACAACATTTTTTAAAGTTCCGTACATCATACCAGCCCATAGTTTTTTTAAAAATCCTTTCTCCGCATAACTTTTAAATTTGCTTTTCATAACATCCAAAAAACTTTCAGCGAATTTCAAAATAACATTTCCAACAAATCCGTCACAAACAATAATATCTGCCTTCCCTCTTAAGACATCTCTTCCTTCTACGTTGCCAATAAAATTTAAATCGGAATGTTCCAATAAATCATGAGCTTCAACAGTCAGAATATCACCCTTACTTTTTTCTTCTCCAACACTTAATAGTCCAATTGTGGGATTCACAACATCATGAACACTCTTCATATAAATATCCCCCATTATTGCAAACTCTAACAAATGATTTGGCTTACAATCAACTGACGCCCCTACATCAAATACCATTGTCTTTCCCTTTTCAGTTGGAAAAAGTGAACCTATGGTTGGTCTTCCAACTCCAGGAATCCTTCCTAATTTAAGGATTGAGGCGGTCATTACGGCACCCGTATTGCCTGCACTTATAAATGCATGTGCTTTTTTTTCTTTTACAAGATTTAAACCTACGCTAAGTGAAGAATCAGCTTTGGTCTTAAGCGAATCAGTAGGAGAATCTTCCATTGTTACGACTTCATTCGCATTGACAATGGAAATGTTATTCAACATGACTTTATGTTTTAACAATTCGCCTTCTATTAACTTTTCTTTTCCAACAAGAATTATTTCAAGTAAGTCACGTTTCTCTTCAGCAGCAATAACGGCACCCGATACATCGTTTAAAGGTGCAGTGTCCCCTCCCATAGCATCAACTACTATTTTGATCTTGTTCATAAATAATCAGTTTGGCATTAATATTCTTTAAATGAGAAAGAAGTCCAGGAAGATAAAATGAATGTTTGGTTAATGGCTGAGGATTTACTTCTTAGGAATTATTATACTCTTTCCGTCATAAAACCCGCATGATGAGCAAACTCTGTGCGCTTGTTTCATTTCCCCGCAATTTGGGCAATTCATTACTGTAGGCGATGTCGCCTTATAGTGAGTTCTTCTCTTCCTGCCTCTTGTTTTTGAATGTCTTCTCTTTGGATTTGGCATTTTTGTATACCGTGTTTATTTTATTTGGATTTTGTTTGAATTAATTTTTCCCATACATGGCTAATTTCTTTTTGCCGTACGATATTTAATAGTTTTGATGTATCTTTATTACAATAAGTGCAGACCCCATCCCTTTCACCATGGACATGCTTCATAGGAATCGAAAGTAATATATAATCTCTAACATCTTCAATTAAATCAATAAAATTTGTCTTTGGTGAAATGAATTTAATATCATCATCTTCATTATTAATCTCATCTTTGCTGAAATCGTACTTATAAATTAACTCAAATGAATTATCAAAATCCTGAATATAATCTTCCATACACCTATCACATATGAGTTTAAATTTTCCCTGCACATTTATATTTAAGTCAAACTGATTTCCGGTTTTGTATAATTTTACTTCAACAGCTGTATTGGTGATAATTTCAACTGCATCAATATCAAGTTTCTTAGGAGTAACAACAAAATCAAAATTATGTTCACCATCCTGTAAAATACTTATATTGATTTTTAGAGTTGTCATACACTTTCAAAGTATCAAAGAACTTTTTTTGATAATTTAGATTTTCTCTAAACTTGTATCTATGCTCCTACAAGTTTCTTATAGGCTTCCGAATCCATTAGATTGCTGAGTTCGTCCTGATCAGATGGTTCAATCTTGATTATCCAACCACCTTCGCACGGATCGGTGTTTACTATAGAAGGATTATCATTTATCCCTGTGTTTAATTCAATGACTTTACCTGAAATCGGGCTGTAAATTTCTGAAACAGTCTTTACTGCTTCGATCGAACCTAGAATTTCTCCTTGCTTAACTTCGCTTCCAACATCGGAAGTCATATCCAGATATATTATATCACCTAGCTCACTCTGCGCGTAATCTGTTATACCAACAGTACAAACATTACCGTCAATCTTGACCCATTCATGGTCTTTTGTATATTTTATAGATGCAGGAAAATGCATTGTCAAATATGTTTTAAAAATTAGAGTTGCAATTTACTTATTTTATGGTTCTTATTCAATTGATAAGCTTAACATTTCTCTTTCACTCTTTTTCGATTTCACATACAATAACATGATCACAAATAGTTTCATATTATTGATCCCAAACCAGAGATTTAATGGATGACTTTAACGGGGGGAGATAATTCCCTGTCTATCCTATCCCAGTCTTCATTTCGTCTTTGGACAGACGGATATTCAAAATAAAATTCTTTATCTTCTATCGTCGTAAACACACCGATATAAAATTTACCATCCTTATTGTCAATTTTTAATAGATATTTAACAAAATTAAGGTTGAAAATTTGATTTTGTATTTTTACTACCATTTATATTCCCTTCCTCCTTTTTTTTCTAATTCTGCTTCTCAATAGGATTATTAATTGCAGAAAAATAAATAGTTAAAATGTTTTAAATGTTTATTAATTATATTAAAGTATAATCAAAAATATATTTTAGATATTTCTTGGGGATTACTATTAAGTCGAAGCAGGGACCTGCCTGATTGTTTCCTTGATAACATTTTGTGCAATATAGCTGAAAAAAAAAAATCTTTACATATAATTTTTATTGCCTTTGAATTTTCTCAAATCTATTCTTCTTATTTTTAACTTTTCACCAGATAAACAGTATTAACGATATCCAATAAATTATTCTTTCTTAATTCGAGTTCAAAGCCACAGTCCTCACAAATTTTAATAAAGTCATTCAAGCTGTAGAAATTGTTAACCGATTTGAATAAATAACTATAAGCATACTTGCTCCCTGAAATTTTGTTTCCTATGAGAGGCATAACTTTTCCAAAATAAAGATTAAACATTTTCGTTTTTAATCCTCCCGATCTAAACATTTCAAGAATTACCAATTTGGCATCACTTTTCATTATTCTGTAGATTTCTTTTAAAGATCCTACCAAATTTTCAAAATTTCTTACACCAAAACCAATTGTAACAAGTTCGAATGAATTATCAGGAAATTGAAGGTTTAGTGCGTCTGCATGTACTAATGACAATCTCTTATCGGAAATCTTCTTTCTTTGAATTTCAAGCATATTTTTAGAAATATCAGCAGAAAATATTCTTTGAGGATTGAGATTCAGTAATTGCTTTGTTAAGTCACCTGTTCCAGAAGCAAGATCCAGGATATGATACGGATGAAACTTTTTTTTTGACAGGTATTTTATAATTTCTTTCCTCCACTTTATATCTATATTCAAAGTAAAGAGATGGTTCAGCTTATCATATGAAGGGGCAATTTCATCAAACATCGATTCGATTGTTTCCTTTGACTTGCTTATAGAATTCTGCATATCAGTTGAATCTCAGAGATTTTACAGGATCTAATCTTGAAGCAAGATATGAAGGGATTAGTGTAGCGATGAAAGTTAAAATTATGGTTAACAAAGAAATGAGAATAATATATTCGGATTGAATGAGTATTGGAACGCTCTTCATATAATAAATCTCTGGCAATGAAAAAAACTTAAATTTCATTTCTAGATAACATAATCCAATTCCTAGTATATTGCCCATTAGGATACCGATAACACCTATTAACAAACCATCAACAAGAAATATACTCATTATTTCCATTTTGCTTGCACCAAGAGTCTTCAAAATTCCAATTGATTGAGTCTTTTCCAATACGAGCATTAACAAAGTTCCGACTATATTAAAAGTGGCAACCATAATTATAAGACCCAGAATTATCGGTGTTGGCGCTTTTTGCAGCTCTACCCATGTAAATAGAGGTTTGAATAATTTATAAAGTGACTTTGGAAAATATGGATAGCCGACATCTTTTTTTATTTTGGCCACAACTGCTTCTACATTATCAATATTGTCTAAAGTTATTTCGATACCGTTTATATTGTTTCCTAAATTAAAAAGTTTCTGGGCAGTATTTAAATCTGTATAAATGATTATATCATCAAAATCCCTAAGGCCTGTTTCATATATTCCACTAACAATAAACTGCTTTATCTTCGGCTGATTCAACGGGGAAGGAATTCCGTTTAAACCAAATACAATCAGTTTATTTCCAACTTCAATATTTAGTTTTTTAGCAAGTTTATCACCGATAAGGAGACTTGAAAATACTGAATCTACTGGATTAAGATTAAATTCACCTTCAATGACTTTACTCCTCGTCGTTGATAAATCAGTTTCTGGAAAAATTCCTTTTAAAATAATTCCTTCTACACTAGTTTTATACCTTATGACAGCTTCCTTCTGAATGATCGGGGAAATTCCGGTAATACCTTTGATACTATCTTTAATTGTTTCTATTGCCTGTTCATGATCATTCAATCCTTCCGACACAAATGATGTTATTTGTATATGTGAAACAAGACCTGCAACTTTATCACGAATCTCTTTTTCAAAACCATTTAGTATAGATGTTGTAATTATCAGAGCAGCAACTCCGAGAGTTACCCCGGCTATTGAAATGTAGGTTATAAATGAAATGAATTTTGAACCCTTGTTTGAGAATAGATATCTTTTAGCTATGAAAAATTTATAATTCAATATTTTTTTTTAATTCAACAAATATGCTTTAATAAACCCTTCAAGTTCTCCGTCCATAACACCTTGTGTGTTGCTTGTTTCATAATCTGTCCTGTGATCTTTCACCATATTATAAGGATGAAACACATAGCTCCTTATCTGGCTTCCCCACTCGATTTTCTTTTTTGAATTTTCAATTGTTTGCAGCCTCGCAATCTCCTTCTCTTTTTCAACTATATATAATTTTGATTTAAGCATCTTCATAGCATTCAGCTTATTTTGGATTTGAGATCGTTCATTCTGACATTGAACTACTATGCCCGATGGAATATGTGTGATGCGGATTGCTGTCTCAACTTTATTTACATTTTGTCCCCCTGCTCCTCCTGACCTAAATGTATCTACCTTTATTTCAGCTGGATTGATTTCAATTTCAATATTATCGTCTATTACCGGACTTACGTAAACAGCCGCAAATGAAGTGTGCCTTTTTTTATTCGCATCAAAGGGCGATATTCTTACTAGCCGGTGAACTCCGTTTTCAGCTTTTAAATAACCATAAGCATAGTCACCGTTTACTTCCACAGTAGCGCTTTTAATCCCGGCACCATCCCCGTCTAGCCGGTCAACTAATGTAGTTTTAAATCCTTTTTTCTCACAATATCGAAGATACATTCTTAAAAGCATCTCAGCCCAGTCTTGTGACTCTGTTCCACCTGCGCCGGAATTTATGGTTATGATAGCGTCGCGAATATCGTCCTCATCGGATAACATATTCTTAAATTCAATCCCATCAAGCTCTTTCTCAAATTTATCGATTTCTATATTAATCTCACCTTCTATAGTTTCATCATTTTCAGACTCAGCCATATCGATCAAACCATTGATATCATTAAAATGATTTTCGACCGAATTGTACTCTTCAATCCACTTTTTGAGATTTGATATTTCCTGGAATGTTTTATGTGCGGACTTGTTATCTTCCCAAAAGTTTTCCTTTTGGGAATCTTTTTCGAGTTCTTTTACTCTTTCAATCTTTTTGTCGACTTCAAAGAAACCTCCGTAAAGAACTTAACTTTTCTTTTGAATCTTTTAGTTTGTATTTCTGCTGATCTAACATCTTTTAATAATGATTAATGAATAATGAATAATGAATAATGATTCTTTATCTAAAGAAAATTTTACAACACACTTTCTCTACAAACTCTACAAACTCAATGAACTCTACAAACTATTTTTCAATCTCCATTTTCAAGATCGCCGAGGCAAGCGTTTTTCCTTGTGCATCCAGCTTGAGAGATACAGTTCCGCCTCCACCCAATGTATTATTGAGAATAAAATTTAAAGCATTAATATTCGGCATCTCATATCTTATAACTTCACCATCACAGATTCCTCTGAAAAATTCCTTTACTTTTTTAGCTGTGACCTCCCTTTCAATCAGATCATAGTCTTCTTTTTTAAAAGCTATCAGACCTATATTTGCAGCATCTCCTTTATCTCCGCTTCTTCCGTGACAAATATCCTTTAATTGAATTTTCATTTCAAATATTTATTAATTTAATTTTTGAGCGCATTATTCTCCGAACGTATCCTGATTGACAACATTACAGCATTCAGAATGGTAAATACAATTGCAGTAAGAAATAAATTAAAAATCATTGGGATCGTAAATATTTCGCATACTACAATTATATAATTCGGATGTTTAAAATATTTATATGGACCCGCTTTTATTAATTGCGAACCCGGTATTCTGAGTATTCTTGTATTCCAATATTTTCCTAATGTTCTTAATACCCATATTCTGGATATTTGAAGAATAAAGAAAAATACCAAAAACAAATAATTAATTGTATTTAATTCGTTAGATCTGTCACTAGAATTATATTCAACGATCATCGAAATAAAAAACAGGATATGAAGTATTACTATAAATTTATAATGCTTTTTTCCATGTTCAATTGCACCTTCGCTTCTAAGCCACTTTTCATTTTTTTTCGAGATCCTAATTTCAATCAACCTTTGAATTAACACGATCGAAATTATAATGTAAAATAATTGATAGTTGATAGTTGATAATTGATAATTAGTTAATCGTTAGTCGTTAATTGCGAATCGTTAATCGTGAATAATAATAATTTAACATTTGGATTCTTCGTTCCCTCAGAATTGAAAATGATAGTGTAGTTTGCGTAAACTTTAGTTATCGATTAACTATTAACGAATAACGAACAACGAATAATCATTTAACATTTGAAATTTAACTTTTAAAATTGAGTAGAGCCATTTCGTTTGAAAACCCGGGACCGAGTGATGTCATCAGTCCATAACCCTCATTAATACCTTCATCAATAAATTTATTCAAGACGTAAATCACAGTTGTGCTGGACATATTCCCATATTGTTTCAAAATAGACCTTGTATTGTTTAGAAGCTCTGGGCAAATGTTCAACGCATCAACATATGCGTCTATTACTTTTATTCCTCCGGGATGAGTAATAAAATTTTTTATATCTTTAATTTGAAGATCATGCTTGTCTAAAAACTGTACAACATCGTCTTTCACATTTTTATTGACTATTGAAGGAATATCTTTCGAAAATACGACTTTAAATCCGCTGTCTAATATGTCCCAACCCATTACGTCAAGTGAGTCATAATATATTTTACTTCTTGAATCAATAATGCTGAGCGATAGTACGGAGCGGTAATCAACCTCCGCTTCATCACCTTTTATTAAGACCGCGGATATTCCATCTGAAAAGAGTCCTGTAGCAATCAAATTACTTTTTGAAAGATCGTTACGTATGAAAGTAAGAGAACACAATTCTACAGCAACAAGCATCACTATAGCTTTTGGATTTGCTTTGGCTGCAATATTTGCCTTTGCTATTCCGGCAACACCTCCAGCGCACCCGAGACCCCATATCGGAGTTCGGTTTATATTTAGATCAAGCTTCATCTCATTTATTATCAAAGCATCTATACTTGGCGCCGCAATGCCGGTCGTTGAAATGAATATTAGGTCGGTAATTTCCTTCTTTTCTACACCCGCCTTATTAAGACACATTTCAATGGCTTCAACCGAATATTTTAAAGCCAGATCTATGTAAAGTGCATTCCTTTCCTGAAAAGTTATATTCGAAAAAAAATAATCTAAGGGAACGCATAAATTTCTGGTGTCAATGCGCGCGTTATCAAAAGATTCCAGAAGTCTGTCAATGTCTTTGAAACTTGAGGAAAAGACTTTGCGTGCAAATTTTTTTAATTCACTCTGATTTATTTTATAAGGGAGATCTATCGTTGAAGTGGAAATTATTTCGGGCAATTTAAAATTTGATTTGTAATTTTAACTCAATTTACCATACTTAAAGTTCAAATTGAATGTAATAAAAGTTAAAAGTCAAAAGTCAAAAGTTAAAAGTTGAAAAATGAAAGTTACTAACTTTTAACTTTCAACTTTCAACTTTCAACTATGATTAGTTTGTATTTTTATATTAAACTCAATTCATTATTTTGACAAATATTTTAAAATCAACTTTTTAATATGACTACACGACGGGAATTTTTAAAACAATCCTCTTTGCTTGCTGCAGGGGCAATGTTATCTTCCAAAGCTTTTGGCATTAACCTTCTTCAAAAACCCAAAATAATAATCCTTGGAGCCGGACTTTCAGGTTTGGCAGCAGGAAAAATGCTGACTGAAAAAGGATTTGATGTCACAATACTTGAGGCAAGGAATAGAATAGGAGGAAGAGTTTTTTCTCATAAAATTGACGAACAGGAAAAAATGGTTATCGAGCTCGGTGCAGAATGGATAGGAGCTTCTCATCAAAGGTTGCTCGCTCTTTGTAAAGAATTGGATTTAGAATTGGATAATAATCAGTTTAATGACCGTCTGATTTATGATAATAAATTTTTTAAACCTGAAGAATGGGATTATTCTGCTGACTGGAAATTAAAATATGATAAAATCATAAAAGATTATGAAAATTATACAGAAGACGACAAGAAAAAACTCGACAAGATGGATTGGTGGAGGTTTCTAATGAATCATGATATCCCTCAGAAAGATCTAGACATCAGAGAATACTCCGATAGTACAGACTTTGGTGAATCTATACGGTTTGTTTCCGCATATGCTGCCTTGGCTGAATATGCAGAATCTAATGATACCAATGAAATGGATTATAAAGTTAAAGGAGGAAATCATCAAATTGCAAGAGCAATGTCCGTGAAAATCGGAACTGGCAAAATATTGCTTGGTCACAAAGTTACTTCTATCGAACATGGCGCTAAAATAAAAATCATTTGCGATAACGGATCCGCTTTTGAATGCGATAAACTTATTTGCACTCTTCCAACTTTTTCCATGAGTAAGATTAACTGGAGCCCTTCACTTCCACAGGATAAAATAGATGCAATAAATGCTTTACAATATTGCAGGATAAATAAATCTGCAACAATTTTTAAAGAACGCTTTTGGAAAGATGAAGCATTCAGTATAGTTACCGATACATTCTCACATTATTTCTATCACGGCAGCAAAAACCAAAATTCTCTAAAAGGCGTATTGATATCTTATTCAATCGGTGATAAATCTGATATTTTAGCAACTCAGCCTAAAGAAATCAGAGAAGATATTGTTGCGGAATCTTTAGAAGTTGCATTCGGTGATGTAAGGAGTTTGGTAGACAATAATGTTAATTATTATTGGGGTACTGATGAATTTTCAAAAGGAGCTTACGCTCTTTACGGGAAGGACCAATGGTTCACTCTGAGGCCCGTGCTTAGCGAAAGTCTGAACAACGTTTATTTTGCAGGCGAGCACGTTGCAGATTGGCAGGGCTTTATGGAAGGGGCTGTGGAATCAGGTGAAGCTGCCGCTGCGGAAATTATCGGATAGAATATGAATGAGAGTAAAATCAAGGTGATGCATTTTGTCCATAGCCTGAATGAAGGAGGGATCGAGAGACTTCTGCTGGAAATTTGTAAAAAGATCGATAGGAGTAAATTTGAAATTCAGGTCTGCTGTCTTGTTGAAAAAGGCTCGATCATTAATGAATTCGAAAGTATCGGAATAAGAGTACATTTTGTAAATGCGAAGAGAGATTTTATGATTAAAAACTTCATACCTAATTTTTTTGTCTTATTTAACATTGTAAAGCTTCTTAAAAAAGAAAAAATCACAATTACACATGGACATGAATTTTTTTCAACTGTATTCTCAAGAATTGCTTCAGTATTATCTGGGGTAGAAAAAAGATATATTACTCTTCACAACGTTTATTATTGGTGGGGGAAAGGCGTTCATAAAACTCAAAAAATTCTCTCGCATTTTACAACAGATATTATTTGTGTTTCAAAAGCAACTCTTAAATATTCAATGGAGCATGATAAAATCAATAAAAAAAAATATATATTGATCTATAATGGGATTGATATTGGAAAATTTTCTCCACAAAATTCCGACAAAAAAAGATTTCTTAAAGAATTTAATTTACCTGAAGATCAAGTAATTTGTATGAGTGTTGGGAGTATTTCGGTAAGAAAAGGATTTGAGTTTCTTATCGGAGCTGCAATTATATTAAAGGATATTCATCCCAAAATTGTTTTTATCATAATCGGTGGTAAACATTACGGCGAAGAAAATGAATTTAATAAATTATACGGACTAATAAACAAATTTAATTTAAACGACAGAGTTATAATAACGGGTAATAGAAATGATATTGGGAATATTTTAAATTTTTGTGATCTATTTGTTATGCCGTCAATTGTTGAGGGCTTTGGATTGGCACTCGTAGAAGCGATGTCTATGGAAAGAGTTTGTATAGTTTCCGATATCGAACCATTTAAAGAAATAATGACAGATGGTACAGAAGGATTTTATTTCAAATCAAAAGATGAAAATGATTTAGCTAATAGAATAAAGCAAGTTCTTTCCATGAACAATAATTATTTAGGCAAAATAAAACTAAATGCGAGAAAGAAAGTAGTCTTAAAGTTCAGCTCGGATGAAATGATAAGGCATTATGAAAAATTATATTTGGAATGACTAGCTGATGGAGCTTATTAAAAATATTTTCATAATAGCGGGCGAATCATCGGGCGATATGCATGCAGCTTCTTTGGTTAGAGAACTGAAGTATTTATATCCCGGAATTTTATTTCGTGGTATTGGCGGTCCTCAAATGCAAAAAGAAAATGTGGACATCCTCTATGAGATAAAAGACGTAAATTTTATTGGATTTTCTTCCGTGATCCGAAATTTAAGAAAAATCAAATCGATACTTAACCACTGCGGAAATATAATAAAAGATCTCAATCCTGATGCAGTTATACTCATTGATTACCCAGGCTTCAATCTCAGGCTAATAATTAATATTAGGAAGTTTTATAGAGGGAAAATAATTTATTATATCTCACCGCAGTTTTGGGCATGGCACAAGAAAAGGGTCAGCATAATTAAGAAATATGTCGATCTCATGATCGTGGTTTTTCCTTTTGAAATTGATTTTTACAAACAGGAAGACATTCAAGCGGAATTTGTTGGGCACCCGTTA
>Ga0180121_10000721_pt1 | contig 13971 bp, 11 predicted proteins | sample AntDrymUQ5402106_2_FD_129676 | JGI IMG/M metagenome (GOLD analysis project Ga0180121, IMG submission 129676) | Polar desert sand microbial communities from Dry Valleys, Antarctica - metaG UQ540 (21.06) (version 2) (version 2) | ecosystem: Environmental > Terrestrial > Soil > Desert | place...
AGGATGACTATAATAATTTCTCCGGAGACTGTCATTCCAACCATTGGGATTACGAAAAAAAGTTTTACTGCTGAAGTAAATTGCTCCCTGCACTTGTGGATAATTCCTCAGTGCCTGCAATTGACGCGGAATGAGTGTTGAATCTTTCCATGGCGCACTACTACCTGCGCGGTAAATTCCCAAACCGATGTAACAATGTTTTCCATAGGTATGCCGGCTCCACCAATCCAACAGCACCTCATATGCTGCTGCCTTATGACCGAACTCCCAGTATATCTGTGGCGCAACATAATCGATCCAGTCACTCTTCAACCATAGTAAAATATCTGCGTATAAGTCATCGTAATTTGTCTGTCCTGCAGTTGTTTCACTTCCATCCGGGTCGTCCTTTTTATTCCGCCAAACACCAAAGGGACTGATACCAAACCGGCAATGGCTGTTTTCTTCTTTAATAGCACGGGAAAGCTTCAGGATTACTGAATCGACATTACTTCTTCGCCAGGCATTTTTATCCATTCCAAGACCATACCGATGAAAAGAAACGGAATCAGGAAACTCTTTTCCGGCAATGCGATAAGGATAAAAGTAATCGTCGAAATGGATAGCATCCACATCGTAGCGTTGAACGATATCGCGGATAACTTTTACAACAAACTCCTGTGCGTTTTTATTACCAGGATCAAAATAGCGCTTATCTCCATACTTTAAAAACCACTCCGGGTGAAGTTTTGTAATATGAGCTGATGCGATAGAAGACCGCCCCAGCTTGAATTCTGCGCGATATGGATTGCACCATGCATGAAATTCCATTCCTCTTTTATGTGTTTCCTCGATCATGAATTGAAGGGGATCATAATAAGGAACAGGAGGTCTTCCCTGTTTTCCGGTAAGCCATTCACTCCAGGGCTCATAAGGTGAAGGATAAAAAGCATCTGTTGATGGGCGTACCTGAACAATTACGGCATTCATGCCATTGTTTTTATGCAGGTCGAGCAAACGAATATATTCTCGTTTCTGGCTGTCAGAATTATAGTTCCCCTTCCCCGGCCAATCGATGTTATCCACTGTGGCGATCCATACTGCCCGGAACTCGTGTTTCTGCTGAGCAGGCAAAGTCGTCATCGTAAAATAAAGGGAGAAAAAGATCAAAGATCTTTTCACTAAAATATATTTCATGCTTAGGGTTAGTAACGCTTTAAAACGCAGTTTATTCTGATTTTCGCAGTTTATCAAGGAGTTGATTGAGCGATTTTGCTTCCTCTGGAGCAATTGTTTGCAGAAAAGCATCCATTTCATTATTATACTCGTCGAGTTTCTCGAGTAATTTCAATCCTTTGTCTGATATGGTAACATCAACCAGTCGGCGGTCTGTTTTACAAACCACTTTTTTAACAAGGTTTTTTTTCAGCAGTCGGTCAACGATCCGGCTGGTATCACTCATTTTATCCAGCATGCGTTGCCGGATCTGGAGAGTGGATAATGGTTGTCCTGCACCGCGTAATATCCTGAGAATATTAAATTGTTGAGGGGTCAGATCTGCTTTCTCAAAAAAACGTCTGGATTGTTCCATCATCCAGTTGTATGTATAAATCAGGTTGATCATCATTTTATGATATTCATTCCTGAATTTTAGCTGGTGTATATCCTTTTCCAGGCTCATATACGTACAATCGTTGTATTGTAAATGTACGATTTGAGAGGTATGATGTCTGATTTTAGATTGGCGATTACGGGAGGCAATTTCAGATTTTCGATCATCCTGCCGCGGAAGTCGTCGTTAATAATTGATAGCGGTGAGAATAATAAAGCTCACAGTGCCACGGCGAATCCCGGCAAATTGCTGCTATCGGAATCTCAAATCGGAGACTCGCCTGAGAAGGCGTTTAATTTAGATTCCAGTTGTGCGACGAGGCTCCGCAAGAGATTCATCCTTCCCAAACTTTAGTTCCCTCACTGCAATTGGCGCAGATTTCAATATTTTTTCTACTGTGAAGCAGTTGCTTCCTGAACTGCACATAGTTTTTATCATGCCAAACTTCACGAAATGGTTTTCCTTTCAAATTACCCATTGCATGTTGTGCATCTTTATCGAAACAGCATGGTACCACTAACCCATCCCAGGTGATCACCGTAGCATGCCATAATCTCCAGCAATGATTGTTAAGATTATTTTTAGGAACAGTTTGCCCGATTTTATTTTTTTTATAACGACTGAACCGTTTGTTAGTTGGGATCAGTTGGTTGGGATCTTTTTCAAAATCATACACCTGCGCAGTCTTGAATCGTACTTCATCCACTCCAATTTCTCCGGCAAGGTGCATAATATCCTGTAACTGGTGTTCATTGGGCTTTACTACCAGGAACTGAAAGAATATAAAAGGAGTTTTGCTTTTCAGTTCTTTTCTCCATTTTACAATGTTTCGTGCTCCTTCCAATACCTTCTCCAGTTTTCCACCCACCCGGTATTGCTGGTATACCTCCTGAGTAGTACCGTCTATTGAAATGATCAATCGATCCAGTCCGCTTTCCACCGTTTTTTTTGCCAGCTTATCATTCAGGTAATGTGCATTGGTAGAAGTAGCAGTATAAATTCCTTTAGCAGCAGCGTACTTTACCATATCAAGGAAGGCTGGATTCAGGTATGGTTCGCCTTGAAAATAAAAAACCAGGTAAAGCAAATCTTTTGATAATTGATCTATAGTCTCCTGGAAAAAATGATCTTCCAACATTCCGGTCGGCCGGGTAAATGCACGAAGTCCGCTTGGGCATTCGGGACATCTCAGGTTGCAGGATGTAGTGGGTTCAAATGAAATAGAGATAGGGAACCCCCATTGGACCGGTTTTTTAGTCCATTTACTAATGTAGTAACTGCCCAGCACCTTAGAAGCATTCCATGCTCGCCGTGGCGTGAGCTTTGATAAGAGATTGATCGTATCATTCAGATTGAAGGCAGGCATCAGGCCGGTAAAATTAAGGTTACGCTATTAAAGGACCATGTTTTGTATTGTTAAACGTCGAAAACACGCAGTAATTGGAATCTCCTTACCCATTTTATGCGTTTATTTATCAGGTTGAGGTAAATTCCATCACTATGAAAAAAATACTATGGGTGTGCATTTTGTTAACGGGGATGGTTCATGCTCAGGTGCCTGTTAAGCAAGAAAATATTTTCCAGAAAGAGATCAGCGAAATATCGGTTAAAGAAATGCAGGCAAAGCAAAGATTGCTGCAGCGTGCTGAATTAACAGGTAAACTGACCGTGGCCTCCAACAATTTTAACGTACACTACCATCGATGTGAATGGAAAGTAGATCCTGCCATGCTTTATATCAACGGCGCGGTGACTTCCCATTTTAAAATGACAGCCGCATCTGATAATATCATTTTCGATCTTAATCGTACGTTGACCGTTGACAGCGTATTATATCATGGTTCGAAAATTAGTTATCAGCAAACACCTGAACATGCATTGATCATTCAGTTTCCTGCAATGATCCTTTCAGGAGTAAAAGATTCGGTTGCTATTTATTATCAGGGCATCCCCGATGCAAGTGGCTTTGGATCCTTTGTTAAAATGGTACATGGAGGCTCAACTCCTGTATTGTGGACGCTTTCAGAACCATATGGAGCGAGGGAATGGTGGCCTTGTAAAAACGGATTATCGGATAAAACAGATTCCATTGATATCATCATCACGAATCCCGCTGTTTATACTGCCAGCAGCAATGGTGCGCTGGTAAGTGAAGTAACGAATGGCATCAATAAAACAACTACTTATAAGCATCGTTACCCGATAGCAACTTATCTCGTAGCGATTGCTGTAACGAATTACCAGGTTTCAACAGATACAGTGCAGTTGAAAAGTCAGCCACTTTTATATAAAGGATATTACTATCCCGAAAGCTTTGTTGATTTCAAAAACTACGAGTCCTACTCTAAAGAGTTTCTTCTTCTCTTCAGTAACCTGTTTATTGAATACCCCTTTGTGAAAGAAAAATATGCACAAACACAATTCAGCTGGGGAGGCGGAATGGAACACCAAACCAACAGTTTCATGGGAAGCAGAAGTCCTAACCTTCAATCGCATGAACTGATGCACCAATGGTTTGGTAATTTGGTAACCTGTGGGTCGTGGTCCGACATTTGGCTTAATGAAGGTTTTGCCACCTATGGAACTGCCCTGACGCTGGAATATAATTATCCTTCTTTTCACCGCGATTATTTATCCGGCATGCAGAAATCCATTTTCTCTGCCACTTCGGGCAGTGTGTATGTAGCTGATACATTAAATGTCTCCCGTTTATTCAGTTCAAGGCTGACCTATAACAAAGGAGCATATGTAGTGCACATGCTGCGCTGGAAGTTGGGTGATTCTGCATTTTATAGGGGTGTGCGCCGATACCTCACTGATCCTGTTGTGAAATATGGATTTGCTACAACTGCCGATCTGAAAAGAAATATGGAACTTGAAAGCAAAACGGAGCTTGATTCTTTTTTCGACAAATGGATTTACGGCGAGGGATATGCGAACTACCAGGTAACGTGGTCGCAGAATAATAATAACTGGGTTACCTTAACACTCAACCAGACAACCTCACACAATTCTGTAAATTTTTACGACATGCCTGTTCAATTAGAATTGAAAGGCCCTTCCAGTTCAACAACCGTTGTTGTCGACCACCGTTTCAATGGACAGCAGTTTTCTGTATATGTAGGATTCAAGGCAGATACGGTCATTATTGACCCGAACTTATGGTTGCTTGCAAACATCAAAACATCAAACAACCTTCCCGCAAGCAAAACTGCAAATAATGTATTGATCTATCCCAACCCTTCTCCTGATAAAATCTACGTAGTAATTCAGAATCCTACGGATAGCAAAATTCAATTACAACTGATCAATCCTCTTGGTCAGGTATTATTTACAAAACAGGTTACTTTGTCGGGAAATGATGAATATATCACATTGCCACTGGCTAATCTTCCCAAAGGAGAATACTGGCTGAAGTTGAAAGGTGATAAAATTATTAATAAGGTGGAGAAAGTTGTGCGGAGGTAGATGGCATCTGCTATCAGCTATCCCACTCTGACATCGGATACAGTATTCAAATAGAACTTTTAGCAATAGTTAAGTGGGACTGACTGCTGATTTTTGAAACTGATAGCTGATATCTGACTGTTGATAGCCTTTCCTCTGCACCGCTTAACTTGCACTCCTTTATGTCGCGAAAGATTCGGTCTAAATCTATTTGGAAGTTCATCATTTCTTTTCTATTGTTATGCATTATCGGAATGATTGGGTTTCTGGGATATGAATGGTGGCTCTTACAAAAAGCCAGGTTCGTTCGATATGCAGCATTCGGGATTGAAGTGCCGGTGAATTATTCCATTCATGGAATCGACGTTTCCCGATACCAGGAAATGATTGACTGGCAAAGTGTAAAAGAGATGGAAGTGAAAGATGTGCGGATCGGTTTTGTATTTATTAAGGCGACGGAAGGAAATATCAGTATCGATCCGTTTTTCAAACGCAATTGGAAAAAAGCAAAAGATGCAGCGTTGCCCCGGGGGGCATATCATTTTTTTCTTGCAACAAAAAGTGGGAAAGCACAAGCGCAGAATTTCATTAATCGAGTTGAATTAAAACCAGGTGATCTTCCTCCGGTACTGGATGTAGAGCAAACTTATGGAGTAACTTCAAAAAAACTCCGTGAGCGCGTCCTCGACTGGCTGGTGACAGTAGAAATGCATTACGGTGTAAAGCCTATTCTCTATACCAACGTTGACTTTTACAAGCAAAATCTTAAAGCTGAATTTGACCAATACCCGCTCTGGGTAGCTCATTACCTTCAAAAAGAAAAGCCACGGATTTACCGCGACTGGCATTTCTGGCAATACAGCGAAATGGGAAGAGTAAACGGAATCCTGAGCCGGGTGGACTTTAATGTTTTCAAAGGCGATAGTACCGAATTCAGAAAGCTGTTACTTCCCTGATTACACCCTAACCAGAAATCTTACGCCGTCTAAGCGGGGTCTGGCGAAGCCGACCCCGATCAATAAATGTATTAGTAGATAGAAAAAATTGCAGAATTGCAGATCCAAATTCCTACGTGAATATCGTTCCTACCTTTACAGGATGAGTTCCTTTGAGGAAGACGCCAAAGATTTTTTGATGAAGGTTGTCAAAACGATGTCTGCAGCTTTGATCTGGCTGATTATTAATACGACCATAGGCATCTATAACGGATGGATGTTTTTTACCACTTCACCTACTGCAGGCAATTATATTTTTTATGTATGGATGACAGGCAGCCTGGTTGTAATGTTGATTTACTTTAGAAGAGTCTGGCGTTCGGAGTTTTAGGCAAATGTCGCCTTGTTATTAATCTTATAAATTCATAAAAAGCATTTAATTCTTACCGTCCAATATTATCGGAGTATTTCCTCTACTCATAATTATCACTTTTGAATTAGGGGATTTGGCCAACTCAAGTTGTGCCTTGATCTGTTCATACTGGATCTGTCTGTCGGTCAGGCCTGTATTGATGATTCGTTGATAATCGGCGATACCTTGTGCTTCCACGCGTTTTCTTTCTGCTTCCTGTGTTTCTTTTTGTAATACAAACTGCATTTTCTGTGCATCCTGTTCAGCGCTTATTTTTTGCTCTATTGTTGTTTTGACGGATTGTGGAAGTGTAATATTTCTTACCAGCAATTGTTCCAGAATGAGTCCGCGATTTTTGAAATCCGCGTCGATACTTTTGAAGATGCGTTGCTGAAACTCATCACGTTTGGTTGAATACAGTTGTATGGCTTCATAATAGACCGCATTGTCGCGGATTTTTGTTCGCGTCAGGGGCCTGACAATTTTATCTGTATAGTCCAGACCTGTTTCGCGAACGATCTTAGGCGCATCAGATGGCAACAGCTTGTACAATACCGTAAGGTCGATGGTCACTTCCAGGCCATCTGCTGTCAGCACCCGGATGGCATCATCTCCCGCTTTTGAGCCTTCGTCATTAATGCCACTCATGGTGTAATTCTGTGTTTTGATATCCATCTTTTCGATTTCCAATAATGGATTCACAAAATGAAGTCCGCTTCCTAAAACATCGTTCTGTACTTTACCAAACAATTTCTTGACACCAATCCCTCCCGCATCTACCTGGATAATGCAGGAAGTTATTACGCCGATCAGGATCAGTACAAATCCTGCCAGTCGTACAGGACCACCAAACTTCCTGTAAATTTCTTCGCTTCGGGATACAAAAACACCGGAGATGATAAGTATGAAACCTAAAATTATAAAAGCCATGAGTGGGGTTTTGGTTGTATGATAATAGATGAATGATTAAAACTTCAGGTTGCAAGGTAACTGAAACAACTCCGTTTGGCCTTTTGAAATATCCCTGGTGTTAATGTAGTCAATTATCCTTTCAAAAAATTCTGGACGCTTAGCTGCTATGATCTGACACAATCACCCATTTGCGATTAATTTTGCGGAAGAGGAGCGTATAATGTCCCCCCACATCCCCTGCTGTACGCTTCAAAAACCATTTACCCAGAACGAAATAATATTCAGGGGAGAGTTTTTTTACTTGTAGGATCGAAAAAAACAACTTCCCCATCTTAGCGGCATCGTCATAATTTTTCTTATAATTATTCAAGGTATTCTGGTAACCGTAAGTGACACCGTTTTTCCCGATGAACATCAGTGAATCATGTTTCCAGTATCCATTCATGAATTGATCAATATCTCCTTTATTCCACCAGGTGGTCTGATCCTGCAGGATCTTTAATATTTCTTTTTCATCTTTTGATTGCGCATTTGCAGCAAAGAAGAAAAAACAAAGAGCTATGCTAAAAGTTATAAAGTTTTTCATTTTACTAATTGATATTATAAAATAAGCTGTCGCAAAGAGACAGCTTATTTTTTTGCAGGTTGGTATTATCAGATGAAATCAGGTTGCCCACGCACGGTCGCCTTTTTTATAAGGAATGCACCCATCATAACGTCCGGGGGTTTCTTCATAACGCAACGCCTCTGTGGCTCCCTCCTTGGAAGTGAAAAAGCCCAATAGCGTCAATTCCTTGAACATGCGGAAATAATGATTGTCATCATCCTTCTTTTTATTTTTTTGGTATTCTTTCGTCTCTCCGTCAATTTCAACAAGCAGATCGTGCCGTTGTTTTGCATCAGCTTCCAAAAATGATTTATCGTATTTCTTTTCTGAAGCTGCATTCAATTTATTCATTCCCTCACGAAATATTTTCTGATCTTTCTCTTCATAACTATCCTTCACCATCACAGTCATGAATGCGCCCACTTTTGCTGCTTTTGCACCGGGAGTAGTGGTTTGGGGAATGATGGTTTCTGCGATTTCGTCAAGATATGCTATGTCTTCCTGGTCGAAGGCTATACCTGTTTTGTCTTTCCTGTCAGCCGGTTTACAACCTTCAAGAAAAAAATTCGCGCCAATGATCGTACCCCCGAGTAAAAGGCTGACCCTCGATACCGCTTCTCTTCTGTTCATGAGATTTCTTTTTTATGAATGCTTTTATAAATTTTGTTTTTTCAATTCTTTTACAGCAAAATCAGCAGCTCTCGCGGTAAGTGCCATATAAGTAAGCGATGGATTCTGGCAGGCTGCAGAAGTCATACACGCACCATCGGTAATAAAAACATTCGGTGCATCCCACATTTGATTGTTTTTATTTAATACAGATGTTTTAGGATCACGTCCCATACGTGCGGTTCCCATTTCATGAATACCCATTCCCATCGCATAATCATTATCAAAAGATTTGACGTTTTTTAAGCCTGCCACTTCGAGCATTTCCTTTGCATCCTCCATCATATCCAGACGCATTTTCTTTTCATTCTCCCTGATCTCACAGTCAAATGAAAGAACGGGAAGTCCCCACTTGTCCTTTTTATCTTTGTCCAGTGTGATCTGGTTATCGTGATAAGGCAGTATTTCTCCAAATGCACCAGCACCCATTGTCCAGGGTCCTGGTTCAGTAAGGGCTTCCTTGAAATCCGCACCTATACTAAGTTCTGCTACATCTCTTCTCCAACCCTGCCGGCTTGCGCCTCCCTGGTATCCAAAACCGCGGATGTAATCGCGTTTTTCGTTTCCAAGATTTCTGAAACGCGGAATGTAAATGCCATTAGCACGCCTGCCGAAATAATATTTATCATCATATCCTTCCACCTGTCCCCCCGCGCCACAGCGGAAGTGATGATCCATTACATTGTGACCCAGCTCACCGCTGCTGCTACCAAGGCCGCCTTCCCAAACATCCGTTGCAGAATTAAACAGCACCCAGGTTGAATTCAATGATGAAGCACAGAGGAAAACAATTTTTGCAGTGTACTGATAAGTTTGATTTGTTTCGGCATCGAGCACTTCAACACCTGTTGCGCGCTTTTTATCTTTATCATATAACACTTTTGTTACAATAGAAAAAGGTCGCAGGGTAAGATTTCCTGTTTTCATCGCAGCAGGAAGCGTAGAGGATTGCGTGCTGAAATAGGCACCCAACGGGCATCCCAACCAGCACTTGTTACGATACTGGCACGCTGATCTGCCCGGGAGCGGCTGGGTGATATTCGCCACTCTTCCTATGGTGATCATTCTTTGTCCTTTATAATGTTCTTTGACTCTTGCAGCTACATCTTTTTCCACGCAATTCATATCCATCGGCGGCATAAATTGTCCATCAGGCAAAATCGCAAGACCGTCTTTATTACCACTGATACCTGCAAATTTTTCAACGTAGTCGTACCACGGCGCCACATCATTGTATCGGATCGGCCAGTCAACTGCAATGCCATCTTTTGCATTTGCTTCAAAATCAATTGCACTCCAACGGTAGCTCTGACGTCCCCACATCAAAGAGCGACCACCTACATGATATCCTCGATACCAGTCAAATCTTTTCTTTTCTGTATAAGGACAATCCTTATCGTTTGTCCAGAAATCGAGATTTGTTTCATTGAGGGGATAATCTCTTTTCAATACAGGATAATCATTGATCATCTGCTGTGTCCTGCCACCGCGGTGAGGAAATTCCCACGGACCTTTTGTTGCATTCACATAATCTTTTACATGCTTAACATCATTTCCTCTTTCAAGCATGATCACTTTCAATCCTTTTTCGGAAAGTTCTTTAGCGGCCCATCCACCGCTGATCCCGGATCCAACAACGATCGCATCGTAAACATTTTCAGCCATTTTTTTAGTTTTTGCTTTGGTAATTATAGAAGGCTATCAGCAATCAGCGGTCAGCATTCCCATCCCGATAATTGGTGAAGTATATATAAAATTATAATAAAATGATTCTAACATTGTTTTGGTGCGATAGCTGAATGCTGACAACTGACCGCAATAACTAAGAACTACGAACTAACAACTATGATCTACTATCACACATCACAGATCTTAATTGCATTCTGCAATGCAAAAATCTGGTCTTTCTTTTCTTTTTTTGATGGAATGAATTCCTGTGCTACATATCCTTTATGTCCTGTATCCACGATGGCTTTCATGATCGCAGGATAATACAATTCCTGCGAATCGTCAATTTCATGTCTGCCCGGAACGCCTCCCGTATGATAATGGCCGATATATTGAAAATTATTGCGGATAGTTCTGATAACATCCCCCTCGTCGATCTGCATGTGATAGATGTCGTACAACAAGCGAAAATTATCCGAGCCAACCCTCTTTACTAATTCTACCCCCCATGGTGTTTTGTCGCATTGGTAATCTTTATGATCAACTTTGCTGTTCAGCAGCTCCATCACAAGGGTAACCTTATTTTTTTCAGCAAGACTGATGACCTGTTTCAATCCTTCTGCGCAGTTTTTCAAACCGGTTTCATCATCCATTCCTCTTCTGTTACCGCTGAAGCAAATCAGATTTTTATACCCTGCCTTTGCCACCATCGGAATCATTTCCGAATAATTTTTTATGAGCGTAGGATGAAATTGTTTGTTGTTCCATCCATCAACCAGATTGATCTCTGCGCCATTGCACATGGAGGAATCCAGCTTGTATTTTTGGAGAACGGGCCAATCCTTCGGACCAATAAGATCTATTGCAACCAGTCCTGATTTTTTTACTGCTGCGCAAAACTCATCAAGTGGAATGGAATTATAACACCAGCGACAAACAGAATGACGGATATTCCCTTTCAATTTGGTTGATTTTTTATCATCTGCTGCAGCATACGTACCCACAAACCTGGTAGTTGTGAAAGCTGCGGTACCTGCAACAATATTTTTGAGGGCTTTTCGCCGGGAGGAGTCGGTCATTCAGCAATGTTGAAAAAGAAATTTACGAAATGTTTGCAATCCTCCTTCATCTATTCTACTGTTGGCCTCATGGAATGATGAATGCCAATGTTTATGCAGTGACGGCGACCAGACGTTCCGGTTTTTTCTGCTTACGCATATAAAAAACGAGAAATGTAAATGCAACAATGAGTATGATGGGAATTACAAGTGTTGCATTCAGAATTTCCGGACCAGCCTGGGTCTTTGCCTGTGTCAAACGGGTTGCCATCTCACTTCCTGCAGGTGCTGTTGTGTAAGTTTCCAGGGAGGCGCCGTCTGGTAATTTATTGACCACTTTCCGATCATAAAATCCACCCATGAACATCATATACAATGAAACAGCAAACATTCCTGCTCCGCCCATCAGGTTCATACCAACAGCCCCTGTACGAGGAAGATTCTCGGCTACAAATCCCAGCATAGTGGGCCAGAAATAACAAACGCCCATGCCAAAGACCAAAGCACCCACGTAGAGCATGTTACCTTCGGTGTGGCCAAGCATATACAATCCAAGAGCAGCAAGGATCGCAGACATCAGCAATACTCCCTGAGGAGCGAAACGGTGAACTACGGGCTCGGCAAATGCTCTTCCGATCACCATTACGCCTGTGGTGAGTGTAAGAATTAATATGGCATTATCAGTAACGTTACGGAGCAGCACGTCTATCCATTGACCCGTAAATAATTCAGTGATAGCTGTACCAAACATGCAGATGATCATAAAAGCAAAGAGCGGATTCAGAAGAGAACGATACATTTCGGTAGAAGAAATACCGGCTGCAACTCTTTCTGTGACCGGAAATTTAAGTTTCGAAAAAAGATATCCATAGATTAGCGTGGGAATCAGCATAACGGCTACCTGTACCTGCCAGGGTTCAAACGAACCAATATTACCAATTGCTGCTCTATTATAAAAATAGACGATCAGTGTACCAATCACAATTCCTCCCGGAAACCAGAGGTGAAAATGATTCAGTTTGGTTGTTTTGTTTTCGGGATATAATGAGGCCACTAAAGGATTGCAGGCTGCTTCAACTGTTCCATTTGCTATGCCTATTAACAGGGTTGAAAGAAATAAAGACCAGTATCCGTTTGCAAAAACCGTGAGAAGTATGCCAGATAAATGAAATATAAATGCAAGGACCAATAATTTTTTCATTCCTATCGCGTCAACGATCATTCCGCCAATGATCACGGCAAGTGGGAAACCCCAGAATGCAGTGGCTGTGATCGTTCCAATCTGAGTTGCGTTCAGGCTAAATTTTTCGGCCCAGACGTTTAGCATTCCTGCGCGGATTCCAAATGAGAGAGAAGTAACTAACAGTGCGAGGCAACTTGCCCAGAATAGTTCAGTTCTGCGAATCGTTGTTTGCATGGCAATTGTTTTGGTTAGTACAAAGCAAGCATTTGCTTGTCTCAGAAATAAAACTGTTCGTAAATGTAATTTTTTTATTTTTAAAGTTCATTCTTCTTTAATCTCTTTTTCTAATCCTTTTTTCATGAACAGAAAACTTCGAATGGGAATGGTCGGTGGTGGCAAAGACGCATTCATTGGCGCTATACACCGGCATGCAGCCTTTATGGATGGTTTGATAGAATTATCCTGCGGTGCACTAAGCATCAATCCGGAGATCGCAGTTGATTCTGCGCGTTCTCTTTTTATTCCGGAAGATAGAACTTACCAGACTTACGATGAAATGATCAAAAAAGAAAGTAAGTTATCTGATGATAAAAAAATAGATTTCGTTACTATTGTCACGCCCAATTTCGCCCATTATGCACCTGCCGTGATGGCATTAGACCATGGATTTAATGTGGTGATCGAAAAACCAATCACATTCTCAATTGATGAAGCAAGGCAATTGAAAAAGAAAGTCGAAGAAACAGGTTTGCTGCTTTGTCTCACACATACTTATTCCGGATATCCCCTTGTTAAACAAGCAAAACAAATGGTGAAAGAAGGAGTGCTGGGGAAAGTAAGAAAAGTATATGTTGAATATCCACAAGGGTGGTTAAGTAAGCTTACAGAAAGAGAAGGCAATGCTCAGGCAGCGTGGAGAACCGATCCGAAAAAAAGTGGTAAAAGCGGTTGCATGGGAGATATCGGTACGCACGCCGCACACCTTGCCGAATATATAACGGGCCTGAAGATCACCCATCTTTGTGCAGACCTGAATATAATGGTGCAAGGCAGGGCTTTGGATGATGATGGAAATGTATTGTTTAAAATGGATAATGGAGCAGCAGGTGTATTGATGGCTTCCCAGGTGGCAGCCGGTGAAGAAAATGCATTGAAGATTCGTGTATATGGAGAAAAGGGCGGAATAGAATGGGCCCAGCACGAGCCTAATACCTTACTCGTGAAATGGCTTGATCAACCAATGCAGGTTCTGCGTGCCGGAGGCAATTATGGCGACAGGTTATCTTCTTTTGCTGTAAAGAATTGTCGCACGCCCGGTGGACATCCCGAAGGATACCTGGAAGCGTTTGGAAACATATACCGCAATTTTGCTCTTACCCTTTCAGCAAAGCTTGATGGCAAAAAACCTTCACCGGAGAATCTTGATTATCCGCAGGTGGATGAAGGAATCCGCGGAATGGCATTCATCGATAACGTTGTGAAGAGTGCA
>Ga0180121_10000722_pt1 | contig 13967 bp, 15 predicted proteins | sample AntDrymUQ5402106_2_FD_129676 | JGI IMG/M metagenome (GOLD analysis project Ga0180121, IMG submission 129676) | Polar desert sand microbial communities from Dry Valleys, Antarctica - metaG UQ540 (21.06) (version 2) (version 2) | ecosystem: Environmental > Terrestrial > Soil > Desert | place...
ACTGGAAGGACAAGTACAATATATGGAGTGGAGTAATTGGCGGATTTTTTTTGGCATTGTCATATTTCGGAACTGACCAGTCACAGGTTGGCCGGTATCTTACAGCAAAATCTGTAAGCGAGAGCCGAATTGGATTACTTATGAACGGACTGGTTAAGGTGCCTATGCAATTTTTCATTCTCCTTATTGGCGCCCTCGTATTCACTTTTTACCAATTCAACCAATCCCCTCTTTTTTTTAATGGTTCACAGTTAAACAAAGTTGCTGCATCCAAATATAATGACTCGCTGATAGTACTACAAAATGAACATGTACTCCTATCCTCCAGGAAAAAAGAAGAAGTACAAAAATTTACTGATGCCATAGGAGCAGGGGACTCATTACAGGAACAAGCTGCAGGTGAAACATTGAAGGGTCTGAATCGTCAGTCCGAATCGATACGCAGGAGGATTCAGTCGATCATCAAAAAGCCGGAAGTAAATGGAGATGCAAATGATACGAATTATATCTTTTTAAGGTTTGTAGTCGATTACCTTCCGCAGGGTTTGGTGGGACTATTGATCGCTATCATTTTTCTGGCTGCATGGGGATCGATTGCAGCAGCACTCAATTCTCTTGCTTCCTGCAGCATCGTTGATTTTCACAAGCGTTATTCGAAAATCACGTTGGATGACGAAAGGGAGTATCGTTTGTCAAAACGATATACAATATTCTGGGGATTGTTTTGTATAGTGGTAGCCCAGTTCGCATACAATATTGGTAATAGCCTGATTGAAGCCGTAAATGTCCTGGGTTCTCTTTTTTATGGTGTGATCCTCGGGATATTTCTTACTGCATTCTATGCCAAAAAAGTTAAGGCTAGGGCTGTTTTCATCAGTGCAATAATTGTTGAAACCTATATCATCTTATCTTTTTCATGGCCCTGGGTTTTGGTGCAAATACCTGCTCTTGGAAATCTTCCGGTAGCTGTGAACAACTTCATGTCAGCTGCTGCCACTATTGGATTTCTCTGGCTGAATGTAATTGGCGCAGTAGGAGTGGTGATGATTGCCATCCTTATCCAAATGGGAACGCGTGTTCCAGCTAATCATAAACCCTCAGCGTAAACTCAGCGTTCTTTCGTTCTCTGCGGTGAATAAAACTGATTGTAGATGACTGCAATGCAAAAAATTTCACCGCAGAGAACAGGAGGTCACAGAGTTTACGCAGAGTTAGATGCATTTGTATCAAAAAAGATAGCCGGTATTAAACCGGCTATCTGCTAATAGTATGAAATAAAATCCTAAAAATTTTCTGATCTTACAAATCCGGGTCCTATTTCAGTGTTACCAATAACTTCTCGTTCAGAGCAACATAATCATCGTTCTTAGCTTCTTTTGCTAATTCGATGGATTTTTGTGCAGATGCAATTGCTTCCGATTTCTTTCCCTGTTTTGCCAATGCATTGGCTTTTTGATGGTGTATCCAAAATGCCTTTGGATTTTGTTCAAGCGCCTTGTCCAACCATTTCACAGCTGTGGTCATATCCTTACCATTTTCCATGTAGTACATTGCTGCATTGAAATAAGGACGATTGTCCTTATTCATCATGTTGTCAATCTGTGCCATCACTTTCGTCTCGACATCTGATTTGATAGGCACACTTACGGCTACATTGTCCCAAAGTAACATCAGGTTCATGCTGGATGCTTTTACATCATCGAACATAATTGTAAAACTTTGAACGTTGAAAGGAAGTTCCATTGGTGCTGCTTTAACACGCACCACGTCCTGGTCTTGTTTGTAAGCTCCAGGGCTGGTAACATCCAGTTGTTTGGAAAGAATAAGCGTCCATTCCTGAGCACCCGGCATTGACAGCAATCCGTATTTTCCTGCGGGAACTTTTGTTCCGCCAAAATTGACTTCCTCTCCAAACGTTATTACTGTAGCGCTGTTTGCACCAGTGCGCCACACTTTGCCATAAGGCACCAGGTCCCCGAATATTTTTCTACCCTTTAGCGCAGGTCTTGAATACGTTAGTTCAACCGAAGAAAGTGCGAAATCCTGCTTTACCATCTGGGTCGGAGATGGCGCGGGTGTTCTTAAATTCTGGGCTTCTGTTGTACAAAATATCATTGCGCTAAACGCAACTACAAAGAATAATTTTTTCATGACAAACAAATTTCTGCGAAGGTAAGAACAGATAGATGAATTAAGAATTATAAATTGAACTAATATTCAGGTGTTTAAAGTAAACCGACCTCCTATAAAAACTTTTTCCTTACATGAGTTTATAAAATTTCTGCAATGAATAGACGACACTTTTTACAATTGTCTTCAATGGCCGGTATCCATTATTTTATCGGCCCTCCAACTTATCAGGATATCTATTTCGGCAATAGATATTTAATGACAGTGAATGGAAAAATATCTTCAGACAAGGCAGGGATTACCTTACCTCATGAACATATTACAACAGATTTTATCGGGGCCGAAAAAGTATCTCAACCCCAGTATAAACGTGAGGATGCATATCAGCTTATTTTGCCATTTCTTAATCAACTTAAACAACAACGCGTTGGTACCCTTATTGAATGCACACCCAATTACCTCGGGCGGGACGTCCGATTGTTGAAACAACTTTCGGATGCCAGCGGAATTAATATTTTAACAAATACCGGATATTATGCAGCCGTGGATTATAAATACTTGCCCCGGCATTTTTACAAAGAAAATGTACAACAGATTGGTAAACGCTGGTTACAGGAATGGAAGGAGGGCATCAATGGAACAGGCATTCGTCCGGGATTTATTAAGCTCGGTGTCGGGAAAGGTCCGTTGAAATTGATAGAACATAAACTCCTTAAGGCTGCAGCTTATACTCATTTGCGGAGTGGCTTAAAAATCGCGGTTCATTCAGGTGACGGGATAGCTGCCCGGGAGGAAATGGAAATACTTTGGAAGGCAGGCGTTGCACCTACAGCACATATAGTTATTCATGCGCAAAATGATAAAAGTGGAGATATCCAGGTGGAGCTCGCCCGGAAAGGTTGCTGGATCAGCCTGGATGGCGTGAAAAATTCCGACGCTTCTATCGCACAGTACAGCACATTTCTGAAAAAATTAAAAGAGGAGAAACTTTTACACCGGGTATTAATATCTCACGACGATGGTTGGGCAGTAAATAAAAACTCCTCAAATGGAAAAATCTCATTAGATCTGTTCGGAGGAGTTGACAAATTACCCTACTCTGCCATTTTTACCAAGCTAATGCCTGAACTTTTGAAGGGTACTTTTACCGAAGAGGATTTTACTACAATAATGGTTAAGAATCCTGCTGAGGCTTTTGCAGTAAAGGTGTGTGCAAGAAAATGATGTTATCCAGGTATAAGGTTTCAGGTATCCCAGGTTTATAAGAGTGAAATTTAGACATATATTATCAACTAGTTAGATAGAAGGCAATAGATATTTTTAGCTCTAGTCTGTTATCAGGCTGGGATAGCTGATTGCTGAAGTCGATAGCTGATTGTAGAATTCGCCGTACATGTCAGATCTAATTGACATTGGCTGTGTAATATTTATTTTGCTAATCATCGTATCATTCAACAAGCCGACACGGCATGATGTTAGTAAATTATTAATGTAAACAATATGGCAAAATCGACATCTAAAAGACCCGTAAAAAAAAAGCGGGCACCCGTAAAGAAAGCTGCACAAAAGAAAAGTGTCACCAAAAAGAAGTCTGTCCGTAAGAAAAGTACAACTAAAAAAAATAAGCTGGGAGTAAAAAATTCACTGGTAAACAATATCAATGCGCGGAAGAAGAAAGGCAAAAGCCGTTCTAAAAAATCGTCCGGCATTGATAAAAAGTCGTACACAGAAATGAAAGACAACTGGGGTAAGAAGAAATAAAGTAACCATGATCACCTAACTCTGCGTAACCTCCGTGACCTCCAGTTTATATTTCACCGGGGAGAACGAGAGAGCGGTGAAGGTGTGCAGAGAGATTAAAAATCAATACTCACTTTCACTTTAGCTCGTTTCCCTTTCAGTAATTTCCATGCAGGACCATCTTTGATCAGGCGGATCGCCTCTTCATTAAAGCCTTTCGCAAGTGACTGCTCGATTTTGAAATTGGTTAATTTTCCTGGTTTGTTAACGTAAAATGATACAATAACTTTACCCGAAAGGTTAGATTCTTCTGCAGGATATACTTTATTCTTTTCGACATACTGATCAAAGGTGTTCCAGCCTCCTTCAGGTTCAGCATTTTGATTGATCAAAGGAATTGTCTTTTGCTGATTCATTCTTTCCACACCTGCTGCTTTTCCTTCTAATGCAGCCTCAATTGTTGCTTGTTTCAATACTATCTGATTGAGATTACTTCCATTCCGTAAACGGAATTGTTGTTCCTGGTAACCTTGTGCTTTTACTTTAATAGTAAGTACAGAATCAATACTCACCAAATTGAAAATTCCATTAACATCTGTATTCATTGACTTATTGGAATTGGATGGTATTAAAGATGCGTTAATCAGGGGCGTAAACTCACTGTTTACAATTCTTCCTGAAATAACCTGCATCTGATTAGCATTCCTTGTTGCCGGGATGGATGCTTTCAGACTTCTTTGATCTGCGGCGGCTACCGGAGGACTAAATGCAGCATCCTTACTATCTTTTTTAGAGGCTGATTTTTCTGCCGGAGAGGTTTCCTGCAAATTCTCTCCTTCTTTCAACTTATCTGTGGCAGCAGGATTTTGTGCTGTTTCATTCTGCAATTTTTGAGACCGCCCGGTTTGATCAAATTTTCTCCTAACATGTTTTGAATCTGTCCGATTGTCGTTTTTTTCCGTAACCGTGCTGCTTGAAATATCTATGACAGTATCGCTTTGATTTGACTTCTCGTACTTTACTGAGTCCTGATTTTGAGGGGTAGATTTTTCTTTTTTTGTCAACTGGTCCTTTGAGAAGTAAGTTGAAAAGAAATAATTAAGTGTGAGTGCCCCACCAATGATCAATACCACAGCAGCGGCTGCAATGGACCACCATTTCATCGTCCTAACCGGTACAAGGCGTGAAGATTGTTTTTGATTGAAACGTTTTTTAAGTCCCTCCAGCGTATCCATTGTCCGGGTAAGTCCATGTTGCGAAATAGAAAACTGCATCCCCTCTATTGCATCAGCAAGTAATGGATCTTCTAAGGCAGCTTTTTCCAGGGCATGCATTTCAGCTGCTGACATCTTCCCCTCAAGGTATCTTCTGATATCTTCCGCGGAATATGGGTTCGTATGACTATTGTTATCCATTCACTTATTTCTTGTCAGAAGCACTTAAAATTTTCTTTTCCATGCAGATCTTTAAATTTCTTCTGCCATTTTGAATACTGCTCCGTATTTTGTTCCATTCCAATCCGGTTGCTGTTGCTATTTCCTTGTAACACTTCTGTTCCAAATAAAAAAGAGTGACCGCTTGCTTTTGCTCTACCGGCAGGGTCTGAAGACACTTTTCCAGTTTTAGGAAATTTGCTTCATTCTCCAGTATGCCATTCAGATGCGTTTCAGCATCAGATTGCATACCCTCCTCATTTAAATTAACAGTTTTAAGGTTCCTGGGAGTCCTCAACTGCATTAAACAGTGGTTTTTTGCAACAGTATACAGCCAGCTTTTAAAATGATCGATATCATGCCTTTGTATTTTTGGCGGAAGCTCTTCAAAAATCTGCATTACGGCATCACTGGCATCATCCGGTTGCTTCAGGTATTTAAGGCAAACACCATACAATAATTCCATATAACGCTGGTACAAAACCCCTAATACTTCCAGACTTGAAGATGATTTATACTGAATTAGTAATTGTTGATCAGGGAGCCCTTCATCTCTTATGGTTTTAATAAAAGTCACTTCGTTAAAATTATAAAAGATCCTGTGAGTTTCCATCAATTCAGTCAAAGCAAAATAAGAAAGCAGGGTTTTAATGTAAACTTCTGCCGCTTTCCTTACATGGTGCTTTTGCTTGAAATTGTTCAACTCCCATTGAATGCCGGATGAAACTTTTGCAGCGTTGTTCTGAGGTATTCCCGATCAAGATGTGTATAAATCTCCGTGGTGGTGATACTTTCGTGCCCCAGCATTTCCTGCACCGCACGCAGGTCTGCCCCACCTTCTACCAAATGCGTAGCGAATGAATGACGAAAGGTATGGGGAGAAATATTTTTATGAATACCTGCCTTCTGAACCAGCTCTTTCAACATTAAAAAAATCATTACGCGTGTTAATTTGGAACCCCTCCTGTTTAAAAACAAAAAGTCCTCTTGACCTGCTTTCACGTTGTTATGAACGCGTATCTCATTTTTATAGATCGAAATAAAACGGCATGCAGATTCACCGATAGGTACCAATCGTTCTTTATCACCTTTTCCGATTACCCTTATAAAGCCAACATCGAGATATAGATTTGAAAGACGAAGGTTTACTAATTCCGTGACACGCAATCCACAGCTGTACATCGTTTCAAGAATTGCTTTATTTCTTCCTCCTTCAGGCTTACTTAAATCGATCGCGGCAATAATGGATTCAATCTCTTCATAACTTAATACATCAGGTAGCATTCGCTTCAACCTGGGTGCTTCCAGCAATACAGTAGGATCCTGTTTAATAATATGTTCGGTACTGCAATATGAAAAAAAAGCGCGGATACCGGAAATGATCCTGGCTTGTGAAGAAGCAGTCATACCCAATTCTGCAATCCATTGCAAAAAATGCTGTAATTCATCAAGCCTGATCTCATCTGGCTTTTTTATTTTGCCTTGCAATTGCAAAAAGTCAGTGAGTTTTTGAATATCGAGTAAATATGCCTGTACAGAATTATCACTCAGCGATTTTTCCAATTGCAGGTAAGCTTTAAATCCTTTTTTGTAAGGTTCCCACATGATAATAACATCCGTTGAGGATATAAATGTTTTTAAGTAGATTGCAATTTCATAAAATAATCTCACCCGCAAACATTCATGGAGAAGGTAAACCTGAGGAAGTTCAGAAAAAACGTAGTAAACAATAAGCCTGCATTTAAAAGATTCCTTACAAAATTAGATAATGATCCGCCAAGGGGACTCGACTCCCTTGCTGCAAGAAAAGATATGGAAACCTGGCAGGAGGTGGATTGCCTTTCCTGCGCGAATTGTTGTAAAACCATGTCACCGACCTATACAAAGGTGGACCTGGTAAGAATTTCCGCGCACTTCAATATGAGCGTGGAAGCTTTTCAAAAAAAATGGTTATACAAAGACAGAAATGGTGACTGGTTGAATAAAACCCAGCCCTGCCAGTTTCTGAACCTGGCCGATAATAAATGCAGTATCTATCCGATTCGGCCACGTGATTGTTCCGGATTTCCACATCATACAAAGAAAAAGATGACTGACTATATGCATGTATTCAAGCAGAATATCGAATACTGTCCCGCGACCTATAGGATGGTAGAAAAAATGAAGACCTTTTTTGCTGAAAGGAACTTACTCGGATAAATTGCTGCCATTGAAATATACATCTTCCAGTAAATAGAATGCTGCCTTGTTTCTCTCAACAATGATGACGGATAAGATATCATATTGCACTCTCGTATATTGAGAATTTGACAAGAGAAAAGCTTCTGCTGCCTGCATGATCCTTTTTAACTTCTTTACCGTAACTCCTTCTTCGGGATAACCAAAACGGTTATTGCTTCTCGTTTTAATTTCTATAAAATGAAGAACAGGCTCTTTCCACGCGATCAGATCAATCTCATAATACGAATACCTCCAATTCACATGAAGAATATTATAACCTCGTTCTTCCAGGTAATGTGCTCCAAGCGTTTCTCCCTGCTTCCCGGTATTGAGGTGCTTTGCCATCAGTTCCTTTTTGTATTATTGCCACCTGAGCAATATGAAAGAAATCCCGAAATTATACTTACTCGAAGGCGTTGTACAGCGTTATTCCTGGGGAGGCAGTGTTTTTTTACCCGCATTGTTAGGTATCAAGAATGTAAAACACGAACCTTTTGCAGAGTATTGGATGGGTGCTCATATCAATGCACCTTCATTCATCAGTATTGATGAATCCAGACAAGCAGTGAATTCTTTTATTGAAAAGGATCCTGTGAAAATGCTGGGTAGCATGGTTGCAAAAGAATATCAATCACTTCCCTACCTGTTGAAGGTGCTGGATGTAAAAGACATGTTGTCAATCCAGGTACATCCTGATAAAGATCAAGCTCAATTAGAATTTGAAGCCGAAAATAAAAAAGGGGTTCCAATAGACCACCCTGCCAGAAATTATAAAGATGATAATCACAAGCCAGAATTGATGCTTGCACTAAGTGAATTCTGGCTGTTACATGGTTTCAAACCTGAGAAGCAGCTGGAGAGGGTTTTAACAGAGATTCCGGAATTGAACGAACTGAATGCTATTTTCAAAAAAGGGGAATATACAGCTTTGTACAGGTATGTAATGGAACTTGATCAGCAAAAAGTAAATGCTCAATTGCAGCCGTTGCTGGATCGTATTATTCCTTCATATTCTGAAGGGAAGCTTTTCAAAAATGATGAGAATTTCTGGGTGGCCCGTGCAGCTCAATTGTTCAATAAGCATGGAATGATCGACCGCGGATTGTATTCCATTTATTTCTTTAACCTGGTTCGACTGAATCCGGGAGAAGGTATTTACCAGCATGCCGGCATTCCACATGCATACCTGGAAGGTCAGAACATGGAGATCATGGCAAATTCTGATAATGTATTACGTGGCGGCTTAACAAATAAACATGTTGCCGTTCATGAATTGATCAAACATATCAACTTTTCCGCAGTGCATCCTGAAATCATCCAGGGCCGGCGGCTGCCGGAATCCTGTGAGGAAGTGTTCGAAACCCCTGTGAAAGATTTCCAGCTAAGTAAAATTTTTTTGAAAAAAGAGGATAGTTTTTCTGTAAATACAAATTCTGTAGATATTTATTTTATTTATGAAGGAGAGATCCTCGCACGGGAAGCAGATACAACAATACACTGCGGGAAAGGCATGGCGATATTGGCAATTGCCGGTGCAAGGATTCATATGATTGCTGGAAGCACTGCTACTATTTTTAGAGCAACCGTTCCATGATACATTACGACATGTTATTCCACAGCATATAAAAATTAAAGATCGGGGGACTGTTTTTCTCCCCCTTTAAGTTATTTTTACAGATATTTACGATTATGAAAGCGAATAAAACAATAGTCTGGTCTTTAATATTTATGATGCTGGTTGCATGCATTTACCGGGTTATTCCGGCGCGACCTTATGGATTTGCTCCACAGCTTGCTGTTGCATTGTTTGCAGGAGCTGTGATCTCCAATAAAAAATGGGCGATTCTATTGCCACTATTTTCCATGTTCTTCTCAGATCTTTTATATCATTTCATGTTTACTTATAAATTAGGAAATGTACCAGGATTTTATGATGGACAATGGGTAAACTACCTATTGTACACAGGGGTAATATTAATTGGCTTCCTCATGAAAAAAATCACTATCAAAAATATTGCACTTTTTTCATTGATCGGGCCTACTGCATATTTCCTATCGTCGAACTTTGTGGTTTGGGTCGGAGGCGGAGGATGGGGGAGGCCAAAGACTTTTTCAGGGCTTTTGCAGTGTTATGAGGATGGAGTTCCCTTTTATACAATGAGTCTGTTGTCCACTTTGATTTTTTGTACCGTTTTATTTGGAAGCTGGTTCCTGATATATAAGAAACGTGAAACCATCGCTATTCAATGATGTCAAGCGTATTTTCATTAATTGGTATTACCGCATCTCACGATTCTTTTCAAATTCTTCATCTACCAGATAAGCCTGATGGTCCGCTGCTTCGGTAGCTAATTCATCACAACGGTTGTTGTATACATTTTCTGCATGTCCTTTCACCCATACGAATCGAATGTTATTTTTCTGAGCCAGTTCGGCATAACGCGTCCACAGATCTTTATTTTTCTTCCCCCCTTTAAAATTTGATTCCAGCCAATTTTTCAACCACCCCTCCTGCACGGACCTCACGATGTACTGACTGTCTGAATAGATGGTAATATTCAAACCATCCTTCTTCAATGCTTCCAATGCCGCAATGACTGCCATCAGTTCCATCCGGTTGTTGGTAGTAAGTCGATAACCGGCGGCTATCTCCTTAACATGCTTACCATATTGGAGGATCGCTCCATATCCCCCGGGTCCGGGATTGCCACGTGCAGCTCCGTCTGTATAAATAACGATCCCGGCGGCTGTTGTAGTCAATGATAATTTTTAATGTAAATAAAGATACCGCTTCAATACGGTGCAATGTGGATTCAAAAACAAATGATCTATAGGAATAATCTCTCTGTTGATAAAATCTTCTTCCTTTAATTTCAGATATTGTTTAATGATCTTGAACTTACTTTTATCATTAAAACGGTAAGTAGGAATTTGTATCCTGTTACCTGTAGACTTCGCCAGGCCTTTACGAATCATTTCCGAGCAATACAGACTATCGTCAGATTCCAGTTTAAAATTCCCATCGAAAGGAATTGTTTTTAAATATTGTAATTCCAGGTAATCAATAAAACGTTGCTGTTGTTCAATGTTCAAATGATACCGGGCTATGGCAATGCCATAATTTCTTGCAGGGTTGCAGAAACTATCAATAGATTCTTTCCTCACTTTATCTCTGATATGATAGTAATCCGGTTCAATGTGATATACAAAGAGGTCATTATTTTCAAGAACGGCGATACCTCCATGGGAGTATGTTTTATCTATAGGTGAAATTGTCTTAATCTCTTCACTTGAATAATCAATACCCGTTCGTAAAACCAGATCACCATTTCGTATCAAATCACGTGCATCATCGACCAGCGAATCATTATAAGAAACCAGTGATATTACAGGTTTCTGTTCTTTCTGCGTGGGCAGGGGTTTATCGTTGCAACCTGATAAGGAATACCATCCTGTAACCACAACCAATAAAATATTACAGACATTTTTTTTTATGGAAAGCATTTTATTTGGTATGATTGATTGTTTGCAGACTTCATAAAACCGCAATCCTTATTTGCTGACAAATTCAAATTTGTCTATACCGATCATGTCGGAATCTGTTCCATTCGGACCCCCATTCGGGATGTAATACCGGAAACCGATTCGAACGCTGACCAATCCATTTACTGGAAAGCCTGAGATGGGAATGCTGTATTTTGTCCACTCGATGGGGTAATCAGTTTTGGTGAGAGCAGGATTAATATCAAGTAACAGGGATGTAAAATCTCCCAGGTCAGCAGGAGCGTTTCCGACATTCGCGCTTGCAGTTGTAAAATTTCCTCTCACCTGCATCCTGTCTGCAAAATCTCCGTGGCTTCTTGTGAAAAAAGAAATCTCGTCACCATTTTTCATCGGGATAGGTGGAGTGATCAGCCAACAACTAATTTGTGCTGCACCTGATCCGGCGTTCAGATCCACGCTTATAAATTCATTTTGATTATATACTGCAGAGTAGGCGGGAAATCCGACAACTGTATTTCCTAATTTTCCTCCCAGTTCATATTTTCCCTGCCTCCATGCAGTTGGACCAAAAGGGAAGCTGTTATTTTTTATCACCCATCCTTTTGCAGAAAGGTTAGCAACACTATCAAATTCTTCTACAAATGATTTTGTAACCACTGGCGTGGTCTGAAGAATGGTCTTTGTATTATCCTTCTCACAACCTGTCATCAATCCTATAAAAATGCATACACAGGTTGTGGTGAATAGTATCTTATCGTTTGTGAGAATCCGATTCATAAAAAAGCTGAATATTATTTTGAACTGGTAAATGTTACCTGGTCAATAGCTACGGCAGTTGCATTTCCATTTGACCCTGCGTCCAGCGTGTAATACCGGAAAGCAAAACGACCTTTATGTGATTTTGTGATTCCGTTTATCGTAACAATGAATTTCGTCCATCTCAAAGGAAAGGCCAAGGGGTCATATAGGTCTGGTAAAGTATGCGCGTTCCGGTAAATAAAAAGTTTATTTGTTGTGTCATAACCAGGTGGATTGATAGATAGTAGCAGGTCAAAGTCACCTCTGTCTGTAACCGGGTTGTACTGGGCGTCACGCGGGTCTCTTGCGATTCCGACATTTGTGCTCTCATTTTTCCGGTTGATACAAACTTCCAGATTATTACCGAAATCAGTAGAATCGCCTCCATTCACAAGATAGAGTGCTGTACGTGTATAGAAAGTGATCCTGTCACCGTTTTTCATGAACACAAGTGGTGAAAGGAGCCAGTTGCTGATGACACCTCTTTCTGCGGAGGTGGAAAGAAAATCTGCTGCGATAAAACCGGCAAAAGTCCCTTTCGATGAATAAGGCGCAAAGAGCGGCGCTGGTCCTCCGCTTTGAGTCCAGATACCACTCCCTTTCGGATTGCTATTATTGATTGGAATCCATCCCCGATGGAAAGCAGCTGAAACGGTATCGAATTCTTCCACGAAAGATTGATCAGGAACAGGTGGGGGCACTAAACGGGAAGGGTCATCTTTTTTACAGGAGATTATAAGTATCCAAATACACAGTGGCAAAATGTTCCATAGCCTTGAATTTCTCATTGTGCTTTATTGGGTTTCAGCACATGAAAATACCAAGAAATTTCAGAATGTAGATTGGCGATTTCAAATTACCGGGGGAATTTAAACGCTTCGGTAATGTTGATCATTTAACGTCAAAATCTAAGAACCTTAATAAATCCTCAATTTAAATTGTACCATATTTCCTATAGTAAGCAACCAACCATCCGATCACTTCATTGTAACTTAATCTTCCGGAAGGTTGCTGATTGGCGCGGAGATACTGGCTGTATAATTTATCTATAACCACTTCAACGGGATTAGCATGACGAGCAAGAAACCGCCGCAAAAGAATATAATCATTCGCGATATCCGGCTTTAACTGTTTATCAAAAGAGCGAAGGAGTGCAGTATCTGATATATGAATGTACCTTCTTGCATAAGCATAAAGATCGAAGTAAAGTGAATACTGAAATGCAGGGTCTGATGAAACACGGTTTGAGAGAAAGGAAATAAAATTTGCTTCGCTCTCCTTTGCATACCCGATCTGGTGGCCGATTTCGTGGGCTGTTGTGAATGGTTGCAGAAAAAGCGGCACCGTTGTATTCACCTGTGCTTCGCCTGTGAAAGGGTTATAATAACCTGTAAATCCGAGATAGTTTCCCAGATAGCTGTATAAAGAAGGTTTGACTGACGGAAATGCATAAGTGAATTCAGGATCCGTTTTTGCTAAAGCACCATAGCTTGCAATCGCTCCATTGAATAAGACGCGTTTTTTTTTCAATGAACGCATAGGATTGCGGGAAGACTGGTCGAAACTATTTAATTTATAGATGATAAGACGGACTACTTCCGTCAGTTCTTCCTTTGAATATTTCCCTGGTTGAATCTGTAATTTATTCGCCACACCCAACCGGTTATAATTCAAACCCCAAAGGATATTGAACAGTACATATACAGCCAGCATAACAGTTGTCCATTTGCGCAGCTTGATCAATACAAAAGATTTGGTGAGTTTTTTCCTTTTTATTATACGGTAAATGCGTATGGCCGAAGAGATCAGGTAAATTATGGCTGCTGCATATAAAAGGTCACCAACACTGAAAGGAATCCATCCAAAAAGAATTCGCTGTATCTGACCAATCACAGGATACAAAGCATTGGAATAATAATTCTCAACGGCATGAGGAAAGGAAGAAAATATTTTAATGATCAAAGCCAGTATCAACCAACTAATCAACCAACGATTTCTTTTCAACATCCTTGCAATGTATATTACATTTGATTTATGATATTAAATTTATCTCAGTTATCGTAATAAGTGATGTAGCTGTGGAAGCTGATATGGTATGACCGGCTATTTACAAATTTAAATTTGCGACTACAACCAGCAACC
>Ga0180121_10000723_pt1 | contig 13965 bp, 9 predicted proteins | sample AntDrymUQ5402106_2_FD_129676 | JGI IMG/M metagenome (GOLD analysis project Ga0180121, IMG submission 129676) | Polar desert sand microbial communities from Dry Valleys, Antarctica - metaG UQ540 (21.06) (version 2) (version 2) | ecosystem: Environmental > Terrestrial > Soil > Desert | place...
CATACGTGAAAGCCAGCGGCGGTGACCCGCAGAACACGTCGTCCTCCGAAGGCTTCAGCACGTGGCGCGGAAAGCAATCGGTGATCGACATGATGTCGCGGTGCGAGTGCATCGTGCCCTTGCCCTCGCCGGTAGTTCCCGAGGTGAAGGCGATTATCGCAATGTCATCAGCGGATGTCTTGCAATTGATGAACGCAGCGGATTTTCCGCGCATCATCGGCTCGAGTCCGAAATGCGCGTCACTGTTGAAGTGAACGACCCTGGCTCCGTCTCTATCGCTACCGTCGGAATGAGTGATGAAAGCAGCATTGCACTCATCCGCGAAGCGTGTATCGGTGAGGGCGAGCCGTATCTCCGCCTTGTCCGCAACGAATCGAAGCTCCCGCTCGCGAAGCAATGGCATCGTACACACGACTACTCCGCCCGCCTTGATGACGCCAAACCAGCAGGCCGCCATCATTGGGTTGTTGGGCCCTCGCAGCAGCACGCGATTTCCGGGAACGACGCCGAGGTCATCCACCAGCACGTTGGCGATGCGGTTGGCTGTCTCGAACAACTGCCGGTACGTCCAGCTGCCATCCTGAAAGCGAATCGCCGTTCGTTCTCCACGGCCGCTCGCGATCATGCTATCGAGCAACATGGAGGCGCAGTTCATCATGTCGGGATACGAGAGCTCAGGGATTGCTGACCATTCCCGCAGCGGCACGAGCTCCGGCGGGGGCATCCTGTCGGCGCAGAAAGTGTCGACGTGGCCCGTGACGCCCTGATTCACCGGAGGCGCGCCTGGCCGTGACCGGTGTCAGACATTCGATTTTCCCTCCGTTGCACCTCGCAGTCCAAGCACCTGCGCGGCAATGACCAGCTGTTGAATCTCGCTCGTGCCTTCGTATATGCGGAGTGACCTGATCTCGCGATACAGCCGCTCTACCGGGTGACCTGATACGACGCCGCGACCGCCCAGCAGCTGTACTGCGTCGTCGATTACGCTCTGAGCGGACTCGGTCGCGTACATCTTGGCCATGGCGGCTTCGCGCGTGATTCGCTCTGCTCCGTTGTCCCGCGTCCACGCGGCGCGGTAAACCAGCAGCGCGCTCGCATCTATGGAAGTAGCCATCCGCGCGATTTTTGCCTGCGTGAGCTGAAAATCCTGCAGCATGCCTCCGAACATTCTGCGACTGCTCACGTGCACGACTGCTTCATCCAGTGCGCGCCGCGCGAATCCGAGCGCTGCCGCGCCAACTGTCGACCGGAAAACGTCGAGCGTTCCGAGCGCAACCTTGAGTCCTTTTCCCGGCTCGCCCGCTACACGGTCCGCGGGCACACGGCAGTCATCAAAGCGCAGTGTTCCGAGAGGATGCGGAGCCATCGTCTCGATACGCTGCGTTACGCTGAATCCCTTGTCTTCTGGTTCAACTACCAGCGCCACATACTCACGCGGGGCATCGCCAAGCCGGCAGAACACCACATAGTGATCGGCGATTCCTCCGTTGGAAATCCACGTCTTCTCGCCATTGATGACGTACCCGTCGCCGTCACGCGTCGCCGTGGTACGCATTGCACCCACGTCGGAACCGGCATCAGATTCCGATATTGCAAACGCAGCGATCGCGTCGCCGCTGGCAACCCGAGGCAGATACCGCCGTTTGAGCGCGTCGGAGCCGAACAGTGATATCGGCCCCGCTCCAAGGGCCTGCATCGCGAAGGAATAGTCCGCGAGGCCGGATACGCGCGAAAGAGTCTCACGGGCGATGCACAGCGAACGAACATCCAGCCGCTCATTGACTCCGCCGTGCGATGCCGGGATTCCATACTTCAGCCATCCCGCACCGCCGAGCTGCCTGACGAGATTGCGGCAGGTGTCGTCCACGCGCGCTGCGCTGTTAGCCCCATTCTTTTCCGAGCTGCCATCTTCAGCGTGACCGCCCGCATCGAGCTCGCTCTCCGCCCACCGTTGCAGCGAAGCCGCAAGAGTGCGGTGCTCATCCGTGAAGAACGGCCAGTCCAGCGTACCTGCATCCATCAGTCGCCCTCGAACACCGGCGGTTTGCGATCCACGAACGACTGGTAGGCGCGCTCAAAGTCGTTCGTCGTCATGCACTCCGCCTGCATCATCGCCTCGTAGTCCACTGCCTGGTCGATGTCCATCGACCATTCCTCATGCAGGCATCGCTTGGTCATTGCATGCGCAGCAGTCGGGCCGCCGGCGAGAGTTCGCGCCAGCCGAAGGGCTTCATCGAGCAGCACCTCCGGAGCGCAAAGGCCATTGTAAAAGCCCCAACGCTCGGCTTCGTCACCACTCATTGTCCGCCCGAGGTAGAGAAGCTCGCTTGCCCGCCCGAAGCCGATGATCCGTGGAAGAATCGCGCACGCCCCCATGTCCGCGCCGGACAGTCCAACTCTTACGAACAGGAACGCGACCTTGCTGCGACTCGTACCGAGCCGAAGATCGCTCGCCATCGCGAGGATCGCTCCCGCGCCGACGCACACTCCGTCCACCGCGGCAACGATAGGTTGTGGACACGCGCGCATCGCCTTCACCAGGCCGCCCGTCATCTGAGTGAATTCCAGCAGGCCGGCCTTGTCGCCTCTCTTCTTCATCTCGACCAGCCGGCCGATGATATCATGCACGTCACCACCACTGCAGAAGTTTCCTTCAGCGCCAGTGATCACGACAGCGCGAACATCGCTTGCTCTCTGCAGAGCGAGGAAGGTGTCGGTCAGCTCGCGGTACGACTCGAGCGTCAGTGGATTCTTCCGTTCCGGCCGGTCGAGCGTCATAGTCCCGACGCGGTCCCGAACCTCCCACTTGAAATGCTTCGGTGAAAAGGTTGCTCCTTCTATCGTTGGCGTCATGGCTGCCGTTCCCCGTCGAGACCATCCAGCACCGATTGTTTCAGCTTGCCGAGCAGTGCGTGGAGCTGCGAGCGGTCAGTGGCTGACAGTCCTTCGAAGAGCGATCCGATCCAGCTGGCGTGCAATGGCGTCATGGCGTCGAGTGCGCGCTTTCCAGCGCGAGTGAGGCGAACTTTCTGGGTGCGACGGTCGGCGGGTGAGCTCTCCCTGGCGACGAGCTGCTCGCGAACGAGCCGCTCGATCAGCGCGGTGAGGTTTCCATTCGTCACCATCAGCCGGCGTGACAGCTGGCTCATCGTCAGGGTCGGCGCCGAGTCGCGGGCTGCAGCGTCGAGTTGGGCCAGGACATCGAAGCGCGGCAACGTCGTTTCGAACTTGTCGCGCAGGCGGCCGCGAACTTCGCGCTCGACCAGATTCGTGCAGGCGAGAAGTCTGAGCCACGTTCTCAACACCTCGTCATTCGGACCGTTGCCTCGACGTGCTGGCGGCCTGCCTGTTCGCGGAGCGCGCCCGCCGCGAGTGTCGGGTTTGTGTCGGTTACGGGCGGCTGCGGCTCGCGGAGCAGTCATAGTATTTCCCCGCCAGCTACGGGGAGCGCAATTCCGGTCACCGCCCCAGAGCCGGGCGCGCACAGCCACTCCACTGCGCTGGCGACTTCCGCCGGAGTGATCAGCGACCCGCGCGGAATGGTAGCGACAAGCATCGAGCGTGCTTCCTCGCGGGATTTGCCAAACACATTCGCCAGTTTTTCCACCGAGTCGTCAGTGAGCTCCGTGTCCGTGTATCCCGGGCACACGGCGTTTACCGTCACACCATGCTTTGCCATCTCCAGCGCCAGAGCGCGGGTGAGGCCGATCACTCCATGCTTCGCGGCGCAGTAGGCAGTCATGGTTTTGTAGCCGCGTAGCCCCGCCGTCGACGCCACATTCACGATCCTTCCGCTCTTCGCCGCAACCATTGCCGGAATCACCTGAGCCGAACAATCGTAGGTGCTCGTCAGATTGACGGCGATCATGCGGTCCCAGCTATCGCGCGTCATCTTCGCGAACGGCGCTCCCTCTGCTGCGCCGGCATTGTTGACAAGAATATCCACTCGCCCGCTTGTCGAGACGGCGCGCGCGAACGCAGCAGTGATTGCGAGGGTGTCGGTCACGTCGCATTCGATCGCGCTGGTCCTGGCTCGAAGCTCGTCACTGATGAGCGATGCCTGGCTTGTGAGTCGCTCGATCTGGCGCGACATGAGGGTGAGCGAAGCACCCCGCGATGCCAACGAGTATGCGATCGCGGCTCCGATGCCGCGGCTTCCACCCGTAACAACCGCATGCTTGCCTTCGAGGTATCGGTCGATGTCAGCCATTCGGCTATCTTCCCCGCGGGGTCGGCGGCGGCAGCATCGAGCGGGCGCGCTCGATTTCGCGCTCGAGCTGGCGCCTGCCCTGGTGATACTGCACCGGCCAGCGCGCTCCGGCGAAGCCCTGCTGGGCAGCCGCATGCAGCACCCAGTGGGGATCGCTCAGATGAGGTCTGCCAATCGCGACGAGATCCGCTCGGCCAGCGGCGATGATTGAATTGACTTGATCGAACTCGGTGATGTTGCCCACCGCGATGGTCGGCACACGGGCCTCGTTTCTGATGCGGTCGCTGAATGGCGTCTGAAAGAGCCGGCCGAACACGGGTTTGGCATCGGTGGTCGTCTGCCCCGTCGAAACGTGGATGATGTCCGCCCCCGCAGCGATGAATGCCTGTCCGATTGTCACTGATTCTTCCGGCGTAAGTCCGTCCTCCACCCAGTCGCTCGCCGACACGCGGACTGACATTGGCTTGTTCTCCGGCCATTCAGCGCGCATCGCCGTGAACACCTCGATCGGATAGCGAATCCGGTTCTCCAGTGCGCCGCCATACTGGTCCTGCCGCCGGTTGCTGACCGGAGTGAGAAAGCTCGACAGCAGATATCCGTGCGCGCAATGCAGCTCTATCATGTCGAAGTCCGCCTGTTCGGCGAGCCGCGTCGATCGCAGGAAGTCGTCGCAGATGCGCTGCATGTCCTCTCGCGTCATTTCGCGCGGCGGAGGCATGGTGGGACCGTAGGTGATCCGCGACGGGCCGAGTATCTCCCAGCTTTCGTCGAGCGGAACGTCAGTCCCTTCCCAGGGAAGTCTGGTCGATCCCTTGCGCCCGGAATGTCCAAGCTGAAGGCAGATCTTCGCATCCGTCCACTCGTGCGTGAAATCCACAATGCGCCGCCACTGAGCGAGGTGCTCTTCGTTGTACAGGCCGGTGCAGCCCAGAGTGATACGCGCCTCCGGGGACACGCACACCATCTCCGTCATCACGAGCGCCGCTCCACCGAGCCCGCGAGATCCGAGGTGAACGAGGTGAAAATCGTTCGGCGTTCCGTCCGTCGCGCTGTACATATCCATCGGCGACACTATGACGCGGTTGTGCAGCGTCATGCTTCGCAACCGGTATGGAGTGAACATCGGCGGCGGAGTCGCATCCGCCTCCTCCGCCGACGCCGCGCTCGCGAACCATCGCTCCATTCCCTGAACGTAGGTCTCGTCGCGCAGCCGGAGGTTCTCGTGACTGACGCGCTGGCTCCGCGTGAGGAGACTGTACGCGAATTGCTCGGGAGGAAGGTGAACGTACCGCCTGACATTCTCGAACCATTCCATCGAGTTGCGAGCGGCATTCTGAAGGCGAAGTGATTCCATCATGCGGTCGTCCTGGTACCGCTGAAGCGACTGCTGGATGTCTCCTGCCGCCGCGAGGTTTCGGGACAGTGAGATCGCGTCCTCCATCGCCAGCTTGGTCCCGGAGCCGATCGAGAAATGCGCTGAGTGGGCCGCATCTCCGATGAGTACGATGTTGTCGTGAAACCACCGCGTGTTCCGCACGCGGACGAAGCTGGTCCAGGGAGATGCCGCCCGATGCGTCGCGTTGGACATGAGGCGATGTCCCCCGAGCCACTCGCCGAACATTGACTCACATGCCGCCACCGTCTGCCCTGTATCCATCCGGTCGAATCCCGCAGCCCGCCATGATCGCTCGTCGCACTCGACGATAAACGTCGACGTTTCCTCGTCGAACCGATAACAGTGGGCCTGGAATACTCCGTCGTCGTTCTCCACGAAGTAGAACGTGAAAGCATCGAACGGAAACGTGGTGCCGAGCCATACGAAGCGAGCCGTTCGCGCATCGAGATCGGGCCCGAAGTGAGGCGCGTATTTCCGGCGCAGGACGCTGTTGATACCGTCGGCGGCCACGATGACGTCGGCATTGCCGGCGCCGAAGCGGGCGAAGTCTGCATCGTCGCCGATGTCGGTGGAGAACTGGAGCCGCACCCCGAGCCCGCGCGCGCGCTCCTGAAGTATGTGGAGCAGCTTCTTTCTGGCGATCCCGCTGAAGCCGTGGCCGCCCGAGGTGATGCGACGGCCGTGGACGAAGACGTCGATATCATCCCAGTGCGCAAAGTTCGCCGTGATCACGTGAAACGTCGGCTCGTCCGCCGCCCGGAAATTGTCGAGCGTCTGGTCGGAGAACACGACACCCCAGCCGAATGTGTCATCGGGCTGATTGCGTTCCAGCACGGTGATGTCGTGCGCCGGATCGGACTGCTTGAGCAACAGCGCCGTGTACAGTCCGGCCGGACCACCGCCGACAATGACGACTTTCAATCACAGCTCCGAGGCGCTTGGGGGAATGAGCGCCGCCGCAGATATTATATGCCTATAATACTTTCGCAAGTGGCAGCGGCACCTGCCTCCTCAATCTTCCGAAACGGGAAGCAGCGACTGGAGCTTCTTCGGTGCGGTCAGCCGCCACGCGTCCCGCAGAATGTCGCCGATCATATCCCAGTCGGGCTTGTCGTCGAGCCACACTCCCACCCATCCCTTCGGGCCGACATAGGGCGGAGAGAAGAATCTCGTCGGATCTTGGTGAATGAGGAGGTCCTGGTTGGTCTGGCGGGAGTTGCACCACACGGCCGCGCGCCCGGCGCCATGGTGATTTCCCTGCGCAGCGTACATCGCGAACAGCTTGTTGCGTACACGAAACGTGGGCTCACCCCACGCTTCCACCTCGTGTGCCTCGGGAAGGGCGAGGCAGATTTTTCGGAGCTTCGCAAGGGGAGACGGGGGCATGCTCGAGCTCGGCTGCGCATCAGGGATCTTCAATATGCAAAGTCAACTGCGAACTGTGAACAGGTAGCCGACCCACCAGTTTACAACAACAGAGAATCCCCGTCCGGAAGAAACGGCGCGAGCTGCTCGCGAAGAATTCGAAGCGCCTTGCCCATCTGCGACTCCACCGTCTTCACCGAGATGCCGAGTGCGGTTGCGATCTCCGAGTATTTCAACCCTCGACTGCGACTCAGCTCGAACACTTCTCGACATCGGTCCGGCAGACCGGCGACCGCGTTTCGCACTGCCGTGTCTATCTCTGCTTCCAGCAATGCGGACGAGGCAGCCGGTGCCGTTCCGTACTCGTCCTCTGCCCCCGGCTCTGCGCGCCGCTCGACCCGCTCATGACGGATGTGATTGAGCGAGCGATTCCGTGTCGACTGAAAGAGATAGGCCTGGACGGAGCTGTCCGGTGAGAGAGCCTCGCGCCTTCGCCACAGCTCCAGCATTACGTCCTGCACGATCTCTTCGGCGATCGCGCGCGAGCGAACTATCGAATCAGCGAACCGGACCAACGGCGCGTACCATTGACGGAAGATGGCGTCGAAAGCGGATTCGTCTCCGCTTTGGAGGCGCCTGAGGAGGTCCATTAGGGTATAATGGCTCTCGCGTGTTTTATTAGGTATATGCCAGACCTTCCTCCCCTCGATACCCCTCCTGCGTCAGGCGGTCAGGCGCCCGATTGGGACGCGCTTGCCCGATATCTCGCGGGCGAAGCGACTGAGGCCGAGAAGGCGGAGATACGCGCGAGACTGGCGGAGCATCCACGCGACGGAGAGCTGATCGCTTCGCTCGATCGCACACTCGCGAACGCGGCACTGCCCCAGGACAATGTGGACGTCGAGGCGGCTCTCCGGAGAGTGACTGCGCGACGGATGGACGAGACGATTCTTTCAATTGATGCTGCGCCGATCCGCACACCTCGGGCTGTTGGAGAGTCGGCCCGTAAGCGCACTGCGCCACGACTGACCTCGCAGCCGGTTCCGCGATGGCGCGTGCCCTACCCCGCACTCGCCGCAGCCGGATTGCTTGTCATCGGCCTTTCTTCATGGCTGGCTTTGAGAGGGCGGGATCGATCGACGCTCGCTTCATCGAGCCCGGCGGAGTATTCGACGCGAGTCGGCGAGCGGGATTCGTTGCGACTGGCGGACGGAACACTGGTGGTGCTTGGGCCGCAGTCTTCGCTCAAGGTCGCCGACCAGTACGGGAAGCAGCAACGGACAGTGGAAATGCTCGGGGAGGCGTACTTCGATGTCGTGCACGACGACGCACGGCCGTTTGTAGTACGCACGGGCGGCGCAGCAATTCGAGACGTGGGCACACGCTTCGTCGTCCGCAATGACGGGACCGAAGGAGTTTCTGTTGCGGTCACCGAAGGGAGCGTTGCCCTTGCCGCGAGCGCCGACAGCGCGGGTGGTGAAGTCGTGCTTCAGGCAGGCGATCATGGGCGTATTCGCCCAGGTGGCAAAACAACAACGCGTCGTGGAGGCGCGGGGGCTGATGATCTCGCGTGGATGCAGGGTAACCTCGTTTTCAGGGAAGCCCCTCTGGCGGAGGTCATTGCCTCGCTCCAGCGATGGTACGGGATTCAGCTTCGCGTTGCGGATCCGTCGCTGCAATCGCGGCACATCACCGCTACCTTCACAGGTGAGCCCCGCGAGCGCGTTCTCGAGGTGATAGGGCTCGCCCTCGGCGCAGACATCGAGCATCGCGGTGACACCGCAATCGTTCGCTCGATGAAAGGACGATCACCTACGAGATAGACCTGATGGCCAGAGTGGGACTTCGCGCAACTGCTGCAATCACCGTCTGCCTGGCGTCTTTCGACGCCAGCGCGGCGATGGCGCAATCGCAATGCCCAGTGACCATTGCACCAGTTTCATCGAGGTCAGAAGCGCTTCGCCCGACTCCACTCGATCGCCGCGTATCGCTGCATGGACGCGACATTTCGCTTCGCGAAGCGCTCGACCGGCTGTCAGCCACCGCCCGATTTCGGGTTTCATATGTGGCGGAGCTGCTGCCGCTGTCACGTCCGGTTTGCCTTGCTTACGACGGCGTCGCGGCAGGTGCGGTACTGGAGGATCTGCTCGACGGAGCGGCTGCGGAAGCCGTTGTCGTCGGATCGGACCATATAGTCCTCGCACCGGTTCGCGCAGCGATTCAGCCCGCCGCGGTCGTATCGTCCGAGCCCGTAGCAATGATGCGCACAGTGGGTCTTCTCGACCGGGTCGTAGTAACCGGTAGTGCCGCCGGCGGGTCACAGCGCTCGCTGCCCGTTGCGCTCGATGTCGTGAACGGCAACCAGCTCTCCCAACGCGGCAATGGCCTGCTCTCGACGGTGCTCGACGGAAACGTCCCGGGCCTCTGGCTCTGGAGCCAGTCGCCACTGAGTCTGCTGACACGCTTCGGCAGTATTCGCGGTGCAAGCTCGTTCGGACTGAGCTATCCCAAGATCTACGTCGATGGCATCGAGGTCGCGAACTCGCTTCTCGTCACGCAGCTCGATGCGGACGGAGTTGGGCGAATCGAAGTGATCCGCGGCCCGCAAGGCGCAGCGTTATACGGGGCCGACGCGATCAGCGGCGTGATCAACATCGTGACACGCCAGGAAGGCACTGAAGGAGGAGCTCCGCGCGCGCAGGTTCGTACAGGGGGTGGCACCGCGGCGAGCGACTATGCCGCCGGCAGCGTCTTTTCGCAGAGCCATTCGATCGCCCTTCGAAACGGAAGCGGCATCAGATCAGGGCGGCTCGGGGCTACCCTCACCACGCTTGGCGCGTTCATCCCCGGAGCATTCACACAGCAGCTTTCGGCAAACGCCGGGGTGCGCGTCGTGCAGTCGCGGTTGGTCCTCACCGGTACCGCCCGGCTGTTCGCGCAGGATGCGGAAACCCCGCGAAGCCCGCTGCTCGACGGATTGACGACACCCGCTCCCTCGATGTTGCGCAGGCAAGCATCCGTCGAACGGAATGCATTTCGTCCTCCGCCCGACTCACTTATGTCTTCGCCTCGTGATTCGAACGATCGCCAGACGGTGCGACAATACACCATCGGAGGTAACGCGACTTACCGGCCGGGTGATCGGTGGACCTATGCGGTAGTTGCCGGACTCGATGGTTACACGCTGCGAAGCTCGGCACTGCTCGACGGTCCGTTTCCGACAGCGACCGACTCTGCCTTGCAGGCGGCTCGCGGAAGCGCGCTTCGCTCAACTCTTCGCGTGAGCTCGGTCGCGCAGGTTGGCGGAAGCGGCCGCGCAAAGGGAGCCGTCACGCTGGCTGCCGAGCATTCACTAGTTCACGAGGAAACAGTAGGCGATACGCCGTTCGCCCAGTATCGGTCGCAGGGGCCTGACGGCCGTCCTCGTCCGGTGGAGAGCACGCGCAGCAACGGAGGTGTAATCGCGCAGGCAAGCGCCGCGATTGATGACGCGTTTTTCGTCAACGGCGGGTTGAGACTCGAGCGCAACAGCGAGCTCACTGGCATTGGCAATCTCGCGACGCTGCCCATGCTCGGCGCCGCCTGGGTAACGTCCCTGCCGCGCGCGACGACACTGAAGCTGCGAACGGCGTACGGAAAAGGAATCCGTCCGTCGCAAACAACCATTCGTGCGGGTACGCTGATGGGCCTCACCCAGTCGACATTGAGCGCGGCCCTTTCACCGGAAGAGCAATCGGGTGTCGAAGCGGGAGTGGATGTATTTGTCGGTACGTCGGTGGCGCTGCATGTAACCGGATTCGACCAGCTGGCGTCTGGTTTGATTCAACCGGTGAGCGTTGCCCTTGCAGTTCCCTCCGGTCCAGGAAGGCGGGAGCGTGTTGCGTATGAGCTTCAGAACGTCGGCGAGATCTCCAACCGGGGCGTTGAGATCCAGGGGTCATTGAGTGTTCGCTCGCTCTCGCTGGCGGCGACGGCCACTCTCGTCAGCAGCAGAGTGCAGCGGCTCGCCGGGGGTTACACCGGCGATCTGAGAGTTGGCGATCGGATGCTCGAGGTTCCTTACCGGACCTTGGGCGCCAGCGCCTCGTGGACTGGCCGGAGGTGGTTCACCGCCTGGAGCGTGTCGCGCGCGTCGGACTGGATCAACTACGACAGGATCGCACTTGCGTCAGCATTTGCTGATCAAACCTCGCCGACGCGCAACTTCGTGGGCGAGAGTCTTCGTGACTACTGGCGTAACTACGAGGGCACGACGCGTATCGGCGGAAACTTCGGATACAACCTGGGGCGAGGTCTCACATTTTTTGTCGGCGCCGAGAATCTGCTCAACGAGCAGAGCGGGGAGCCTGACAACATCACGATCCTTCCCGGCAGGGCGATCACCGCTAGTCTTCGCGCGAGCTTCTAGTTCTACACAGAAAACGCAACCAAGAAATACTCACGAACGATTCTCATCGCCACGGCTCCACGTACATTCGGAGTTGCCGTTATCTCGCAACTCCCGAACTGTGCTTCCGGGATCTCAGATCTGTGTATTTCTCGTTTGTAGTTCTCAAAGATTTTCGAAGTGCGCCAGCCAATGAAGTCCTTCAGAACCTGAACAGGTAGCTCGCCTTCGCGAACAACCCGTCGCGAGTTCGCCGGAGCTCGCTGAATCGGAATTCCTCGGGTTCTTCCAGCGTCGATCCATACCCGAGATAGAGAAGAGTCCCGGGGATCGGGCGATAGCTGATCAGCCAGTCGACGGACATCTCGTTCACCGTGCTTCCCTGGTCGAGTAATCCGCCGACGAGGATCGAATTGCCGAAGCGATCCTCGAGCGGCGCGCGCGACCTTGCAGCGTACTGACTCACCAGCCGGAGAAACAATGCATTGGTGAGCTGATACTCGATCTTCATCCGCGGAATTGTCTCAGTGGAGAATCGCGTGCCGTCAGAGGCGCGATCCAGTGCCAACCGACTTACCTGAAATGATCCGCGCAGCTGCGCGGTCGGCCTCAGATCCAGTGCCGCGTCCAGTCGCGAGCTCCTGCCCGCCCTTGCTTCACGAAAGATCGGGACTTCCCCCCACGCGAAACTTGCTCCGGCACTGTAGAACCGGTGCGTTGGAGTTGTCGCGCGAAGCGACCATGTCCACTGGTCGCGCTCTGGCACAGGAACGAGGAAGGCAGCCGTGTCGGTAACTCCTGCGGCCATTCTTTGCACCGCGACGCCTTCATACTGAAGAGGGTCGAACGCAAACAAGTTTCTCGCCGCGCCCCCACCCACTTGCCAGCCGCCGCGCAATGTCGCGCTTGGAGTGACCGACTCGCTCGTTTCGATCAACCGTCGTCGCGAATCGCGGTTGTCCCAGAGACGGTTGACGCCTACAAATCCACCCCACGTCTGTACCAGCGCGTCCTTCGCGCCGTAAAAGCTGATTCGATTGAACACTCGCGCTTCGACGATACCAGTTCTGTTCACAAACCCCGCGGCGGCGTTGAAGTCGGGCTGGATCGCGCGCGCCGCATAGTGAAATCCCCACGCTCTGCCGGTACGGTCCCAATCCGCCTGAAGCAGCGATCCGTTTCTCGCGCGTCCGTCGGTATCTGTCCATGACTGCGCCGCCTGCACTTCCACGAAGTAGAGCCGTGAGTGGTACAAGCGGAGATCGGCGCCGGCCAGCCGCGAATAGCCCTCGCCATCCTCGCGCGAGGTGAGCACGCCACCCAGCGTCGACGATGCGGTCAATCCTTTTCGCAGCCTCGCGATACCGAACAGCGGAGTGTGCGTCCCATCGGCGGAGTAGCGCTCGTCATCGGCGACGATCATCGTCGCGACATTCGCTCCCGCCAGCTGGCCGGCGAGCTTCACTCCACCACGGGGCTCCACGATTCGACGGGTGTAGATCAGCTGGTTCGGAGAATCGAACAGCTCGAGGCCGTCGAGGAAAAATGGACGCTTTTCCGGATAGAACAGAGCGAAGCGCTCGTTCAGCAGCACCTGTCCGATGTCCGCTTCGACCTGCGAGAAGTCCGGATTGACCGTTCCGTTCAGCGTCAGGTTCTGACGAACTCCCCATCTCACGTCACCGCCGACCTCACTTCCGCGATCGTAGTCTCGCCCGCCGGACGTTGCCCGCAGTCCATCAACTCGCGCGGTCACCGTTGGCGATGCCTCCAGAACGAGTCCCTGCCGCATGTCACGCAAACCTTCGAGCGTCCCTGATTGCGCGAGAAAGTTCGCGTTCGCCCTCACTGCCGGCGCCCACGTGTCCTGGTATCCGGAATGCTGAATTCTCCGCAGAACGTGCAATCCCCACGTCTGCGTTGACGATCCCTGATAGCGAAGACTCTTGAATGGAATGCGTACTTCCACCTCGTACCCGCCATCGACGAGGCGGCCGCTCGATTCGAACACGTAATCCGGATTCAGATCCACGTTCCCCTCCAGAACGTTGAAAACCCTGAATCCCCCGCCGGTCGCCGACCCTCCTCCTGCACCTCCGCCGAAAATCGCCGCACGCGTTCCATCCTGCTGAACGCCGAGCGGGTTGACTCCGAAGAGATAGGCAATTCTCCGATCGTTGTTGGTGTCGAGGAGAAACTGTATGTGGTCTTCGCTGGCGATGTTGTCGCGGTTGGCGCGGGTGGCGCGAACGACATTGCCGTGTATCTCGCGGGCGCGGACACCGAAGTGAATTGCGTTGGGAGAATACCAGACCAGTACCTCGGTTGGATCTTCCGCCGGACGACCGTCAACCGGCTGGTATTGCGAGAAAGCAGTCAATCGCGCCGCGCCTTTCCACACGGGCTCGTCGAGCCGGCCGTCAATGCGCACCGCGGCAGTCTCGACCCTCGGCGGTTCCACGTTGATCTTCCGATCCCTGCCGCCATATACGGAGGAGGGATCCTGCAGCAGAGTCAGCGCGAGAAACGCCTGCTGAATCAACAGAGCGTCACCAGGAGGCGAAGGCGCGTCACCACTCCATGTTCGCCGTATCTGTCTTCGGCGCG
>Ga0180121_10000725_pt1 | contig 13884 bp, 15 predicted proteins | sample AntDrymUQ5402106_2_FD_129676 | JGI IMG/M metagenome (GOLD analysis project Ga0180121, IMG submission 129676) | Polar desert sand microbial communities from Dry Valleys, Antarctica - metaG UQ540 (21.06) (version 2) (version 2) | ecosystem: Environmental > Terrestrial > Soil > Desert | place...
AATCCGGACTACGTGTTCATACTGAACGATTGCGCCCGGCAGATCGCCACGCGCCGCGCTCACACGCCCCAGTGAAGCGAGCGCGCGATAATAATCCGGGAAGGTGACGAGCGCCTCGCGGTAATGCCGTTCGGCGGTTTGATAGTCACCACTGGCAAAGGCCGTCTCGCCGAGTTGCCAGCGACACCAGGCAACGGTTTCACGCGACGGAACGGGGTAGTCGAGCGCGATGACGAGCGCAGTTGTGAAGTGGTGCGTTGCGCCCGCGTTGTCGCCGCGCAGGAAAGCCAGACGCGCCTGCCGCGTCTCACTGCTGTCGCTGAGACCGCCAACTCTCCGTTGTAACTTTTGATAGGCAACTGTCGCGCCGTCGTAATCGCCCAGTTCGAGCAACGCGTCGCCGAGCAGGGCATACGGGTAGCCCTCGCTTGGGTCGAGCTTCGTCAATTCAATCGCGTGGTCACGCGCGGCGGGAAAGTCGTGTAATGAAAACTCGGCCTGTGTCAGAGCGCTGAGGCCGCCGGCATTTCGCACCACGGGCACGGAGGCCAGCGACGCTTTTGCGGCACGCGTGGCGAGAGCGAGGTAGTTGTGATCACCCGTCTCGCGCGCACGCTGTAGATAGAAGCCTGCCAGCTTGTTGTTGGCGACAAAATCTTCAGGATCGTTTTTGACACGTTCTTCGAGCAGGCGAAGCATTCCTTCGCCTGCTTTATCGTTTCCCGCAAGAGGTGCGGCGGCAGGTATCTTTGGCGCAGTAGCATGAGAGGCGGTGGCACGCGATGACCAGAAATCACCACAACCGCTCGCCGTTAATGCGATGCACGCCAGCACAACGTAGCGGGACAGCCGGTTGATAAGTGTGCGCAAAGTCGGATATTCGAGGGGCATAAACTGTGCAAGGAGCGAGCAATATGATGATGGAATGAGATCGCCCGAATTACTTAAAAAAGCTCCTGCGCCGGAAGCCGATAGCCACCGGCGCGGGTTTGTGAAAGTTGGTTACTGGCGCGTTTGATCATCCGTACCGGAGCGGAACGGCTGAATTGCATTAGCAACAAACGGAAACGAATTGCGGAACGGCACTTGATTGCCATCAACCTTATCGCCGAGAGGCACGCCGTTGTTGATGATCGTAAAAGTCATATCAACCACGTCGTCCTGCAAGCGCCGACCGCCCATTTTCCCGAAACCGCCATTGGGATTGTTGCCTCCCTGTCCGCCTTTGTTGGGAACCGACAGGTCGAGGCGGAGGATGTCGCCCTTCTCGACCGCACCTTTCGCCAACATGGCGATGTGCGCGTCATCCGTGCCAAGTCCTTTTAACGATTTGATGAGGTCTGCCTTGAACATTCCCTTCGCGTCGTCTTCGGTCGTGGCGGAATTAAATTCGTTCTTGCGGGGCGGCGGAACCAGCCCGTTGTTGACGAGCGGAGTGCCGCTGCGGTCAACCGTAATCCAGTCGCCGCTGGCTTTCACTTCGCCGTTATCTTCAACTCTTTGATTGCGTTTGCGCTGCGTCACGGCGTTAATGCCGATCACGTTTCCGGTTTTACCGCGCAGCATGTCTGCGGGAATACTGACCGCCGTGATCATCGTGTTGAAGCCCGCGTAGGTGTCGCGCCCGCGCGAGCCTAAGAGCGACTTGTCAGGGCGTCCCGGATTGGCAATCGAGGATGCCACGAAGCGATTCGCGCCCGTATCATCCAAGAAGAACGGATCGTCCGACACGCCGGCGTAGAAGCTGGCCCCGGTTGCCGCATCATTTGTCACCACGGGTTCAACCGTCGCGTATTCCTGATGCGAGGCGGTCGTAGGCGCAGTGAATTTCTTGCCGTCGGGTAGTTCGACTGTCGCCATTTGAGTCGTCACGCGTCCGAGTCCCGGCGAGTAGGAGACATCGAGGAACGTATCAGGCTTTGCATCGCCAGTGTTTTCAATTTCAAAGCGATAGCGGATGTTATGGTCGAAGATTGCCATCCCGAAATGTTCACCCGAAACGACAAACCCCTGCGTGCTCATGATCAGGACGACCTTCGAGTTATCGTTCGGGTCAACGAACGCATAAGTGTCGGCGATGTCCGAACTGCGATCATGCGTGATCGAGGGAGAGTCTATGTGGTCGGAGGCGTTGAGCCGCGTCGGCGGGGTCAACTGGATCGCGAGCGCTACCGTCAGAGCGAGGGCGGCGAGAGCGATTTTCTTATTTCTTGAGCGAGTCATGCTTATATTCTCTCTTTACTTCTGTGCTGACCGGAGCGCTGCACGATGTGTCACAGCTCGGCGAGGCTTAAAAGACTCTCTCTTACGTGAGCCTTATGAAATGCGGCTAGCAACTGTAACCGCGCGCGAACAAATATAGTCTTGTCTGCTCACTTTATTCCCGGTGGCTGCTCTTTTATTCCAGAGATGTTCAACATTCCGGTTAGCGTCTGTCAGGAGTGAAGCCAAACATGGAAAACAATTCCACAGCCGAGCCACGCCCATCCCGGCAAATTGAGCCGGTCAAGAGAAAAAACATGTTCAAACGGGGAATAAACACAGCAGTTTCCGTCCTTAATATCCAAGTTGTGAAGTAAATAATGAGCGGCCTCGCACGCGGAAGGAATTCAGGCGCGATGTGTCAGGGGGTTCGATATAAAAAGCGCGATGAGATGTTAAGCGCGTTCGAGACAACGGCGGGGCCGCACATGAAGGCGCTGTTTCGCGTTGCGATGTATCTGGAGCGCGACCGCTACCAGGCGGAGGATTTAGTGCAAGAGACGTTTATGCAGGCGCTGCAATCGTTTCACCGTTTTGAAGCGGGGGCGAACTGTTGTGTCTGGCTCGTGGCGATCATGTACAGTATCAAACGCAAGCGACATCATAAGTTTTCGACTCTCCACTGAGACATGAACAAAGAAGCGGGCGCGAACATTTCGTCCGCTCCGCCTGACGGGGAAGACAAAAAGGTGACTCGGATGCAATGCAAAGACTTGCGCGAAATCGCGGACTCATGTTTAAGCGACGACTTGTTGATTAAAAGCAATCAAGAGGCGCTGGAACATCTCGAACTGTGCGCCGATTGTCTGCGCGAAATCACCGACCGACGGAACCTGCGCGCCATACTGCGCGCGGCGGTCATGCAAGCGCCGGCTTTGCAACTGAGCGATGAATTTGCCGCGCGCCTGCGCGCCCGTTTGCGTGTCGCACCGGCTTTATTGTCTTTGAGCTGATCGAGACCGGAGATGTGAGCATCATCCGCAATAGTCGCTTGCGTCCGCTTGATCAACGCGCAGGGCGAACCGGGTCATAAATCCGTGTAGTGCCGCTTGAAGCACCGAAACGATAGTGGAGCGTTAATGTGGACTGGCAATTTCAAAGAGTAAACTCCGCCCCCGGCGAACCCAAAGGATTGGCAATGACCGATAAAGTAGTCAAGACCGACGAAGAGTGGCAGCGTGAACTGACACCTGAGCAATACTATTGTGACGAGACAGAAAGGAACGGAGAGACCTTTTACCAGCGCCCGCAGTATGAGTGCATCTAATCTATTAAGAGTAGATCGCGTATTCGGTTCTTTCAGAACTTATCCTGCGACATCGGGGCTTGATCGAGAGTCATCTTCCTTGTGCCGTCTGCCGTTTTAACCACGGGCTACAAGCACTAAGGAGACATTTGTTGCCAGACTACACTCAAAGACCTTCCTCGATTCAGAATCATCTTCTCGCCGCGCTACCCGATAAAGAGTACAAGCGTCTGCTTCCGCATTTGGAATCTGTCCGTTGCGTCGTGTCGAGGGCTGCCGGCACTTTCCAAAGGGAGAAATTGATCCGCTAGGTCCGGGGGAAAATAACGATTCTCGACCGGCAGGGGCTGGAGACGGCCTCCTGCGCCGGCTACGGAGCAGCAGAGGAAGAATACACAGGCGGCTCGCGGAAGTTGAGCCAGTTAAAGAAAGGTCGAGCGCATGTCCCTTCCGTATTTGCAAACGGCGGTCGCGAGCAACGGTTTCGAGAAGTTAATCAGATACGTGCGGCTTCATCTCGGCGACGGCAGCGAAGCGATGGGGCGCAAGGAGATAGATAAGGCATGGGTCGAGGCGCTCAAACTTCTGCTCGATACGCCGCCGACGGATCGCGCATTCATCTTCGAGACTCTCGGCGGCAAAGACCCGGCGACTCTCGCGCATCTTTTCTTTCATTTGCATTTCTTTTTCATCAAGCGTTCAGGAGAGTGGATACATGACGGAACACTCTGATGAATCGCAGCAACTACGCCCGGGCCTCTGGGCGACCGTCAACGAACGCTATCCCGGCTCGATGATTACCAAAACTGATTTCGTGCCGCTGGCACGACTCGGCAAGCCTCTATCAACCGCACGCCTGTCTTTCGTCAGTTCCGCAGGAGTCCAGCCAAAAGGGACTATGCCTTTTGATGTGGTGCATCCGGTCGGTGATTACAGTTTTCGACGCGTGCCTTCCGACTCGAAGCCGTCCGACCTGGAGATTCAACAGATCAAGTATCCGACGGGCGGGGCGGTCAGAGATTTGAACGTCATCTTTCCCATCGAGCGTCTTCAGGAGTTAGTGGCGGAGCAGATTATCGGCGGCCTGACCCCGAACTTCTTTTCCTTCATCGGCTACAACATGGACCCCGAAAGTTTTGAAAGCACTCTGGCCGAAGACATCGCTGAGGCGGTGGTTGCCGATGGCGCGGACGCGGTGCTGTTATGTCCGGCTTGACCGATCTGACACCAGTCCGTCGCGCTCGTGCAGCGCGCTATTGAACGCAGAGGTATCCCCACAGTTTCAATCACAGTCGCTCTCGATGTGACAGGACATTGCCTGCCTCCGCGAGCCGTCTTTGTGCCGTTCATGATGGGTCATCACTTCGGCGTGCCGTTTCATCGTCAACTTCAAAGGCAGATCATCTGTTCGGCGTTGGATCATTTATTGAAAGCCAGGTAGAGCGGAGAAGTGCTGGCGTTGCCGCTCACCTGGACACAGGCGAGGCGGGAAGTCAAAGCGATTGAGGGGGAGATGGATAAAGGAGTAAGTGCAGATGAGCACGATGTTGTTAGCTGACAGGAACCTCTCCTGCCTGTAGAAAAAATGTTGATTGACTTGAGAAGACCATAATCCCATCTACATTAATGCATCTAAGATATCGAGCTATGCACATTCTTCTTATTCGTTTATTGATGTGGAGCGATAGTGCTCCGATTTCCAGAGATGAAGAACAGACGCTTTAGCTCGGCGCTCTAATAGTGGTTAATACTTGATAACAATCTTACCGAAATGTGAACCGCTCTCCAGGTGGTGGAGAGCCTCGCGCGCTTCAGTAAATGCGAATACTTTGTCAATCACCGGTTTTATCTGATTTGCTTCGATAGAGTTGTTTAGGTCTTCAAACATGTGGCGTGAACCGACAAAGATTCCTTGCACCCGCACTCCCTTCATCAAAATGCTTCTCGGATTGAAATCGCCCCCGCTCGCCAAAACGCCGATCAGCGCCACATGACCACCAACGCGCACGGCGTTTAAAGATTTCGTTAATGTACCTGAACCGCCGACTTCTACTACATGGTCAACTCCGATTTTACCCGTCAGTCTCAATACTTCTTTGTCCCAGTCTGGCATATGCTGGTAATTGATCGCATCGTCTGCACCCAACTTTCGTGCTTTTTCCAGTTTCGCATCGCTGCTCGAAGTCGCCAGCACGCGTGCGCCGTGCATTTTGGCAAATTGCAAGGCGAAGATAGAAACGCCCCCGGTGCCGAGCGTTAAAACGGTTTCGCCCGCTTTCACCTTTCCCGAATTGACTAGCGCGTGCCACGCTGTCACCGCCGCGCAAGGCAGCGTCGCGGCTTCCTCATAGGAAAGAGATGGAGGGATACCGACCAGACCATTTTCGTCAAATACACCATATTCACGCAAAACTCCGTCTAGGTCCCCGCCGCCGAGCGTAGTTCGATTCTTTCGCATTGAAGGTTCGCCTTCGATCCAGCCCTGCATGAAGATCGGGCACACGCGGTCGCCGATTTTCCATCTGGTCGCGTTGTTACCCAGGTCAACAACCTCTCCCGCGCCGTCGGAAAAAGGCACAGCGGGCAATTTCACTTTCGGGTTGTAGACACCTTTGACGAACATTAAATCGCGGTAGTTCAGAGATGCCGCGTGAAATTTGACGACCACTTCGTTCAGGGCGGGTTGCGGTTCGGGGCGTTCGACCAGTGCGAGATTTTCAATTCCGAATTGTTGCACTTCGTATGTTTTCATTTTTCCTCTTAAACTATTGGAAAGTTCAACAGAGTAGTTGAAGCAAACTCATTTACTGTCTGATAATCCGTATCACGCCTGAACCGTATCCACCTCTATCCCGCAGACACATCGGGTGGCGTCCTTAATTACAATTTACCAAATTCTATCGCGGCGTAACTTGGACACGTCTTCAAGTAAAAAAAGACAATCGGGGCAATAGCTTTCATAATCTATGCGACTGGCCGCGCGACGATTGACGGCGCGGTCGGCACAACCGCCGTGCGCTCGATTATCTAAGCCACCAACAAGGGGGCGACGCTTTGAAGAGAAAGACGAAACTCACTAATGTCTGCGAGAGTGAGGGGTTTAAGGTTCAGGCAGCGCTTGAGCCTGTTGCCGCAAACGTCGCTCATCCGGCAGTCGCCCGCGATTGCAAATTGCTGTTGGATTCTATTGTTAAGTATTCAGAGGTTGCTGCTTTTTTTGTTCGGCCTTGCAGTTGTCGCATTTGCAGCCCTGGGGCTTGATGATTTCGTCAAAATATTCTTTGCCGTAATTAAATGTGATTTCTTGGCCGGGCTTAATATTCGTTTTCGACCAAATCCACACTCTTTTACCCGACACAAATGCCTCCGCATTCGGACTGCATGAGTGATTGAAATAACGTGCGATGTTGTTGCGTCCGCTGCCGTCAATAGCCCATTTGGAGTTGATGCCGAAAAAGTATTTCCCGCGCAGTTTCTCCACAATATCGTTGGGGAGAATTCGCCCGACATACTCGGCGAGCCGTTTTCCTGCTGGGATGGATTCGGTTGCAAATATGCCCAATCCGGTGTTGGTTCGTTTAACGACGAAACATTGATGCCCCCTGGTCATGGTCTGTGTTAAACCTTTCCCTTGCGAAATAGTTTTAAAATCATGGTCAAGTTCTCCATCCTTGTAAAGTTGATCCACGCCTGGCAACGATAATTTAATCCTGGTTCATGAGAGCGAAATATCCAGACGCAGGCAAAACATGATAGTAATTAAAACGAGCAGGATGAGTGAGGTGGTGCGAATCGCTGTGTCTACATGCGGTCTCCGTCCGGCCACGCCCAAGACGATGAAGGCCGGGAAGACTACCATTGCGTAACGCGCTTGTGATTGCAACAGACTGGATGAGAGAGCCACGAACATACACGCCAGCGTGTAGAACGCCAACGACCAGTGTCGCCATTTCAGCAGGACCAGTCCGCAACTGAGAACCGTCGTCGCTGCTAGAAAATTTATCAGCCGGAAATCCCACGGAGAGGCGAGTAAGAGCGGATCGGATAGATAATCGTAAAGTGGCTTCAGAAAGTAGGCGGGTTCGCGACCCCACGTGACCCCGATGTCTTTAAATGCAAATGCATTCCCGGTGATCCGGTATAGAAAGAACATGAACGACAGCAGCCCGGTTGGGATCAAAAGGAGTGGGAGAATGTTTAGACGTGGCCGTAACGTGCGATATGTCTGCCAATAGACAATGAAGAGCGCGGGGAGAAGTAACACGCCCGTGATACGCGTTGCGGAGGCCAGCGCGCCGAGTATCCCGGCCAGCAACCACGCTTTGCGCTTGGCCGCGTAGAAACAACCGATTGTCAGGAAGAGGAAGAGCGACTCGGTCAACGGTAAAGAAAAGAAATAGCTGACCGGAAACGCCGCGAGATAAAAAATTGTCCGGTTCGCGTCGGGCACGTTCCATCCGAACTCGAGAATCGTTTTGTGCAGCAGGAGCAGCGCAAAGAAAAAGAAGATGGCTGAGATCGCCATACCGGAAAAATGATATTCACCTGTAATGTGCGAGGCCAGATACCATAACAGCGGAAAAAGTGGGAAGAACGCCCAGTTGGCCTGTTTCTCGGTTGTGAAAGGTCGCCGCTCATATCCCAGTTTTGCGGTGTCTCGATACCAGTTAATATCGGCCACCGTCACACGCCTGGTGATGATGCGCGAAAGCTGAACCTTATGGAGCGTAATCACGGTCGCGCCCACTTCGGGATTAACGATCTCGGGGTTGACGATCTGTAATTGCGCGGTCAGGATAAAGAGGAAGAGGATGAGCGAGCGCGTCAAGACGAAAGCGAAGGTCGCGGCGCGCACGCTTTCGTCACGAGCCAGCGCCCGCAACCAATTAATAATGACACCGGGCACACCTAGCTTTTGGGGAGCGGGCGTGGGCGACGTGGTTGCTGCTTCGGCTAAGCGATCCGTTTGGCCAATCTCACTGGAGATATTTTCCGGGGAAGCTGTCATCAGTCTTTGGCGCAGAGAATTCGATGGAGCCGGAGCACTTCACCATCTCCCGTCCTTGATATTTCTAAAGCCGGTCTAGGTAGCCTGAAGCGAACCCGGAGATGGACTCGGTCAGACATTCAAGCATAATGTCGTAAGTTAACCGAATCGTCAAAAGTTAAAAAGAATTTGTCCGATGATTATGAGAGATATAAATGCGCTGCCTGAAGATCCAGGTTGGACTCAGGGACCAACTTCTCAACTCGTCTCGGTCGTCGTTCCATGCTACAACGAGGAGGCGGTCTTGCAGGAGACGCACAAGCACCTCATCGCCGTGCTCGAACAACTCGAAGAATTACGATTTGAAACTCTCTATGTTGACGACGGGAGCCGGGACGCAACGCTCAAAATTCTACGAGAGCTACAGGCGGCGGATGCGCGCGTGCGGGTTGTCAGTATGTCCCGGAACTTCGGCCATCAAGCGGCGGTCTCGGCGGGACTTGAAAATGCCGCCGGTCATGCGGTCGTTGTGATTGATGCTGACTTGCAAGACCCGCCGGAAGTTATACGGGAAATGATCGCGCTCTGGCGAGAAGGCTATCATGTCGTCTATGGCGTGCGTACTGACCGCGCCGGTGAGACTGCGTTCAAACGCTGGTCGGCGCGAGTTTTCTACCGTTTGCACAACCGCCTGTCAGAGACGAAATTGCCGCTCGACGCTGGCGATTTCCGATTGATTGACAGGCGGGTGGTTGATGTGTTGCTCACGATGCCGGAGCGCGACCGCTTCCTGCGCGGGATGATTAGTTGGATCGGCTTAAAGCAGGTGGCCGTCATGTTCGCACGCGCGCCGCGCCATGCCGGAACCACTAAATATCCTCTGCTCAAAATGCTGCGCTTTGCCGTTGACGGCGTGATCTCATTTTCCTTTACGCCGCTCCGGCTGGCCCTGTGGATGGGCTTTGCCTCCCTCTGCGTGGCGCTCGCCGGCATTATCTACGCAATTGTGATCCGTATGTACACAAATGATTGGGTGCGCGGCTGGGCATCGATCTTCACGGCGGTCTTGTTTCTTGGCGGCGTCCAACTGATCACGCTCGGAATCGTCGGCGAGTATCTTGGTCGCATTTACGCCGAAGTGAAACGTCGCCCTCTCTACATCGTGCAGGAGCGTCTCGGATTCGGGGCACAAACCGCTGAGCAAGTCGAACATTATGACGGGGCGATGCTCGAAGCGGAGGACGAACTGACGCGCAGAAGTTAACTTCCGGTCTTACGATTACCCACATGCTGATCGGCCTCGACGCCATTCCACTTACCGAAACCAAAACGGGTGTGGGTCATTACACATTTGAACTCGCGCGTGCGCTGGCCGTCGCCGCGCCCGGTGACGAGTTTGAACTCGCCTACCCTTCAATCTATCCGCCGATAGCCCTCGACGATGGAGATGAAGACGAAGCGGTGTTTCCGGTCAACTTGCGTGCGGCTCGCATTAATACCGGCAGTCTTGATCGGCACTGGTGGTCAATCGGTCTGCCCCGCCATATCAGAAAAAACGGAATCAAACTCTTCCACGGCACAAACTACGATGTGCCTTTATGGGGTGGCCGTCCGACTGTGCTCACGATTCATGATCTCTCGGCCTATCTCTATCCGGAGACACAGGTCGCACGCCGGAAGAGACGCGCGCGCCGTCGTCTCCCTCTGATGGCGCGCGTCGCGACAATGATCATCACGCCGACGGAAAGCGTGCGCCGCGAGGTCTGCGAGCATCTGAAGGTAAATCCCGCGAAGGTTGTCGCCGTGCCGGAAGCCCCGCGCCATATCTTTCAGCCAATGGCTCCGGCGGAATCTCTGGTGGTGAACAGGCGACTCAGCATCGAGGGTAATTTCCTGCTGGCTGTCGGGACACTCGAACCACGCAAGAATTTGATCACGCTGGTCCGCGCTTTCGAGGAACTCGTAAATTCTTCCGACCCGGCGAAAGACCTGAGCCTCGTCTTCGCAGGCAAGACCGGGTGGCTCACTGAAGGGCTTTTCGCCCACGTCGCCTCGTCGAGCCTGCGCGACCGTATCCATTTCACGGGCTATGTCACAGACACAGAACTGTGCGCTCTTTATTCAACGTGCGTGGCCTTTATCTATCCCTCACTATATGAAGGTTATGGTTTGCCGCCGCTCGAAGCGATGTCTTGCGGCGCACCCGTCATCGCCAGTCGTATACCGTCGCTGCTCGAAGTACTCGGTGATGAGACCGCGCTGCTGTTTCCACCAGCAGACGCGCAGGCGCTCGGCCACAGCATCATCGAGCTAATTGGTAATCAGAATATGCGTCGCCATCTTTCGCTCGCTGGACAGAAACGCGCCGCCGAGTTTACCTGGGGGCGGACGGCTCGCCTGACGCTGAAAGTCTACGAACAAGCATTGAAACGGAAAAAAGAGATGAGTTAATCTGCCGTTATTGGTGCTAGCCAGGTTAAGGAGTAAATTTCTGTGTTGGGTCCACAAAATAGGGTGGACATTTACCTGTCAGCCGGAGAAGAGGAGTTTTGAGATGGAGCTTGATGCTGAAGTCGAGAAGGTGCTGCATGAAATTCGACAGAATCTCCGCGCAGAAATTGACGCACAGACCGCCCGCGCGGTCGCTCCCAACCTGCAAGCTCTGTCGCAATTGGAATCTCATTTAAGTGTCACCGAGCGCACGTGGAATCGGCTGCCCCCGTTGATTAGTAACCGGCTGGGCTGGAAGGCACAAGTCGAACTCTGGTGCAAACGACAGTTGAAACGCGCGACGCATTGGTACGTTTGGGAGCAGGTCAATTTCAACGCCGCGACCAACGATGCACTGCGCACGGTCATGACCGCGCTGGCTAATCAAGAGAAGGAGCAGGCTACCCTTCGCGCTGAGCTTGAAGAGTTGCGCGCTAACATCCAGGGGTTGAAAACTAAAAATGCCGAACGCGAACCGTTACAACAGACACCCCAACCGGGTAGCCCGACTCATTCAGGTGTCAGGGATAGAAAATGAGACTAGCTTTTTTTAGCCCTCTGAGTCCCCGGAGGTCAGGGATTTCAGATTATAGTGAAGAGTTGCTGCCGCACCTTGCAAGCGGGGCACAGATTGATCTCTTCGTTGATGGCTTCAAGCCGGCAAATACGTCCGTGCGGGAACGATTTCAGTGGTTCGACTATCGCGCGAATCCGGCTGTGCTGAACCGGCTCGGCGACTATGATGCCATCGTCTATCACATGGGTAATGATCACCGGCATCACCAGGGCATCTACGAGACTGCACGCGCTTTCCCCGGCATCGTCGTGCTCCATGATTTCGCCCTGCAAAATTTTTTCATAGGACTGTCGCGCGAGGGCGGCGACATGAGCCTCTACCTCGATGAACTTGAAGCCTGTCACGGCGCACAGGTTCGCGCGGACTCCGAAGCGATGCTCGAACGCGGCGCGTTCTCCTTATCCCCGACAGACACACTTCGCTATCCGCTCAACTATCGCATCGCGCGCAATGCGGAAGCCATCATCGTCCATTCGGAGTGGAGTCAATCGCGGCTGTCCACAATCGCGCCGGCAGTGCCGGTGGCGCGCATCAATCTTCACGTCTTGCCGGGTGACGAAATAAGCCCCCCGCTCCTGTCTCACGAAGCGAAGCCACGCAGGGTGGAGATCGCCTCCTTCGGCCACATCACGACGGAGAAGGGAATCGAGCGGACGCTACGCATCCTCGCTGGGTTGCGCCAGAATTACGATTTTCATTACACGCTGGTCGGGCAGCCGGATGGCTTCGATGTCTCAGAGATGGTGCGCTCCTCTGGATTGACCGACCGCGTAACCGTCACGGGCTATGTCTCGCTGGATGAGTTTAAGCGGCGCATGAAGACGACCGACATCGCGATCAATCTGCGCGAACGCACGGTCGGAGAAACTTCCGCCAGCGTCTGTCGCGTGATGGCCGCAGGCGTCCCGCCGGTCGTCTCAAACGTCGGCTGGTTTGCGGAACTGCCCGACGATGCGGCGATTAAAATTGATGTTGGTGAAAATGCCGATGCACTGCTGCGCGCCTATCTCATCAAACTTATGGAAGATTCCAGCCTCCGACAGCGCATTGGCGAAAACGCCAGACGCTACGTGCAGGAGGCGCACGCAATTGAGAAGAGTGCGCAAGGCTACCTGAACTTTATCAGGGAGACGGTCGCACAGCGCGTGCGGCGCCGCTTCGTCCGCAGAGTGTCTGCGGAACTCGCACTGCTCGATATCAAGCCGACGAATGAAAAATGGCTTCGAGGTGTGGCGACGGCGATTGCAAGGTTGACTCCAACCGAACTGTTCGTGGCGAAGGATTAAGCATGGATTCACAGCGAAATAGGAATCTAAGAGGCACATGGCCGATAACTCAAGCAACCCGATGACGCGCGACGAACTCCTCGCAGAAGTGGAACGGCTCGGCCCGTGGTTACACGCCATCGCCCTCGGTCAGGGCGTGATCACGAAAACGAAAAGCTCGTCCGGCGAGCCGGACGATCACCCGCTGGGGGAATGGCAGGTGATTAAAGAATGTCTCCCGGCGAATTTGGCGGGCAAGAGTTTGCTCGACGTGGGATGCAACGCCGGATGTTGCGCGCGGGCGCGTGACACACCTGCTGGCTTATATCGAGAATCCGCCGGAGTCAAAAGAAGCAGTCTCCAACTGGTTCTTGCCGAGCGTGGCGAGCATGACCGCACTGCTGAAAAACGTCGGTTTCAGGGAAATCGAGGTGCTGCCTTATATATATGATCGTGTGGTCTTCGTCTGCCGCAAAGAGCGATCTTACGCGGACAGCACCAGCATAAATTCTCTCGACGCCCCGCTCACGCTGGAAGATGACGAGACAAGCTGCCACGCCCGCGACCTACTGCGATTTAGCTTTCAGGTGAAGAACACAGGGTTGGCGAGATGGCTGGCCGGGGGTGAAGCCGGGACAGGCAAGGGCGCGGTCCGCCTGGGAGCGCATCTGTTACGGGACGACGAGGAAGAGGCGGTATGGGATTACGGGCGTGGCGAGTTAGTGCGAGACGTTGTGCCGGGCGAGGTCGTGCGGATTGAGACAATACTGCAAGCGACGGATCGTCCCGGCAGATACTGCGTGGAGTTCGACATGATGAGCGAACACCTGTCGTGGTTTGAAGACCTCGGCTCAAGTTCCATCCGGCACGACCTGCATGTCGCACTGCTGTCGCCTGCTGAGGCCTGAGCGGCAAATGCTCTCAAGGTTCAGGAAGTCAGGGTGCGAACGACGTTCGCCCAGGTGATATTAAATTGTGAGTAGCGCGTGAGCCCGGCCTCGTCGAGAAGTTTTGCCTGCTCGCGTTGGGACCAGAGTTGATCCAGAGCGCGAGCGAG
>Ga0180121_10000726_pt1 | contig 13864 bp, 10 predicted proteins | sample AntDrymUQ5402106_2_FD_129676 | JGI IMG/M metagenome (GOLD analysis project Ga0180121, IMG submission 129676) | Polar desert sand microbial communities from Dry Valleys, Antarctica - metaG UQ540 (21.06) (version 2) (version 2) | ecosystem: Environmental > Terrestrial > Soil > Desert | place...
TACGCCATAGCCAACAATCTCCTGAGCCTCTCCCCGGAGGCGGCGACCTCGCTCGGCATCGACATTGGAGCGAGGGCCGCCCTCAGGTCTCAGCTCAGCGACCGTTCCGCGGCCGGCCAGCAGCGGATTGCGCGGCAGCTACGAACAGACCTCGCCCGAATCAACGCCTTCGACGCTAACGGCCTCTCGTACGCGACCCGCACCGGCTTCGACGTCGTGCGCAGCGCCTACACGACGTCACTCGAAGGCTTCGCGCTTCCCTACGGCGACATCACGGTCGGAGGCTGGCGCAACACGCCGTATGTCGTCATCCAGAATGTCGGCGCCTATCTCGACATCCCGCGCTTCCTCGATAGCGATCATCGCATCGAGAGCGCTCCTGACGCCGAGGCGTATCTCGCGCGACTGCAGTCGTACGCGCGGCAACTGGACGGCGAGCTCGGACGCATCCAGGCGGCTCGCGCGAACGGGCTCGTCCCGCCGACGTTCCTGATCGACAAGGCGCTCGGGCAAATGCGCCTCTCCGCGAAGAACGCGCGCGAAGGCGGGACGCTCGTCGAGTCGATCGAGCGCCGGTCGAAGAACATCCCCGGAAATTGGGCCGGTCGTGCGCGTATGATCGCCGCGCAGGAGATCGCGCCAGCGCTCGATCGGCAGATCCGAGAGCTCGAGGCCCAGCGCGCCGTCGCGACGAACGACGCGGGAATCGGGACGCGGCCGCGCGGCGAGGAGTTCTACCGCTGGGCGCTCAAGGCATCTACCACCACGACGATGTCGCCGGACGAAGTCCACGAGCTCGGCCTGAGCGAGGTGAAACGCCTGCACGCGCAGATGCACACGATCCTCAAGGAGATCGGCTACTCGCAGGGCAGCGTTGGCGAACGAATGAAGGGTCTGGCGACCGATCCCCGCTACAAGTTCGCCGAGGGCGACAAGGGCCGCGCCGAGATCATGGCGTTCATCAAGGATCGGCTCGACTGGATCAAGGCGCAGATGCCGCGCGCGTTCAACAAGGTCGTCGATCCGAACATGGAGGTGAAGCGGCTGCCGCCCGAGGAAGAGCCGGGCGCTCCCGCTGCGTACGGCGGCGCCGGATCGATCGACGGCAAGATTCCCGGCCGGTTCTGGCTCAACCTCAGGACCACCGACCTGCACAGCAAGTACAGCCTGGCGGACCTGGCATTCCACGAGGCGATTCCCGGTCACATCTGGCAGGGCGAGTACACGCACGAGATGCCGCTCATCCGCCAGATGCTGGCGTTCAACGCGTACTCGGAGGGATGGGCGCTTTACGCCGAGCAGCTCGCCGACGAGCTCGGCGCCTATGACAACGATCGCGTTGGACGACTCGGCTATCTGCAATCGATTGCCTTCCGGGCGTGCCGGTTGGTCGTGGACACCGGACTTCACGCGAAGCGCTGGACGCGCGAGCAGGGCGTCAGGTTCTTCGTCGACGTGAACGGGTCGAATCCGCAAGAGGTCGCCAGCGAGGTGGATCGTTATTGCTCGTGGCCCGGACAGGCGTGCGGCTACAAGGTGGGCCACAGCGAGATCAACCGGCAACGCGAGCGCGCGAAGGCGGCGCTCGGCGCCAATTATGACCTCAACGCGTTCAACGATACGGTGGTGCGCGGAGGCAACGTGCCGCTGGACGTGCTCGCCAGAAACGTAGACGAGTATCTCCGAACGGCGACGCGCTAGTCAGAGTCGAGATGGATCATTCGAATTGAAACACAACTCGGTTGGATAAATCGTCAGTCGGTCAAGTGAACGACCTGGTGAAGTAAGGCAACCGCCGTTTCCAGCCGCACACCCTTGCGCTGGGATACTTTGCACGCGGCAGCCGAAAAGCAACACTCTCCTGAGGTTAAATGAGTTGACCAGCCGCTGGTTTCAAAATACGCAGGCGATCGAGTGTGATCTCGTGCTGGAGGTCGACGGCCAGACGCTCCGGACCGTCCAGCTTCCGATCGTGCCGCGCGTCGGGGATGAGATCCTGCTCGACCTGCCGAATGATCCCGTTGGGGGTCGGGTGTTTCGAGTAGTACGTGTGCGCTACGGCATCCGGCCGCGACGGATCACAATGCGCGACGATCTGTTCGGTGTGGCCGTTTTTCTGGAGTAGGTGTCATGATGGCACTGGGTTCTAGATTGCGAGGTGTCTGAGCTCCTTCGCCCGCGTCCGACTCGCAATGAGCTTCGTCCCATCCTTCATCTCGATTAGCAGCCGCCCGCCATCCTCGGGAAGGAAGGCGGCCACCGCCCCGGCTGAACACCCGCCACGACGATGGCACTCTATTCGTCCTGCCGCGCGCCACCACGAAGGAGCAGCCACCCCACGACGCCGGCTATCACCGAGGCACCCAGGATGCCGACCTTCGCCGACTCGAGGAGCGGCCCGGGCCCGAACGCGAGCGTGGCGATGAACAGCGACATCGTGAAACCGATGCCCGCGATCCAGCTTACTCCGTGCAGTGCGCGCCAGCTCGCCCCGGCCGGCGCGGCGGCAAGCCCCGCGCGCACCGAGACCCACGAGAGCAGCGTGATGCCGATCGGCTTGCCAACCACGAGTCCGATGAGCACCCCGAAGAGGACGGGGTAAGAGAGCGCGGCCACCAGCTCGGCACCGACCCGTATTCCGGCGTTGGCGAACGCGAACAGCGGCATGATGCCGTACGCGACGAGACCGTGCAGCTTGTGCTCCACCTTCAGCGAGGGCGCCTGTACCTCCTCGCACGCGGTCTCCATTGCATGGATCGCCTCCTGCTGGTCGTAATTCGACAGCACCGTCGATCCCGGACCGCACGCCTGCTTGAAATCACGGAGACGCGCCCCAACGGTACGCACGAACTCGTCCTCGTCGATGCGCGTCCGCGCCGGGATGGTCATGGCGAGGAGCACGCCGGCGACGGTCGCATGGATGCCCGACTTCAACATCGCGACCCACAGCACGACGCCGAACACCGCGTACACAGAAGGCCGGCGAACGCCGGCCGAGCCGAACGTAAAGAGAAGCGCCAGCACACCAGCGGCAACCCCGAGGCTGGTCAGCGAGAGATCGCTCGTATAGAAGAAGGCGATGACGAGCACGGCTCCGATGTCGTCGGCGATCGCCAGGGCGGCGAGGAAGACCTTGAGCGAGGCGGGCACCCGTGAGCCGAGAAGCGCGAGCACACCGAGCGCAAACGCGATGTCCGTCGCCATCGGAATCGCCCATCCGGATGCGCCGGGGCCGCCCCAGTTCAATGCCATATAGAGGGCAGCCGGGACGATCATTCCTCCGATCGCGCCGGCGATCGGGAGTGCTGCCTGCCGCACCGAGGCCAGCTCGCCGACGAGCATCTCGCGCTTGATCTCGAGACCGACGACGAAGAAGAACACCGCCATGAGGCCGTCATTGATCCAGTGACGCAGCGTCTCAGTGAGCGCGAACCCCTCCGTGCCGATAGTGAGCGTTCTCTCCCACAGGTGGAAGTAGCTCTCGGACCACGGCGAGTTGGCCCAGGCGAGCGCCAGCGCCGTGCACACCATGAGGACGATGCCCCCGGACGATTCCGTCTGGGCGAACTGCTGGAAGGGCCGCAACACCACCTCGGCGAGTGGAGGAGGCGAGGCTCCCGCGGGAGATGCAGTCGTGGTGCTCATGAAATCCGGGTTCTGCGATGATCCATCAGATCGGCCAGTCAAAGGACGGACGGATGCGCGCCTGTCTCTCGGGAAACACCAAGTTAGCTCACGCTGTCGCGACTGGCACACGACCTGCCCATTGGGCCAGTCCACGCGATACCAGGTGGCGATGCGCCTCCGCGATCTTCCAACATGAAAGCGCGTCAGCTCTGGTTGACGCTCGGGGCCAGCCTCTGGTTCATACCCAGTACGATGGTCGCCGGATCGATCGTCCTCGCGATCGCCCTCATCGAACTTTCCGTGCATATGGATGTCGCGACCGTCGCTCGAATGCCGCGGCTCTTCGGCGCCGGCGCGGATGGCGCGCGCGGCATGCTCTCGACCATCGCGGGATCGATCATCACAGTCGCGGGTGTCGCGTTTTCTCTCACCATTGCCGCCCTCGCCCAGGCGTCCTCGCAGTATACGCCGCGCGTTCTCCGCACGTTCATGGGAGATCGAAGCAGTCAGGTCGTCCTTGGTACGTTCGTCGGCATCTTCGCGTATTGCCTCGTTGTCCTGAGGACCATCCGGGGCGGCGATGAGGGTGCATTCGTGCCGCCGATCGCCGTGCTCGGCGGATTCCTGCTGGCAATCGTCGGCGTCGGGTTCCTCGTCTTCTTCATTCACCACACGGCGAGCGGACTCCAGGCGTCGACGATCCTCGCACGCGTGCGCCGCACGACCGAGACGGCGGTCGACACGGTGTTCCCCGTCGAGCTCGCGCACGGCGAGGACGATCCCCTTCCCGGGGTTACCGACGTGCGGCTCACGAACGAGGACTGGCGCCCCGTTCCGGCGTTGAGAACGGGATACGTCCAGCATGTCGACGTCGGCGGCCTCGCAGCATGCGCACTGTCGCGTGCGATGATCATCCGCGTGGAGCGGTCCGTCGGAGCCTTTGCCATCGAGGGCGACCCGCTGGTGTCAGTGGCGCGTGCGCCCGCCCGGAACGGACATCCAGCGGGCCGTGACAGCGATGAGGGTGTGACGGAACAGATCAATGATTCCTTCACGATCGACAATTACCGCACCATCGAACAGGACCCGGCATTCGGCATCCTCCAGATCGTGGATATTGCGCTCAGGGCACTCTCTCCCGGCATCAACGACACCACGACGGCGGTCACCTGCGTCGATCATCTCGCCGCTCTCCTCGTACGGCTCGCTCGCCGGCGGCTCGCTCCTGCAGCGGCGCCGGCGAGCCTCGCGCCGGTCGGGGCAGCCCACCCGGTCATCACGAGCGACCCGACATTCGCCGATCTGCTGGCACTCGCGCTCGATGATGTGCGACGCAGCGCGGGCGGCAATGTCACGGTCCTGGGAGGCCTCATCGAGGCCATCGTCATCATCGCGCGGCATGCGAGCGCGCCGTCGCGTCGGCGTCACCTCGCGCGGCACCTCGAGCATCTCGACGCGGCGATTCGCCAGAGCGTTCAGTCAGACGAGGACAGAATTTCGCTCGCCAGTCGCGTCGCGGCTGCACGCCAGACGCTGCTCACATGACGGTGAATACCAAGGATCGGAGGGAGCGATGGGAAGTGCTCGCAGGTCTCGAGGCGTGGCTCGAACGGCCGATGCAGCTGCTCGGCCTGCTCTGGCTCGCGCTCCTGGGGCTCGAGCTCATCCGCGGCCTTTCGTCCAACCTCTCCGTTCTGTCCACGGCCATCTGGATCGTGTTCATTCTCGACTTCGCGCTTCGGCTCGGGCTCGCGCCCGACAGGACCCGGTACCTGCGACAGAACTGGCTTGCGGCGGTCTCGCTGCTGGTCCCGGCGCTCCGTGTGCTCCGGTTCGCGCGCGTGGCAAGGGTCGTACGGTTCGCGCCGGCGGCCCGGGGCCTCCGTCTCGTCCGGGTCGTCGGTTCGCTCAACCGAACGATGCAGGCACTCGGGCGCACCATGAGCCGACGCGGCCTCGGGTACGTCGTCACGCTGACGCTGATCGTGACACTGCTCGGTGCCGCGGGCCTGTACGGTTTCGAGCGGGAGCTTCCGGATGGCCAGGCGCTCCCGGATTTCGCGACCGCCCTCTGGTGGACCGGGACGATCATGACGACGATGGGGACCGATTACTGGCCCCGGACAGGGGCCGGGCGGATCCTCTGCCTTCTCCTCGGCCTCTATGCGTTTGCGGTGTTCGGATACGTCACCGCCGCACTCGCCTCGTTCTTCATCGGCACTGACGCCGGGCGCGACGATGCCGAGATCGCCGGACAAGCAACTCTCGAGGCATTGCGGACCGAGATTGCTGGCTTACGCGCGGACGTGCAGGGGCTTCGGATCGAACGTGGCGGGCAGCAGTCCTGATGCGGCAAACCGGCGCGGGTAACTACCCGCGCCGGTTCTGGTGCAGCAGCGATCGGCTAGTTGTCGTCGTCGCCCTTATCCTTGCAGCTGCCGCCGTTTTCAGCGGATCGGTCATCGTCATCGCCCTTCTTGCACTTCCGGGTTAGCTCGAAGTCGTACGTGATGCTCTTGCCGTTTGCAATGCGAAGAGCGTCCACTGCGCCAATCAGAAGCGGATTGCCACTTCCGGCATTGATCCCGTACCCACCCAGGATCGTGGCGTTGGGGATAAGTGATACCAGCGTGGACCACGGGCACGGAATGGCCTGCGAGCACATCAAGGGATTCAGCGGATTCAGGGGTCTGGTGGACCACCATTTGGCACTGCCGCCGTTGTAGGCGTCCCTGAACTGCCAGACGTCATAGGCGTCAGCGAATCCGGGCTGATTATACGGCTCGAATACAAGCGTGGAAAAGTCTCCCGGCATGAACGTTCCACCGGTCTTGTCGATTTGCATGTTGATCGATGGGAATGAAATCGGCGCAGCTCCGGTCGGCTTGTACGTGAAGTACGACATTGCCGTTATGCTGGCGAGCTCGGTCCCGACATGGTCATAGTTGAAGAGCGTGACTTTATCGAGGGGTCCCGGCGTCCTGACCTCGAAACTGCCTTCGCCGAGGGGAGGATTGCCTGGCCCGACGCGAAAGACACCTGTGCCAGCGCCAGGACGGGTGTAGAAGACCCAGTTCCTGAGAGGTGGCGAGTTTTCAACCTGGCGGCTGATATCGCTCTCGGTTACGACTACGGTGCGGCCATTGCCATTTTTTCCGTCGCCGTTTTTATCGTTCGCGTCGCCCTTAAGGTCGGCCGCGATCGCCAAAGGCGCGGTGACGTCGGCTGATGTGGGAACCGGGCTCGTTGCATCCGAGCATGCCGCCAATGCGACCAGGCTCACTGCGGTGAGTAATGCTTTCACAGTTGTCTCCAAAAAAGAACGATGGCAGGGTCGCCTGGTGCTGAGGTCGGCTCCAAGCCAACCCACTCTCGTAACATAGCCCCTACCTCCCCCAATAGCGCTCTTGCGGAAACGCCAATGTGCGTTTTGGACCAGAGGCGATTTGCGCGTGCGGCCGACGGCGAGCAGCCGGATCGGACGGTCGCCTTCGGTAACGCAAATCTTCGCCGGCCGCTATACTCTCTGGACGCTGCCGGCGCCGCACGGCTGGACGCTGATCATCAATCGGCAGACTGACCAGTACGAAGGCGAGCGTGACCCTTCACGACCCCACCACCCGGCCCGCGGTAATTCACGCGTCCTTGACGAAGGAGGGAGAATCGATGCCGATGTATCTCACCCGCTTCAGCTACGCGCCCGAGACATGGGCAAGGTTGATCAAGAACCCCGAGGATCGCCGCGCCGCGGCGAGGCAGTACATCGAGTCAGTCGGCGGAAAGCTGCACGGTTTCTGGTACGCCTTCGGCGAGCACGATGGCTACAATCTGTGGGAAGCGCCGGATAACGTCTCGATGGCGGCCACTGCGATCGCCATCGGCGGCGGCGGAGCCCTGAGCGCCGTCCAGACGACCGTTCTGCTCAGCGTCGAAGAGACGCTCGCCGCCCTGAAGAAGGCTTCGTCGATCAGCTATCGGCCGCCGGGAAAATAGGCGCAAATGGAGCATCGCCAATCGGTTATCACCGTCTCCGGGCGAGGCGATACGTCCACAGAAGTCTCCACAGCTGAACCGGTGCCTGGGCAGTCCTGCCTCAACTGCGATGCGGATGTCACCGACTCGTATTGCAGCGTCTGCGGCCAACGGGCGCGCACGACGCGTACAACTCTTCCGCGCCTGCTGCGGGATTTTGGTGATCATCTACTCAGCTTCGACTCGCACGCCCTGCGCACACTGCGCGCACTCTTTACTCGGCCGGGTACGTTCATACGCGCTTTTCTCCTCGGGCGCCGGGTGGGATATGCGCGCCCGCTTCCATACTATCTCCTTGCCGTGGCGCTGAATGTCGGCGTCTCCTCGGTACTGCGGCCGTCGGCAGTTCCTGGCGGAGCAAATCAGGGCTCATTCTGGGATCAGAATTTCGTCGCGCTCCAGATCGGCGTCGCATTCGGATTGCTCATGTTGCCTGTGGCTGCGGCGCGGCGGCTGCTGCACCGCGGCGCGGGGTACAGCGTGGCTGAGCATTTTTCCTTCCTGCTCTATGTGCTGGCGCAGAGTATCGTGATGCTGCTCTCCGTTAAGCTGCTACTCTGGCCTCTGGGGATGCGTCTGAGCGGCGACGCGGAAGGTTTGACCTGGCTGGCCACGTTCTCCGGTTACGTCGTGTGGGCGAGTCGAGGCTTTCTGGTGGAAACTCGCTGGAAAGTAGTGCTCAAGCTTATTGCCGCATTCATTATTCTGCTGGCTTGTATGGCCGTAGTCGGTCTGATCTGGAAGAGCCTTTTCGCTTGATTCGCTTGCAACTCGACTTGGGCGTCAGGCGATATGCGTGAACGCATCACGGCGGGGCCTCCATCCCTGGAGGCCCCGCCGTGAAGACACCGCTAAACCACGGATCGCCAGCGGGCTGGCGTTCCGACACCGGCTTTAGTTCGTAATCAACGCGTGACCGCCGCGCCGTAGGAATACGGAACTGCGACGCCCAGGCGGTCGGCAATGGTCACGACGAGCGTTGCCTTCGACCAGCGGGCTCCCATGCCGTCGACCCTGATCGAGCCGGCAGAGTTGCCATCGAGGGCGATGGGAAGGACCGCGGTCTTCCCGCCCCCCGCCGGCGTCGCGATCACGTACGCTCGCCACGCCAAATCGTCCGTCCCGTCGAAGGAGACGGCGAGGCTGCCGGAGGCGTTCGTGAAATCGACGAAGTTGGCGCCGAGGCCGTACGGGGCGCGGTTCGACTCCCGGTTCGTGCTCGCGGGCACGGCGACGCTGAGCGGGTAGCTCGAGTGCGTCGCGCGCGTAAGACTCCGCAGCGGCCGGATCGACTCGACAATCGACGGCTGGTCGGTGGTGAAGTCCGAGATGTCATGCAGGTACTCGGCCGGCGCGAACGCCTTCATCGCCTCCCAACTGCCGCCGAATGCGATCTCCCTGATCGCGTCCGGCGCGCTCCGCGTACGGTGCGCGAGCCAGATCTGGCGCACGACGTCGACGCCGTACCGCTCGCTCAGGTAGTTCTGGAAATACGCCGCGCCGTACAGGTAGCGGTCGAAGATCGGGAATTCGGGCGTAGCGAGGAACGAGTTGATGTACCAGTGCCAGTCGTTGATACCGTCGTACACGGCGTCCTCGGCCCACGTCGCGTGCGATTCCATGAGCCAGCCGGAGCCGTAGACGTTGATCGCGAACTGGATCGCGTGCATGAATTCGTGTGCCTGCGTCACCTTGAGCGCACCGCTACGAATGATCTCGGCGCCGGTGCGGTCCTCGTCGTTGCGCGGGAAGCCGTAGAAGTCGTTGTTGATGACGATGTACGCTGACGCCGTCCCGACGGTCACGGGGCTCACGCCCTGCAGCTCGACGTTGGTTGGCATGGCGTAGCCGTAGTACGGGATCTTGTTGTAATAGACGTGGAACTTGTTCTGAGTCGTGACACCCTTGGGCGCCGGGTATCGGAGCGCTACGACCTGACGCTGCCAGATCTCCTCCCAGCTCCGCGCCGCGACCTCGATATAATCGGGGACGCCACGAATCCCGCTTACATCGACAGCGGGCACCGCGTCGGACGTGCTCACGGTCGAGTAGTGCAGCACGAAGTGCTCGGTCTCGAAGGTGTTCTTCATGTTCGCAAAGCCGTTGGCACGCAGTTGGAGGATCTCCTGCTGCGTCGACTTCGAGAGGCCCTCCCAGTCGAGCGCCTGGCGCACCATCGATTCCGTGGCGTCCTTGCCGATGATGGCCGACTTGTACTTCTGCGGGAGCTTCTCGGGCGCGAGCACCGCATAGCTACGGTAGCGGTTCGTGTTTTCCTTATCGATTGCGCCCGCGGTGTAGTCGTCCTCGATGAGGTCGAGCGAGCTCTTGCCGTTGCCGCCGCCCTGGCCCACAGCGAAGGCTGGCGCGCCGGGCGAGCGCGACGTGCCCGTGATTGACTCGGGCGCATCGGTGCACGCGGCGAAGGCTGCGACGAGCAGCAGAAACGACGCTGGGCGTAGAGCTCCAATCATGGTCAGGAGAGTTGGGGGTACGATGGTGGGACCTGGTGCACCAGGAGAGCAAAGCGAATCCACGAATCTGCCACGACGTTGCGGAAACGCAAGCATTTGTTTCTCATCCTGTCCGACCAGGCCGAGCGGCACCAACTCTGGTCATACCGTGAGCCACGTGACATTGTTGAGCAGCTTCAACTGGCTTCCGACTCGGCCGGCGTGTCCCCGAACGTCGCGTGACGTCTCTCTCCATCAACTTCCGATGAACATGTCATCTCAGCGCCCATTCTTCGTCCTCGGACTGGCGTTCATCGTGCTCGCACCAACGATCGCTGCGGCGCAGGGCCCGTGGTCGGTGACGGTGACCCCGAGCATGGCCACTCTGCCAATGGGGTTCTGCACTCCCGTCAGGATCACCGTATTCGATCCGGCCATCAAGGACACGCCACGCAATTCCAAGGGCACGCGAGTTACAATCGCCGACTTCGATCTCGACGTGACCACGCCGAATGGCACCTGGGCGGTCGGGCGGCCGAACGGGGATCACTGGTGGAACGCCTGCGCCTGTCAAGGTGCTGCCGTCGGCACTGTGGGAACGGTCACCGCGACCTACCCCGCGCGGAACCTCGCGGCAGCGTCGCGCATCGCCGGTGTCGCATTTCAGTCGGTGGGGACCTTCACCATCGCGGCACCAAAAGGCACCGACAACCCGCCGGGATGCCTGACGTCCGCTGGCCCGACGATCGCCGTTGCTCCCCGGAGCGGTGCCAGCCCTCCCACCACGTTGGCCGCCCCGGGCGCCATCGCCGGGCAACCGGTGCCTGCTCCGGTGACTGCGGCGCCGGGACCGATCGGAGGTGTGCCGATCACTGGAACGGGTGTCGCGCGCGCGCCGGGAGGAGCTATCGCGCCGGGTGCGGTGATTCCACCTGCGCCAGTTTCCGCGATACCGCCGGCGCCGGCGCCGGCGTTCGTGCTGGCCAATCCCTCAGGCTTCACCGCTGTGCAGACGGCTCCCGGTCAAGTGCAGTTCTCGTGGCAGCCAGTAGTTGGCGCGTCGTTCTATGGACTGTTCGGGCCGGGGGTGAGCGTCGGCGGGGAAAAGGTGGTTGGCGCAACGACCTTCACCGCGACCGCCGTTCCCGCGGGGAGCCAGCAGTGGTCCGTCGGCAGCTACTTCGATCCTGGTCCGGTCACCACGGCGTTCACGGAATTTCCAAAGGTCACGCTCAACGTGATCGCACCGGCTCCGCCAGTCGTCGCAGCCGCAGGACGGTACCGCGTTACCCTTACCGGTTTGCGCACGTGGCAGGCATCGTACGACGACCAGCTCTCGCGCGACGGAATGGGGGATGAGGTTTACACCGCAGTCTACCTCAGGCACTACGACCGCCGCAGCGGCACCGTCGCGATCGAGACGAACCCGCGCACGTTGACGTACGGCGACACGAAATTTTTTAACACCAGGAAGCAGGCTGGAAAATGGAGCGCCACGGGTGGAATCCGGAGCTCCGATCCCATCCCGGACAACACCGACCCGTCGCAGCTCCTGCTCTCTCCATCGGACGACGCGTTCCCGTTGAGGGTGTGGGAGGGCACCCTCACCGACGGCGTGGATGTGCTGGTCATCTCTCCGAGTCTCTGGGAAGAGGATGGAAAGGAGCAAGTGTATCTGTACTGGAGGCAGGAGATGGGGGCAATCACCTCCTCGATCTTCGCCAATCCGAGCGTTCAGAACCAGATCGCATCTCGCCGGTTCGGCCCTCTGGTCGTTGGAACGACGGTGTTGGAAAACGGGACCCCTCCGACAGCTGCACCGCCAGCGCCGGCTGCAACGAGTGCACCGCCGGCGACGCCGCCAGCAGCAACCGGTACGACGGCCCCGCCGCAGAACGTGTTCCAGAAGGTTGGCACGAGCGTGGGTGCCACAGCCGGGAAGGTCGGGAAGGGAGTGGAGAACGCCGCAAAGAACGTGGCGACGGGAGTGGGGAACATCGCGAAGGGGGTATCCTCGGCGGTCCAGCAGGTCAAGGGCATTGTTCAGGGAGGCATGGATCGTCCGATCGGAATTCAGATCTCCGCAGCAAAGGATTTCGTGCTTCCGCACGCGACAGTCGTGCTCACGAGAGAGATCATCGAAGCAGGCCTGGCCCCACTTCCACCAGGTACCGGCCTGATTGGGCCTCCGGTCGGCTGGCCGCGCATGCCGAGGCCTGGCGTCATGATGATTACTTTCCTCGACGGGCAACAAAACGTCGGCCTCATCCCGGTCGCTCCTGCGCGTTACGAGCTCTACCTCACGGTGGAGCGACTGCCCTGAACGGTCGGAGTAACGTCGCGTTACCTCGACACGCACTGCGCGAGATCCTTGTCGTTCGCCCAGATGCACACCGTCTCGACGCGCGGATCTTCTTCGGCGAGGCGCGCGTCGAGGCGAGTGCGTCGCCAGCTTCGATCTCGACCATCGGCCAGACTGCGACCCCCATCGCGGCGAGCGCTTCCTCGAGCGGGTGAAACTGCGCGTGCAGCGCGGGCTCGATTCCTTCCCCGTCTTGTAGTCCGCCCAGAGCTCGTTGCGGAACGACTCGATGTCGTGGTCGGTGGCGACGCCGATGTGGGTCGCACCCGTTTCGATCATCTCCAGCACCGAGTGCAGCACTCCAGCGACGGCGCCGAAGGGCTTGTCCTTGCCTTCGTTATAGCGGCGCTGGCCGTAGAAGTGGCGGAAAAGCTCGTAGGTGCCGTCGATGAGGTGGACGATCATGCATTACCAAACCTACATTCCATTCCGCCTTATTCGGCAGCCTGCGCCTCCTTCTCCAGGAGTCTTTTGTGGACACGCCACTATCGGCCGAAGGCCGCGACCAAACGCAGCACGACTCGTTGCGCCGTCGTCTCATATTCATGGCCAGCGTATTCGCTGGCCTCGCCTCCCTGCACTTCGTCGACCACGTCATCCGTGGCGAGCTAGTCGTTCGTAATGGCCTCAATCCGAACTGGAACCACAGTGGCTGGCCGTTCAACACTCACAGCGACAAACCCTACGTCTTCCCCCTTGCCTTCATCATAGTTTTCGGGCTTCTGCTCTTCGGCATCCTCTTTACCCTTCGCGGCAGGCTGTGGGCCGGCTACTGGCTTGCGACAAGCGTATTCCTCTTTGCCTTGCTGGCCGTGAGAACACGACAGGGCTCAGGCCACTGGTGATGAGCGGCACTGCTGAACGGTCCGGGGAGCGCCGCACACTCTATAAGTTTTTCGTTGCGCCGCCCGACGCCGATTTGGGCCTGCGTCATGACACGACATCATCTCACCTATGATCGGAGGACTTATGTGGATTCGTCCCGTCAGCTCGATGCTTTGTGCGTTAGCGCTGCTGCTCGCTGGTGCCCAGTATGCGGCGGGTCAATCCGCCCGCCTGACGTCGTCATCTCAGTCACTTCCGGGTCGTGTCGTCAACGTGAAGGCGGCTGAGTTTTTTTTCCAGGCGCCGGACACCATCCCCGCCGGGCTGACGACGTTTCGGCTCCTGCAGACGGGACTCGTTGTGGATCGAATGCATTCCGGCGCGCGCGGCAGGCAACTCGTCGCAGACAAAGGTGATGATACACGCGGTGTGCACATGCTTTGGGTGGTGCGGCTCGATTCCGGCAAAACAGTGGCGGACCTGTATCGCGCTGCAAAGGCGGGACAGCGGATGACATCGTGGGCTCGGCAGCTGGGCGGGCCGGCTTTCATCTTGCCGCCTTCGA
>Ga0180121_10000727_pt1 | contig 13855 bp, 9 predicted proteins | sample AntDrymUQ5402106_2_FD_129676 | JGI IMG/M metagenome (GOLD analysis project Ga0180121, IMG submission 129676) | Polar desert sand microbial communities from Dry Valleys, Antarctica - metaG UQ540 (21.06) (version 2) (version 2) | ecosystem: Environmental > Terrestrial > Soil > Desert | place...
AACCGCTGTCAGACATTCATCGGGAACGGCTGTTGTACGCTTCTGCAGTTCCGCTAAAAGACTCTCGCGGATCTCCTGGGGCTGCCGTTGCCAGTTACTTTGTTTCGGCGCGAAGGGCATCCTTATCGACTCACGCTGCCTCTCTGCGGGTTTCTGTTTGCAACAGTCTTAAAGAAGAAGCCTGAGCCGCTGCGCTCCGCTGCTTCAAGCTCACGTGCTTTGCGTTGCTCCTCGTTGCGTTGTGCCGCTTCCGCCGCGCGCCGGTTCCGGTCGTTTGCTTCAGCCTTGCGTTGCTCGCGAGTTCCCCGGCGGTCCACGTTGGCCAGGTGCTGCAGACCCTGATCGATGAGATACCCGAGCGCCAGACTCTGATTCTCGATTCTATCAAGGTGCCGGACCCTCTCGCCTGGCGCGATTACTCTTCTTAGCCCGTGCAACTCTTGCCATAAGGCCTTGTGGCGCGTAAAGGCGGCGAATGTTCCCGGCAGTATTTCCTCAAGGGCCTTGTGCGCCTTTTCGCGCCCTTCGTTGTATTCCTGCTGTGCTGCTTTAATCTCTCGCTCACACTCAGCGGCGCGAGCTCGCATTGACTCTTGCTGCTCGTACTGCTCTGCCTCTGCCAGTTCTCGCCGCTTTTCCTCGAGTGTTTCATCAAGGGTTGCCACAGCTTCCCGCAACGCACTGGCACGAGCATGCGCAACGGTCGCGGCCTTCATAGCATCGCTGCTGCCGGTTGCAACCAGTTCAGTCTGAGCCTCCTCGTTAGCCTGATTCGCTTTCGATAACTCGCTGTCGAGTTGTGCTCGCCGCTTTTCCAGGTCGCTGATCTCGCGGCTGATGGTGCTTGATTGTTTCATCTGTTTGCTCCTTTGTTGTCCCACAATTCTTGCAGGGTTTCCTCGTCATCTTGTTTTGCCCACCTCTCAAGTCGTTTCTGGCGATCAACTTCCGCCTCTTGCTTCTCTCTCGCCTCGCGGCGGATCTTGTCGAAAACTGTTTCGTCTTTCTTCTCAGTCATCGGTTCACCTCCACTAAAATGTGTTTTGCGGATCGCGGCCAAGGAGAAGCCCACCCGCATTAGGCTGCTATGCCTTAGATACAACCCAACAAACCGCCGGCCATGGTCCGACGGTCATTCGTTTACACGCGGCCCCTAGTTTTCACATTTCGCCCATAGCCTGACAGAAGGTCTCTAAGAAACTTCGCGTTGACCCCCTTGCCCTTTGCTGCCTCTCGTAGTGACGGGATCGTTGTCCCAATCGCGTGCAGAACAATTAGTTCGTTAAATCGTCTGCGATCGCTCGGCTTTGCTTTGAAAATTCTCATTGAGTTTGTTTCCCTTCTTTTAACTTTCCCATCATCAAACTGGCAGGTCCTGCCCGATTCGGCGGTCTAGTGCCGCTATTGGTCGTTGCTGGCCGCCTGAATATCAATCCGCGCCGGGGTGACTTTTGTTACTTCAGCCATTAGTGTTTTCTCCTCTTGTGTTCATTTCCCAATCTTTTCAAAATAGTAAATTGTCGGCAGATGCTTCAACGAAGTAATCTCGCGCTACCGCCATTAGCGCTTCTCGTTCGCCGGCTTCTGCGTCTATCAGGACATCGTAGGCTTTTTGGTCTACGTGCTGAGTGATGCAGTCGCTTGCGATCTGCCTCAGCATCTTTGGCGGTATCGCGTCCACTTCCACCGACTCACCCTCGAAGCCTTTTGCGCGTGAGTCCGTTCGCTTCGTTGGGCGCGTCGGCAAGTTCAGCTCTTGAATTTGTTCGGGCATCACGGCCAGGCGCTCAAAGTGAATGTTAAGAAAACCCTCCGGTAATAGGTCGGCGATGTCTCCAACATCCTCGCCGAAATCTACGTGGGCATATCTGATCTCGGCTACAAACTTGCGCAGGTCCGCCTCAACCTTGCGCGGAATATCGATGCCCGAAGGATCATGATCGCCGAAGTAGTACAGATAGACAGGCTTCTCTTTCTCTGCTATGACTTCGGCTGCTGAGTGCAGAAACGAGAGAGACGGATAGCCGCGAGTAACCATCAAAGGCACGTCCCAGGTTGCGGTTACGTCTAAGAGCACGCCAGCCAGAGCGTCTTTTTCCAGCCACACCTCGACATAGCAGTTCTGGTTATCCCAGACAGAGCGACGATATGCTTCAGCCGAATACTTGAGCATCGCCTCAAGTGAAGAGTGGCTTCGAGGTTTACGCATCCAGCGCGTGTTATCGGCGATCCAGCTAAACTCAATTTCATGGTTCCGGCGCATCTCACCCAGCAATCGAACAACCGTGCTCTTGTACTCGCCTTCCGTCTTACCAATAACCCCGGCACTCACAAGTCGGTAAAACACCTGGCGGACTGTGCAGGGAGCCTCCTCGGCCAATAGATCGTGAATCGCAGCCTTTATCGTTGCGATCTGCGCTCGGCTTCGTCTTATGGGCCTAGACCCACTAACTCTCACGGGTAGACCTCTCTTCCCACGCGTCCCAGTCTCGCTGCCGCTCCGGATCATTGAATACGGGCTCGTACCGCTCGCCTTCACGCGTAATTGCCGGATCAGGGGGTTTCAAACCGTCACGTTGGCACAAGCCAATGTTTATGCGGGTTTCGTGCGTTTTCGTTTTCGTCAATGTTTATGCGGGTTGTGACGGTGTGACGGTTTGAAACCCCCTGTGACGGCAAATATCGATCAAACGCGTCCTCTAACCGGCAAAGCTCGTACCCCTTCGCGTTTTTTTCATCTATGCGGATCGACTTGGGCACGACACCGAAAGGTCGCAGGCGGCGCGCCAGCCAGTTCTCTGTGATGGGTTTATCGCGCCGCGCTTCAGGCCAGGGACGATCTGTCAGCGCCACCAGTTCATCGATAAGGGTTTTTGAAAACATTCGTTCCGCACCGTCTGCTTCGCTGAAGATCTGTTGAATATCCGCGAGCAGCATAACTCCCAAGCCTTGTTCGTCAGCCTCGGCTTTTGAGAGCTTGGCAAATGACTCGCGAACTCGTTTCGGCCAGTCGCCTCCGGCCGCTTGAGCAATCGAAAATAATGGGCGCCAGTTATCAGCAGTGCGGTTATATGCGTTTTCAGGCAGGACGGGATCGCAAGCTTCTATTCGTGAGTGGTTATCTGCACACCACCGCGCCAGCTTCCGGCAAAGTTCCTGCTCTCTCTCAGTGTGCCGTGAGTCGAAGCGCTTGCGCACCTCGCCTGGCTTTGCCCTTTCAAGTCGGATCTTGATCGACCGGTCGTCAAGCGTGCCGGGCAAAGCGCCGATACCGCACAACACGGCAGGTGTGAATACGCCGAAGGCCCGCACCTCGTTGCCCTCGCCCTCACAGCGATAAGCGCAGCCACCGCGTCGATGCCCGGCATTAAACAGCGAGCGCAAGTCTTCGTTGTCGGTTAGCCAGGCGTCGCATTCATCGGCAAGGACCGTTGGCTTATGTGACTCGACTACACGGAACAGCACCGCAGCGGTCAAGTTCTCAGTGACCAGTGGTCGCGGCACAAACAAGCCCAACACATCGCGGCCGGTTGTCTTGCCGCACCCTTTCTCGGGACTGGAAAAATTTAATCGTGGGGAGATGTCGAAGGCGTCAAAGACATGAGCGTGCGCAGCCCAAAGCGATTCAACGTCAGCCGCTCCGGCCGGCAGCGCGAGGTACTGAGAAAAGGTATCTGCAATTTCATTTAAAACTTCCGCACCGCTCACCGGCTCCGGCCACGGTTCCACGTCCGGCAAACTCAATTCGCGGCCTTGCAGTCCTTCCGTTTTTGGACGCAGCGCGACAACCATCTTGTCGAGTGTTGCCGGTCTGCACTTGAGAGTTTTTGCCGCAGTCAACCGTTGCCGTTCGTATTCCAATAGCGACAGCGCGGCCAGGCGTTGGATCTCTTTTTCGTCGGTCTGGGGTTCAAACTCGCTCTGTGGCTGCCCCTCAGAATCGTTTTCTCGACTCGACGCAGCCTCTGCTATTGGTTTTTCCGGCAAGCCTAACGCCACGCGAATAGCATCGCCGCTGCACTTGTTATGACAACCATAAGCACCATCCGGCGCGACAAAAAGCGCCTTGCCGTCAGTGCTGCTGTGGCAGATGCCCGGCGCTTCCGTCCAGCCTTTTCGGCTCAGCTTCGCCCTAGGCAAATTCTTGATCCGCGCAGCCGCTTCGGCATTCAAGCTGTCCCAACTCTCGAAAGGGCCTGCGCTTGGCGGTGTAGCGGCCTGTGGCGCGTTTTCAGGCTCCGGCGCAGGTGGCGGGAAGGCTTCTAGTATCTGTTGAATGGTGTACCTGCGCGAAGGCTCGAACGTGTGAATTGTAATTTTCTTTTTCTCTAACCCGTGGCCGTTCAGATTTAAGTGATCGAAGTTCGGCAACCGCATCAGCCGCGCGGGGGTTTTGACGCTGGCATCACCATCGAAGCGCTGAATCAAACCGGCCTGAGCCGTGCGCCAGTCATCTTCGGGACATTCGCCCGTGAGCAAGTAATAGCCATGTACACTCCTTTTTGTTTCGAGGCGAATGGACGGCTGCAAAGGCGACGCGTCGAAACGCGCGTGTTGTTCCGCGATGGGCCGTGTGTCGTTTTCAACGAAGCAGGCAACGTACCGCGTGATTGACTCGTCCGTGTCGCCGCCAGAGTTCACTACAAAGAAGATCCCGCAGTGCTGGTTCTTTGTTCTTAGTGCCTGTTGCAGATCGCGATTCTGCTTGAGATCAAAAAGCGTTGTGGTCCATTTCCGCGGACTGTTCTCGGGTGTGTCCGGCGCTCTCTTAGGCTTGAACGCGCGCAGGCAAAGCGGCTCGTTGTATTCGCGGAAGGCGCCTAAAAATTCTGAGGTTAGGGTTTTCATGCCGCTGCGGCCCGGAAACGCACTAGTCATATAAGTCCGCCTCCGTTGTGCTGATGGTGATCCACGCTGACGAAAGTGTCTCCGCGCAGACGCTGCACAAATAAACTCTGCTGGTATTCACCGTTGCGACGATTTCCTGAAACCTCAGCGGCCAGGCTTCACGGCACCCATCACAAAGGAGCTGGGCCAAGCGTGGTTCGGGATACCAGATTCGTTCTTGATTCGAGAGTTGCGGTTGGTGTATGGTGCTCATGCTAGTTAGTCCATTGTTCCCAGAATGAAATTGGAAGAAGCCCCGGATTAGTCCTCCGGGGGCTTTTGCTTTTAGGCCGCCACCTGAGTACTGACGGGACCGCCAACTTTGCTCCGCTCAACGTAAGCCTCCAGGTCTTGGAGCTTATAAAAGACACGAGAACCGATCTTGTATCCGACCAGTTGGCCTTTCTCGCGAGCCCGGTACAAAGTGACGCGATTTTCGTAGCCCAGTGCTTTCAATGCCTCTTTCTCAGTTAGGTAGTCTTGGTTCAGGATTCGCATTCTGCTTTGCTCCTCTATTCAAAAAAAAACTGCCCGTTGCTGCGGGTTGCAGCGACGGACAGGAGTGTAAATCGACTTTAAAGGTCTGGGTCACCCTAAGGGTTACCCAGAATCTACAATATCTCTATCAATCATTTTCAGAACCTCAGTCATTTTCAGCTTCTCAAAGAATTGTCTGACACAACGCAGGTCCTTGACGTTCTCGCTGCGCTTCTCTTTTTGTGGTTTTGCAAGGCACTTTGTGATGTTGTCCAGATTCTTACCTGTCAGGAATTCGATGAAGCGTGCTTTGTCGATATAAGAAACACTGATTATCTTGGCGCTCTCGAAAATGTAATACATCGCCAGGACTTGTCTAGCTGTCGTGAATTCAGGGTTGCGCGTTGCTTCGGTTCCCGCCGGTTCAGGTCTCGGATCAAGAGCTGCCTGGTCTTTTAGTTTCTGCATCTCGATCTCGCATTTGCGATAGATTGCGGCCTGTAGCTCAAACCGGGGTTTCGCGGATACGGCCGGCCAGAATTTGTCCACAAGTTCTTTCCTGGCCAACTCATCGGGGCTGCCCGGTATCTCTGAATGCCGACACTCGGCCATGACTTCAAGCAGGTACTGCATTTTTAACGGCCTGTCCGGCAGTTTAGCAAGGCGTTTTTTGGCCACGCTCCAGTTCTCCGGTAGTGTCATCTAGTTCACCGTCTCGCTTTCGCTGGTGGTAACTGTTTGTGAGCTGCAGTAAGCAGCGAGTCGATCCGCGGCTTTGCGTGCTGCTTCCTCATCGACGGTTACGTAACGCATAAAAGTCGCAAACTCGCTGTGTCCGGTGACCTTCATTATTTCCGAGTGTGGCGTTCCCGTACGCACCATTCTAGTGGTTGCCGTATGGCGTAAGTCGTGAAACCGGAACCCGTCAATTTTTGCTTCACGCAAAGCGGACTGAAACGCATGCTTGACTGTAGTTGTCCCGAAAACCCGGCCGGCGTACCCCGGCGGCGCCTGCTCCTTCAGCGCGGCCAGCGCGGCGTGGACCCGTGGCGTCATGCCTATGTCCCGACTTTTCTCTGTCTTTGTGTTCGTTACGTTTACGTGAATGACTCTTTCCGCAATATCCACGTCCGGCCATTCAAGCTTTAACATCTCACCCCGGCGCATTCCTGTGTCCAGCGCCGTAATCAAAACCGGTTTCAGGTGCTCCCGGCGTCCCGTACAGGCTGCCAGCAGCCGCGCCTCTTCCGCGTATGACAGAATGCGCTCGCGCTCAACTTCGGCCGACTTGCTGATTAGTCCTGTACCAGTCTCAAATGGCGACTTAACGATCCAACCTTCGCGCTGCGCAAAGCGAAACATGGCCCGCAGGAGCGCCAGCTCACGGTGAACGCCCGCCGTTTTTCTCTCTCGCAAAACAGGCTCGCCGTCTGCGTCAGTTCCGCACCGCACCTTCGTCAGCAACCGTTTAAGCTTGAACCTCTCAAGATCTGAATGCTTTATTGTTCTGATAGCACGCCGGCCAAAGTGCCTGACGAGAGTATTCAGAAACCCCAGAGGCGTTTCGTGGGAACGTAGCCCGGCAACCTTCTTGCCGTCACGGATCACAGCCGGAACCAGCTTTGTCTCTTTGTAGATGCCCGCCAGTTCCTTAAACGTCATGTCGTGCGCGTTCAGCGCGCTTTCACCGTGCGAGTCAAGCTTCTCTCGTAGCTGCTTGAATACTCGCCGCGCTTCGCTACGGCTGTTAACGGCAACCTTCTTGTCCCTGCGCTTACCGTTTTCGTCAATATATTGAACCCGCGCGTAGAAATTCCCTTTGTACTCATATACACTGCCGCCATGCTCCCGCTTATCCTTGCGCCAGTCACTTTCGGCTTTCTTGCTGCGTGCCATCCGAGCCACCGCCTTTCCTTTAATTTCCTCTATTCTTTCCTCTAACGCACTGTAACACGGAGCAACACGCGGTGTATAGAGTGAAACACGGAGAAGCATAGGAACCGCCAAACGTCTAACGAAAGCGTACATATAAAAGGAAACAGGCAACGAAGCGTACAAGGGATGAAACATCAAGAAACAGGTTGCCCCCTGACTACGAATCAGGGGGTCGCACGTTCGAGTCGTGCCGGGTGCACCAGTGCTATCAAATAAGTTAGGACGTCGCAATTGGACTCCTTTGTTATTTGTGTGCCTATAGTGTGCCAATCTCTAAAGATTCTCAGCCATAGTTAACATTCCGTCATTCGAGCAGAAAGTGCGCCACCTGAACCCAGTCGATCGTCAAGAGCATGAATCGATGGTATCCAGGAAAATGGACGGCACCCAGACCGACCGCTTCGTTCCTGATCACGAAGCAAGTGGTGGAACAATGCGATTTGTCTGCGCTGTTCCGTCGATGACGAAAGGCGCAACCATCGCAAACGTCGGCGTCGTCGCGCGTAAACGGTCAAGAGGACGCGACCGCGCGTGCCCGTTCATCTTCACGTGAGAAGCTTAAGCATTCGTCAAATTAGCCATGACTAATTCAAGCCAAGAGGAGTTTCCCGGAACCGACAGGTTCTCTATTCTGAGTCGGCTTGGGGCGGGGGCTTTCGGAGCAGTTTACCGGGCATACGATCGAGAAAGGGACACGATAGTAGCCCTTAAAGTTTTACGGCAGAAAGATCCCACTGCTCTCTACTACTTTAAGCAAGAGTTCCGCACTTTGTCCGGCGTTATCCACCCAAACCTCGTAACACTTTATAACCTCATGTCGAATGGAGAGGATTGGTTCTTTACCATGGAGTTAGTGGATGGCATAGATTTCCTGGCTTATGTCCGAGAAGATACAAACAAGCAAGAAGATGCTCCAATCACTCGTCCCAAGATATCAACAGCACCAGACCTTGATACTGATGAAGTCAAAGAGAAGGATCAAACACCGACACTTCGTTACGAAGAATCAGACAAGTTCAATTCCGATACCGTGCGTTTGCCTCTTCCTCTCTCCGCCATCAACTTTGATCGCCTGCGAGCTTCACTTGCACAATTGGGCAGGGGAATCTGTGCTATTCATGCGGCAGGCAAGCTGCACTGCGACCTGAAACCTTCTAACGTATTAGTAACTAAATCAGAAGGTCGTGTTGTGATCCTTGATTTCGGTTTGATTACTGATCTGACTCCGCACGCACTTCAAACCACTCTTTTTGCGGGTACTCCTGTTTATATGTCCCCGGAACAAGCGGCGCGGCTTCCGGTATCGGAAGCCAGCGACTGGTACTCTGTGGGCGTAATGCTCTATAAGGCGCTTACTGGGAGTCTTCCCTTTGACGGACATATCCATGACGTCTTGAGCGCTAAACAACACCACGAACCTCGGCCTCCGCAAGAGCTGGTATCCAACATTCCTGAAGATCTCAGCACTCTTTGCTCCGATCTCCTTCGTCTTGATCCTAAGTCACGGCCTACCGGAAGCGAGTTTGTCAGGCGCCTGAAACACGCTGATCCGGAAACCACAGCTCAGATACCAGTATCTGCATCTTCGATCGATAGCGTGCCATTCGTAGGACGTGAGCGTCATCTTGGCGAACTGAGTCAGGCGCTCCGAGCCACACAAGCAGGTGAGCCCGTGATTGTGTTGGTCCACGGCGTTTCCGGGATGGGCAAAAGCACGTTGGTTCGCCATTTTCTGGAGATTATCGAGAGAAACGATCCTGAAGTAGTAGTTTTGGCGGGACGCTGCTACGAACAAGAGTCCGTTCCGTACAAGGCCTTAGATAGTTTGGTGGATGCTTTGAGCAGATATCTGGGAAGCTTGTCTCTTCTCGATGCGGAATCGCTCATTCCTCGTGATGTTCTGGCGCTAGCTCGTCTGTTTCCGGTCTTACGGCAAGTCGAGGCGGTGGTGCGAGCTCGGCTGAGAACACTCGATGGGCTTGATTTGCAAGAACTACGTCGACGCGGTTTTTCAGCATTACGAGAACTATTGTCTCGACTGAGCGACCGAAAAAGAGTGGTTCTCTTCATTGATGATCTTCAATGGGGTGACATAGATAGCGCCGCACTACTGAGTGAGATCTTACGCCCACCTGATTCCCCGGCGCTGCTGTTGATTGGAACCTATCGAAGTGACGAGATTGAGACAAGCTCAATGCTACAAACGCTCCTGCCTTCATTGCGAGCGACTGTCGCTTCCAGTATTCGCGAACTACTAATTGAAGAGCTGGATCCATCGGAGTCATTTAATCTGGCTCTGGCGCTGAGTGATGAAGAGTTCTCTCTATCACAGACTCATGCCCAGGTAATCGCTCAAGAATCTGGAGGGAGCCCGCTATTCATTAATGAGCTGAGCCGTTACATAAGAGTGGGCTCCAGAACTAGGCCAAACGGAGATAAGGAGACAGGTAAAAGTATTGACCTAAAGAATATTGAGATCAGTCTAGAGGAAGTTATTCACGCCCGTTATATGCAATTACCGGAGGCAGCCCGCCGTCTCTTAGAGATCGTTGCCGTGGCAGGTAAGCCCGTTGATCGCAATGTAGCAACGCGAGCAGCTCAACTTGATAAAGAAGAAGACAGTTTGATCATGCTGCGTTCGGGGTACTTAGTCCGAACACGAGAGCTGCAACACGGTCAGGAAATTGAAACGTACCATGATCGTATTCGAGAAACCGTAAACGCGCACCTTTCGGCAGAGACCTTGAAAGCTCACCACCATTGCCTGGCCCTGGCTCTCGAACTCTCGACACAAACTGATCCTGAAACGGTAGCTGTACATTACCAAGGAGCGGGTGATTATGACAGGGCCGCCGATTATGCGGTTACGGCTGCCGAGCAGGCCGCCATGGCATTTGCTTTTGATCGTGCGGCCCGGCTTTATCAACTGGCTCTTGATCTTCGTCCGGAAGCGACTAAAGGACGATCATTGCGAGTACGTCTCGGAGAGGCTCTGACAAATGCAGGTCGTGGCGCTGAAGCGGCGAGTGTGTATCTCGCCGCGACCGATGGAGCAAAAGCTGCTGAGGCCCTTGAACTGCGGCGTCGTGCCGCTGAGCAGTTTCTTCGGAGCGGTCACATTGATCAAGGGCTAGCTGTCCTTCGCACCGTCCTGAGTTCAATAGGAATGAAGCTAGCTGAAACGCCGAACCAGGCTCGACTATCATTTCTTGGTCAGCGCGCACTTGCTCGCGTGCGAGGACTCGGTTTTCATGAGCGAGATGAAAGCGAGATTTCTGTCCAGGAAGTGACCCGAATCGATACCTGTTGGTCAGTTGCCGTCGGATTGAGCATGGTCGATGTTATACGCGGTGCAGAGTTTCAGGCTCGGCACCTACTGCTTGCCCTGAAAGCGGGCGAACCCTCACGAGTCGTCCGAGCCTTGACCACTGAAGCAGCATACACAGCTATCGCTGGCAGCAATAGCCGACTCCGCACTGAGAGGCTACTTAAACAGGCTACCGCGCTTGCCGAACAACTCGATCAACCAGATGCGTTCGGACGAGTCTTATTGGCAAGAGGAATCTCGTCTTATCTAATGGGAGAGTGGAAAAAGGCCGTAGAGTTTTCTGAGCAGGCGGAAACAATCCTGCGGGAGCAATGCAAGGGTGTCGCTTGGGAAAGACATACTGCCTACCACTTTTCGCTGATGTCTTTGGTCAACCTTGGCGAATGGGATCAGGTATCCCGTCGTTTGTCAGGTCTTCTCAAGGAGGCAAAGGAGAGAGGAGATCTTCTAGCCGAAACCAACTTAAGCATTAGAATGTCTTACCTCGTGCTGTTGGCAGCGGACGAATTAGATCGAGCGCAGGAAGAGTTACAACAGGGGATGAAGGCGTGGTCACACCAGGGGTTTCATACCCAGCATTACTATGACTTAATAAGAAGAGGGGAAATAGCTCTTTATTCAAGAAAGGGAATGGATGCTTGGAACTTCATTACACGGAGTTGGTCCTCTCTCTCCCGATCCTTAATTCTGAGAATTCAGACTTTTCGAATCGAGTCGCGATATCTTCTGGCCCGGAGTGCCCTGGCGGCTGCGGTGGACTGCTATGCTTCTCCGTCGCAGAAGAACAGCTTCAAGCATTTAATCCATGCGGCCGAGAAAGGGGCAAAAAGAATGGAGCGTGAAGGAACTTCATACGCTAACTCGCTTTGCTTGTTTACCCGCGCCGGAATTGCCGCTATTCGTGGAAATGAACTGGATGCTGTGACTCTGTTCTCTCGTGCGGAAGCGGAGTTCGCAGCCAACGATATGGCTCTCTATGCTGCCGCTGCACGACGGCGGCGCGGCGAAGTCATCGGTGGCGATGAAGGTCAGGCCCTAATTGATTCTGCCGATAATTGGATCAGGGGCCAAAACATCAAGAACCCGATTCGAATAGTTGACATGCTCTCGCCAGGGTTATCTAAGTGAATAGCTCGTTCGTGGATCCAGAATTCAGCTTTTAGCGGGGCGGAGCCCTTCCTCTTACACAAAAACAAAAGACGCATTAGCTAGCTAAGGTACTGAAGTGGAATCTGTAGTTCGTCCATCAGACGGTGATCCCATTCCTCCACCAGATCAAGCCCAGCAATGTACCGCCGCTCCTTATTTCGAACTGGGGTTCGCACGCTCAGTATCTCCCGCCCAGAACCTAATATGGCAAGCTTGTATTTTGGCATTTTGCTTGCCCACAATTTAGTCAAGTAATGGCGAGCTACGTTTGGTAAGCTTCCCAACGTAAGACAAAGCTTTTGAAAATGCTCGACCACTTCGGTTGGATGTAACGACTTCGGACGATGACACAGAGTGTAGCCATCATAATCTCTGCTGACAGTTCCTGGCAGGAGCCGTTCCTCACTTTTCAAGGTGCGATAGAAGGGAGTCTCCGGGTACGGGCAAACGATTCCCAAAAAAGTGATCGAGAAGTACCGTAGATCTGAGAGGTAGACAGGCAGCTTCTCCAGATATTCATTTGTATCACCATCGGAGCCGACCAGAAGGCCAAACGACAGAAGGATTCCGTTCGAGAAGCATCTGCGAATGACCGCATCTATCTCGGTTATTCGATTCTGACCTTTGTTCATCGCCTTGATAGACTCGGGATTAAGAGACTCGAGTCCCGTATAGATATAGCGACAGCCGGCCTTAGCCATAAGTCTGACGAGTCCTTCATCCCTTAGGATATTGAAGGTGAGAGCACAGCCCCAGGTCTTTTTGAGAGGGAGCAATGCCGTACAGAGGTCGCGCAGATAACCCGGCGATCCACCTAAGTTATTATCCAGAAAGATGAACCAATTCTCGAAAAGGCCAAAGTAGTTCTTGTTCCACCGCATCTTAAGTTCTATCTCATCAATAACATTCTTGATAGGACGGTAGCGATAGGATTCCCATCCCGTAAGGACGCAAAAGTTGCACGAGAAAGGACAGCCGCGCGAGGCTTCTACCGCAGGTAGACGGATTTGGTTCGATCGAAAGTCAATAAGATCATACCGGTAAGGTTTAATCTCAGCTGCTCCTTGAGATCGAATGTTGTAGCGGCGTTTTATCTCTCCGCCCTCGAAGTCTCGGATCAGCGCCGGAACACTAGCCTCCGGGTCACCAATAATAATCGAATCAAAGAACTGTTGGCAGTCGTCGGCGAAGTAACTAGCGTGTCGTCCTCCGGCAACTGTCGTCATTCCCCTTTGTCTAAAGAGTGTGGAGAGAACCTTAGTGTGCTCGTAGTAGGAATGGAGGTAAGAGAAGAAAACGATATCCCAGTGTCGATCAAGGGGAATATCCACCTCCTTTTCATTGTAAAGCTCAACTTGTGCGTGGTCAGGACAAAGACTAGCAATGAGCTCCGGCACAGCCGACTGCATTACCGACCTCTCTTTGATGGGTAGTCTAGTGGGATGGGTGTAGGTAGCGATAACGGCTATTCGCATGGGGGTCATTAGGTAGCTCATAGTGCGGGAAGTGTCAAGGGTTCTGATATCATCGTGGTCTGCACCATTGACCAATGCAGTGCGTCATGCCGCTCTGACATGACTCAAGAAGCGTCGGTGAATATGTGGTCGATCTGGCCGAGGGAAGACCCCTTGAAGTTCATCGTGCCGGTAACTCGAAAGCGTCCTACCGCTCTGGCCGATTGCCGGCACCCACCGTTTGTGCCGGCCCGAGCACGGTCAAGCTCCACGCGAATCGCGTCGAGTTCCTTCCGCAGCACCTCATACCGTTCGCGCCGTCGCGTCCGACCTTCTGATCGACGCGGCGGTCATTCCAGCCCCATAAGTGATGTGAGCCTGTAGCCCGGGCTTGCCATAGCGCATCGGTTCTGTAAGAAGCTTCGCCGCGATCGTGTTCACACGCTTCGCCGCTTCGCCTTTGGCGGTCGACGCGGTTCGCATCTTTGCATGCTCCTCGCGCACAGAGCATTGATCGCCGGCTGAATTACTTGGATCGGGCACCGAAACCTCCAAAGACCCAAGAAAACCTTGCGCAGACTCTTTACCAAAAAGTGTGTTGATTAGCGACATGTGCGTGAAGGTC
>Ga0180121_10000728_pt1 | contig 13852 bp, 17 predicted proteins | sample AntDrymUQ5402106_2_FD_129676 | JGI IMG/M metagenome (GOLD analysis project Ga0180121, IMG submission 129676) | Polar desert sand microbial communities from Dry Valleys, Antarctica - metaG UQ540 (21.06) (version 2) (version 2) | ecosystem: Environmental > Terrestrial > Soil > Desert | place...
CTCGACGGCACCGGCGTCCAGATCACGAGCAAGGAAGCGCTCGTGGACGTCGTGTCGCGAGCGGCGCCTGCCGGCTGGCCCGTCGCGGTCCATGCGATCGGAGACCTCGCGAACCGAGAGGCGCTCGACGCCTTCGAGGAGACACGGGAGGTGTGGGCGCCGCACGGGCCCCGGCACCGCATCGAGCACGCGCAGCTGCTCGCATTGGAGGACGTCGCGCGCTTCGCCGCGATCGGAGTCGCCGCCTCAGTCCAGTTCAGCCATGCGCCGTCCGACCGGGACGTCGCGGACAGGTTCTGGGCGGGCAAGACCGACGGCGCCTACGCATACCGGTCGTTGTGGGAATCGGGCGCGGTCGTCGTGAACGGTTCGGACGCACCCATCGAGGAGCTCGACCCGCTCGCGGGAATCCGCGCAGGCGTGCTTCGCTCGCTCGACGACCGCCCGGCCTGGCATCCCGAACAGACACTGACCGTGGAGCAGGCGTTCCACGCAACCTGCGTGACACCAGCCTGGCTCTCCTACGACGAGCATCGGCGCGGGAAGCTCATCCCCGGCTACCTCGCAGACCTCGTCGTCCTCGACCGAGACCCGTTCGAGCTCGAGCCGGAAGAGCTCGCGGACCTTCAGGTGGTATCCACCATGGTCGGCGGGCGCTGGGTCCACAACCCTCCGCCGTGGGACTAGTCCTAGCCCCCGAGCTTCGCGAACTCGCGGTAGAGCTCTTTCGCCGCCTCTACCGACAGCGGGATGTGGTCGACACGGAGGCGCTCGTTCGGCGAGTGGATGTTGCCCTCGGGCAAGTCGAAGCCCGTGATGATCGTCGGGATTCCCTTGCCTGCAAGAGCGGGGACGATCGGCAGGGTGCCGCCGACCCGGATCAGCAGCGGCCTTGCTCCGACGACGCGCTCGAACGCGTCCTGCCCGAGCCTGATCGCGGGCGAATCCGGCGGGATCAACCCGGCCGAGGCGCTCGACCAGCGCTCCACCTTCACCTCTGCGCCCTCCGGGGCCGCTTCCTTGACGAGCCGCTCGAAGATCGGCGCGATCTCGTCCGGATCCTGTCCCGGAGCGAGCCGGATCGACACGTTCGCCTCGGCAGTGACAGGAAGGACGGTCTTCTGGAGGTGGGGCTCCCCGCCGACGAGTCCGTTGACGTCGACGGCGGGCTGCGCCCAGGTGCGGAGGTAGAACTGCTCGGCTGCGTCGGAGTCGGAGGGCCGGGCACCACCCTCGGTGATCACCTGCGAGCCGGGATCGAGCTCCTTCCAGGCCGCGAGCTCGTCCTCCGTCGGCGGCGCCACCCCAGCCCGGAGGGGCTCCGGGGGTATCCCGTCGTCCCCGGCCATCACGCCCCGCAGGGCCTGCATGAGTGCGTGGTTCGCATTTAGCGCAGCTCCGCCGAAGACGCCCGAATGAAGATCTCGCTCTCCCGTTCGCACGCTGACGTGGAAGTAGACGAGCCCCCTGGTCGCAACATGGAAGACCGGGGCGCCGGGCCGGAGCATCGCGGAGTCGAAGATGACCGCCGCGTCTGCCCCGCGTTCGTCCTGCTCGATGAACTCGACGACCTGGTGGCCGCCCGTCTCCTCCTCCCCGTCGCAGACGAACCGCACGTTGACGGGAAGCTCCCCGGCGGCGGAGAGCACCTCGGCCGCCTTCAGGAGCGCGTAGAGCTGGCCCTTGTCATCGGCGGTGCCGCGGGCGTACAGCCAGCCGTCCCGCACAGTGGGCTCGAACGGATCGGTCTCCCACGCATCGAGCGGTGCCGGCGGTTGGACGTCGAAGTGGCCGTAACAGAGAACCGTCGGCGCGTCGTCAGCGCCCAACGACGCCCGAACCTCTCCCACGACGAGCGGAAACGTCGGCGTCTCCACGAGCTCGGCCTCGCCGCCCATCCCCCGGATGAACTCAGCGACCCACTCACCTGCCTTGCGCACGTCGTCCTTGCGCTCGGGGTCGGCGCTGATCGAAGGGATGCGGAGAAGCTCGGAGAGCTCCTCCAGCCAGCTTTCGTCGAGGACAGCCACGAACGACCGATCCTACTTCGCCGCGGAACGGGCTCAGCCCGTTCCGCTCGTGGACGACCGCCCCTCCGGCCCCAACTCACGGCAGCGCGCGCGCCGCGCGGCGCAAAGCGCCGCCCGGCTTCCAGACCGTCGCGGAAAGTCGCAAGACTTTCCGCGAAAGCGGAGCGGAGCGAACGCTAGGCGACGCGGAGCTTCTGCGAGTCCGACAGCGCCCGAAGCTTCTTCAGGCTCTGGTTCTCGATCTGCCGGATCCGCTCGCGCGTGACCTGGAAGGTCCGACCAACCTCGTCGAGCGTCCTCGGCTGTTCGCCGTTCAGTCCGTAGCGAAGCTCGAGCACCCGTCGCTCACGCTCTGAGAGCGTGTGCAGGATCTTCACGAGCGCCTCCTTGCGGAGAACGTCCTCGGCAACCTCGTCGGGCTGCGGCGCGAGCTCGTCGGTGATGAAGTGCCCCAACTCCGACTCCTCGTCGTCGCCGACCGGCTTCTCGAGCGAGACAGGCGTTTGCGCGCTCCGGCGGATCTGGTCGACCTCGTCGATCGTCAGATCGAGCTCGAGGGCGATCTCGTTCGAGCTGGGCTCGCGGCCTCGCTCTGCCCGAAGCTTGCGCTCCGTTCGCAGGATCTTGTTCAGCTTCTCGACCACGTGGACCGGCATGCGGATCGTGCGCGCCTTGTCGGCGAGCGCCCGGGCCACTGCCTGGCGAATCCACCACGTCGCGTAGGTGGAGAACTTGAACCCCTTGCGGTGGTCGAATTTCTCGGCAGCGCGAACGAGCCCGATCGTGCCTTCCTGAATCAGGTCGAGGAACGGCAGCCCCTGGTTGCGGTAGCGCTTGGCGATCGAGACGACCAGGCGAAGGTTCGCCTCGACCATCTCCTGCTTGGCGCGATGATCGCCGCGCTCGATCCGCTTGGCGAGCTCGATCTCCTGTGCAGCGGTGAGCAGGTCGACCTTGCCGATGTCCTTGAGGAAGAGCTGCAACGCCTCCGTGGAGACCTCGCGCTCGTCGACCTCGGCCTCGACTTCCACGACGGCCTTCTCGACGACCTCGATGTGCAGCTCGTCGAGCTTCACGTGCAGCTCGTCGACCTGGGCCGGCTCGAGCTCGAGCTCGTCCACCGCGATGGCGAGCTCCTCGGAGGGCAGTTGCCCTGTCTCCTGTGCGCTCGCGATGAGCGCCTCGAGAATCCCCTCGGCAGGCGGTGCCTGCGCCGTAGCTCCCACTTGCTCCACCCCGTTCCCCTCTCGTTCCGGTCGGTTTTCCCCAAAAACCTGCTTGAACATGTCGCATCCTTCCAGAGGACTTGCGGAACCGCCATAGGCCGACCGGCCCATCTTTCGGTTCGCTGGTCCTATCTTCGATCAGCGTTCCTGCACGACTTCTAGACGGTCGAGGAGCCGCTTTGCTTCCAGGGAAAGTGGCAGGCCCAGGCGTGTCGCCCGCGTGAGTTGGCGCTTCGCTTCCGGCACGTCGCCGAGCCAGAGGAGCAGGAGCCCGAGGTGGAAGCGCACGGTGCCCGCCCTCGGAAAGCGCCTGGCCAGCGGGCCGAGGCGGGAGAACGCCCGTTCCGGATGCTCCTTGTCGAAGCGCCCCACGGCATTCGCAACCTGGGCGTCGGCGCTCTCGGGCGCCAGTCTTGCCGCGGCAGCGAACTGTCGGAGCGCGGAGACGGGCCGGTCGAGCCGCTGGAGCGCGACCCCGAAGAGGAGCTTCGCGCGGGCGTCGGGCTTTCGGGCCATGCGCCCGAGCGCCTTGAACTGATCAGGGGCGTCGAGCCTGCTCACCGACGCCGGCCCCCGGAAGCCGGGGACGAAGGTCGGTAGGCCGGGTGGAAACCGCCGGAAGAGGAGGTCGCCGGCGCGCACGGCGAACGCCGTGTCCGGATCCCGCGCCCGGGCCGCGCGCCAGGCCTCAACCGCTCCGTTCCCGTCGCCGCTCCAGAAACGCGCCAGGCCGAGGTGGAACTGCACCGCACCACTCCGCGGGTGGAGACGCGCCAGCTCCTCCAGCCGCTCGAGCGTCCCCTCAGGCCAGGAAGAGATCGCCTCGGCCGCCTCGGCCTGGAGAGAGCCCTGCCGGGCAAACAGCCTGCGGGCCTGCTCGCGGCGTCCCGCCGTGTGCGCCTGGCCGGCTCGGCGCAGCACGCGGGCCTCGGGATCGGTGCGAACACCGAGATCGAGCAGGACGGGCGGAGCGCCCCGCGGCCTGGCCGCCTCCGGCTCGTCGTCCTCGCCGAAAAACGCCAGTCCGCCGACGACCCCGAGAGCCGCGGCGAGAGCCGTCGCGAAGACGAGCAGCACACGAGTGCGGCGGGTCATGCGAGCCCACGGTAGCCCGAGGGCGGCTGGCTATCCTCGACAGATGGCCGGAAAGACACGCAGCCGCGAGATCACGGCGCGCGACACGCACCAGTCCATCGAAGCGCGCGGCGCACTCCTCCTCGATGTCCGAAGCGATGAGGAGTGGAGGCTCGCCCATATTCCCGGCGCGCTGCACGTCCCGCTCTCGCAGCTCGATGCCCGGCTTCCGGAGGTCGCGCCCGATCGAAAGCGCCCGGTCGTCACCTACTGCGCGGTCGGCGCCCGCTCACTCCGCGCGCTTCCGACCCTCGACGAGCTCGGGTACGAGGACGCCGTTTCGATGTCGGGCGGGATCGTCGCCTGGCAGGAGCTCGGCTATCCGGTGGAGTCCGAGAGCGGCCTCGACGCGGAGAAGCGCGACCGTTACAGCCGCCACCTCTTGATCCCCGAGATCGGCGAGCAGGGCCAGGCGAAGCTGCTCGAGACGAGCATCCTCCTGATCGGCGCCGGAGGCCTCGGGTCGCCGTCGGCGCTCTACCTCGCCGCAGCCGGGGTCGGCCGGATCGGGATCGTGGACGACGACGTCGTCGATTCGTCCAACCTCCAACGCCAGGTCCTGCACTCGACCGCCGGCCTCGGAGAGCTCAAGGCGCGCTCGGCCAGAGCGGCGCTCGAGGCGCTGAACCCGGACGTGGACGTCGTCACCTACGAGGAAAGGCTCACATCGGAGAACGTCGACCGGATCCTTGGCGAAGGTTGGGATCTCATCGTCGACGGGGCCGACAACTTCCCGACCCGCTACCTCTTGAACGACGCGTCCGTCTGGCACGACATCCCGGTCATCCATGGCTCGATCTACCGGTTCGAGGGCCAGGTCACCGTGTTCAAGCCGCACGAGGGCCCGTGCTACCGCTGCCTCTTCCCGCAGCCTCCCCCGCCCGAGCTCGCACCGAGCTGCGCAGAGGGCGGCGTCCTGGGAGTCCTCCCGGGGGTGATCGGTTCCCTCCAGGCAACCGAGGCGCTGAAGTTGACGCTCGGCATCGGCGAGCCCGCGATCGGCCGGCTCCTGCTCTTCGACGCCCTTGCGGCCCGCCTCGATGAGGTACAGGTTCGCCGCGACCCCGACTGCCCGGTCTGCGGGGCCAATCCCACGATCACGGGGTACATCGACTACGCAGAGTTCTGCTCCCCTGGGGTATCCCGGCCGGCTGGAGCTCCCACCGGGCAGAGCCCGGCTCCGCCCCAGCCTGACGCCGCTGAAAGCACGGCGCCTTCCGGGGCCGTGTCGCCCAACACTGTCCCCTACGGCGCCGCACTCCCAACGACGACCCGGGAAAGCCAGGGCAAAGCGCGATGACGACGGTCCGCATCCCTCCCACGCTCCGCACCGATACGGGCGGCGAGTCGTCGATTCCGGCGGAGGGAGCGACTGTGCGTGAGCTCCTGGACGACCTGACCGGGCGCTTCCCGGCGCTGCGCGAACGGATCTACCCCGAGGGCGAGCTCGTTCGGTTCGTGAACGTCTACGTGGAGGGCGAGGACGTCCGGACGAAACAGGGGCTCGAGACGACGGTCTCGGACGGCTCGACCGTGATCCTCCTACCGGCCATGGCCGGTGGTTCTCGAGGTCGTTTCACGTTGTGACTCAGCGCTCAGCCTGAAGTGATCGCCTCCTCCGTTCTCGAGCTCGTCGGGAACACGCCGCTCGTCGAGCTGAAGCGACTCTCGCCGCCGGGCGGCCGGCTCCTCGCGAAGCTCGAGGGACAGAACCCGACCGGGTCGATCAAGGATCGCGTCGCGAAGGCGATGATCGAGGCGGCGGAGGCCTCCGGCGACCTGGAGCCGGGTCAGGCGATCCTGGAGCCGACGAGCGGCAACACCGGCATCTCGCTCGCACTCGTCGCCCGGCTGAAGGGCTACCGCCTCACTTGCGTCGTCCCCGAGAACGTCACGGAAGAACGGATGCGCCTCCTGCGGCTCTACGGCGCCGAGATCATTCTCTCGCCAGGCGCCGAGGGGTCGAACGGCGCCGTACGGCTGGCACTCGAGCTCGCGGAGAGAGACGACCGGTACTTCGTCCCGTTCCAGTACGGCAACGAGGCGAACCCTCAGGCGCACTACGACGGGACGGGCGCCGAAATCGCGGCCGAGCTCGACCAGGTCGACGCCGTCGTCGCGGGGCTCGGCACCGGCGGGACGCTCATGGGCGTCGGACGCCGGCTCCGCGAGCGATTCCCGAATGTGGACGTGGTGGCCGCCGAGCCGCTGCCCGGTGACCCCGTCATGGGCTTGCGGTCGCTCGAGGACGGGTACGTCCCTCCCATCCTCGACGTCCGGCAGCTCGATCGGAAGATCCTGGTCTCGAACGCCGAGGCGGTCGACGGCATGCGCGTGCTGCTCGAGCGGGAAGGCATCTTCGCCGGCGTCTCGTCGGGAGGCATCCTGCACGTCGCCCGCCGCGTCACCGAGGAGCTCCAGGACGGAGTCGTCGTGGCGATCCTGCCCGACGGCGGCTGGAAGTACCTCTCCGCGCCGCTCTGGGAAGCCGATGACGTCGAGCAGGCGATGGAGCACGCGGTCTGGTGGTAGTCCCGGCTGAGATTCGGGAAGAGCTGACCGCCCACGCGCGGCAGGAGGCGCCGAACGAGGCTTGCGGCCTGGTGGCGTTCCGGGACGGCGTCGCCGAGCGCTACCTGCCGGGTGAGAACGCCCTTGCAAGCCCCTATCGCTTCGAGCTCCGCCCGCATGACCCCGCAGACTTCTTCCTCGAGGACGAGGGCTACGAGCTGGCCGTCTTTCACTCACACCCGGAGAGCGAGCCTCGACCCTCCCGGACGGACGTCGAGAACATCGGGCTCTGGGAGGGCCGTCCCTATCTGATCCTCCGGGCCGATACGCAGGAGCTCGCAGGCTGGCGGATCCTGAACGGCGGCGTCGAGGCGCTGGCGATCGCGTGAGTCGCACGGCCGCCATCGTCGGCGCCGGGATCTTCGGCGCCTCCCTTGCCCATCGCCTCGGGCGCGACGGCTGGGACGTCACGCTCCTCGAGCGCCATGAGCCGGGCCATGAGCGCTCGGCCTCCGGCGGCGAGTCGCGGCTCATCCGGTTCTCTCACGGCTCCGACGCGTGGTACACCCGCTCGGCCTGGAGGGCGCGGGAGCTCTGGCGGGAGCTCGAGGCCGAGACCGGCCGAGACCTCTTCGTGGAGTGCGGGGTCGTGTGGTTCGCCCGCTCGGAGACGGGCTGGGAGGCCGAAAGCGAGCGTGCACTGCGCAAGGAGGGCATCGCAGTCGAGCGCCTCGGGCCCGACGAGGGCCACCGGTTCTTCCCGAGCTTCGACCAGGGAGACCTCGAGTTCATCGTGCACGAGCCGCAGGCGGGCATCCTCCGCGCAGCCGAGGCGACCCGCGCCACTGTCGCGGCGGCGCAAGCGGCAGGCGTCCGAGTCCTGCGCGAGGAGGCGGAGCCCGGTCGCATCGAAGCCGATGTCGTGGTGTGGGCGTGCGGAGCCTGGCTTGCTTCCCTGTTCCCCGACCTCGTCCCTCTGCGGGTCACGCGCCAGGACGTCATCTTCTTCGGCGCCGACGACGGTTGGTCGACACCCGGGGTTCCCGGCTGGGTCGACTACGACCGGGCCATCTACGGCGTCGGGAATCTCGATGGGATCGGCTTCAAGGCTGCACCCGACGCAGAGGGGGCACCGTTCGACCCCGAGAGCGACGATCGGACCGGGGATCCCAGGAGCGAAGAAGCTGCGCGCCGGTACATGGCTGAACGCTTCCCGGCCCTCGCAAGCGCTTCACTAGCCCTCACGAAGGTCTGCCCCTACTCCCTCACGCCCGACACGCACTTCCTCCTCGTGCCGCACCCGGAGCTGCCCGGCAACTGGATCTTCGGCGGCGGCTCCGGCCACGGCTTCAAGCACGGCCCCGCGCTCGCCGAGTACGCGGCGCGTGTGATCTCGGGCGTGGAGGAGCCGGACGAGCAGTTCGGGCTCGGCCCGCGAAGCCGCGGACCGAGCCTGCGAACGGCTGGAACGACTACTTGACCGTGAATGCGCCCTTCATGAAGCCCGCGTGCGGCGTGCACACGTACGTGTAGGTGCCCTTCTTGAGGGTCAGGGTCACCGTCTTCGTGCCCTTGAAGGCGACCCCGGTGATGACCTTGTTCATGCCGGGGCCCTTGAGCCGGAAGTCGTGGATGCCCGACTTGTCGCTGACGGTGATCGTGTAGCTACCGGCCGGAAGCGTCCTGACCTTGGCGCCGGCCTTCTTCAGCGTGATCGTGAAGCCCGGGCCCGTCGTCCCTGCCAGTTTCGTCGCGGTTGTGCCCGCGGGTGCAGAGAGCGGCACTGTGAGGGCCAGAGCTGCTGCGATGGAGATGAATGCTCGTTTCAATTGACTCCTTCGGTTCGAGAGACGTCTTGAGTTCTACGTGTCGGACACGCGGTCCGGTCGTCGCTGCCGCGCTGCATCGTGAATCGCGGCGACGATGTCGTCCAGCTCCTCGTCCTTCGTCAGGCACGCGACGGCGCCCGCTTCCTTGAGCGCCTCGATCTCACGAAGGTTCGCCGAGGCGGTCAGACAGACGACTGCGACATCGGGGCACTCGCGATGGAGCACGGCGGTCGCCTGCACGCCGTCGAGGCCGGGCAGCCTGTAGTCCATCAGCACGACGTCGGGCGAGTGCTTCCGGCACAGGTCGACCACGTCGTTGCCGTTCTCGATCGACGCGACGACCAGGACATCGGTGCGCATCCCCAGGAGCAGCTCGAGAGCCTCGCGGAAGACGCGGTTGTCTTCGACGAGCGCGACGCGAACGGGCTGCGTCAGAGCGCTTTTTCGACCTTGCCCGCTTTGAGGCAGCGGGTGCAGACGTAGGCGCGGGTGGGCTTGCCCTTCAGGACGATGCGAACGCGCTGGAGATTCGGATCGAACCGGCGCTTCGTGGCGACCATCGAATGGCTCCGGTTGTTTCCGAAACCCGGCTTCTTCCCACAGATCTCGCAGACTCTGGACATCGGCGGAGGAGTCTAGCGACCCTCAGCGCGCGGCTGCGCGGAGCTGCTGGAAGACGTCGGCCATCTCCAGGGCGCCGCGCACGACATCCGCGGCACGGTCGATCCGGGCCTCGGCCTGCTCGATGGTCTCCGTGGTGAGGACGCCGAATGCGACCGGCACGCCCGTCTCGATCGCGGCCAGCTGCAGGCCGCTCGCCGCCTCCCCCGCAACGAAGTCGAAGTGCGGCGTCTCGCCGCGCACGACGCACCCGAGCGCCACGATGCATGCGTAGCGGCGGGTCTTCGCGAGGGCGATCGCCGCCAGCGGAAGCTCGAAGGCACCCGGAACCGGGACGATGGTCACAGCTTCGCGTGGCACGTTCGCCGCCTCGAGCTCCTCGAGCGCTCGCTCGAGCAGACGGCTCGTAACGTCGCCGTTGAACCGTGCGACGACGACGCCGACCGAGCGCTGGCTTCCGTCCGAAGAGCCCGTCAGCACCTGATAGCCGGAAGGGATCTCGAGCCGGCCCGGCGCGTGATTCTGGGGCGGAGGCTCCGAGTCGAGCTCGGGCTCAGGTTCGAAGTCGGGCTCGGTCTCGGACCGCTCTACCTCGACCTCTTCCTCGAGCCGCTCGGTCACGAGTCGAACCGGAGATCCTGGTGGTGAAGCCGGTGCCCGAGCTTGTCCCGCTTCGTTGCGAGGTACCGTCGGTTCTCGTCGTTCGGAGCGGTCTCGATCGGCACCTGCTCGACGACGCGGAGCCCGAAGCCTTCGAGACCGGTGATCTTCTTCGGATTGTTCGTGAGGATGCGAATCGTGGTCAGCCCGAGGTCAGCCAGCATCTGGTTTCCGATCCCGTACTCCCTCGCGTCCGCCGGGAAGCCGAGCTCGAGGTTTGCCTCGACGGTGTCCAGCCCACCCTCCTGGAGCTCGTAGGCCTTCAGCTTGCTGAGCAGGCCGATGCCGCGGCCTTCCTGGGCCATGTAGAGGAGCACGCCGCGCTCCTCGGCTCCGATCCGCTGAAGCGCCTGCTCGAGCTGCTCGCCGCAGTCGCAGCGAAGCGAATGGAAGACGTCTCCGGTGAGACATTCCGAGTGGACGCGGACGAGAACGTCCTCTGCGCCGTCAACGTCGCCCTTCACGAGCGCCACGTGCGGCTTGCCCGTCAGCGTCTCCCGGAATGCGACGGCCGTGAAGTCCCCGTAGGCGGTCGGAAGCTGCACGGTGACCGTGCGCTGGACGAGCTTCTCGGTGCGCCGCCGGTATTCGATGAGGTCGGCGACCGTGACCAGCTTGATCTCGTGGTGCTCACAGAACTCCGTGAGATCCGGCACACGCGCCATCGTCCCGTCGTCGTTCATCACCTCGCACACGACGCCGGCGGGGATCAGCCCGGCGAGCCGCGCCAGGTCGACGGCCGCCTCCGTCTGTCCGGTTCGCTCGAGCACGCCGCCCGCGCGCGCTCGGAGCGGGAAGACGTGGCCGGGGTGGACGAGGTCCCCGGCGCTCTTGCTGGGGTCGATCGCCGTCTGGATCGTTCGCGAGCGATCGGCGGCGGAGATCCCGGTCGTGACGCCTTCCCGAGCTTCGATCGAGACCGTGAAGGCGGTCTGGAGCGGCGCCTCGTTGTTCTCGGCCATCGGTCGCAGGGCGAGCTCGTCGACCCGGTCCGGAGTCAGGCAGAGGCAGATCAGGCCGCGGGCGTGCGTCGCCATGAAGTTGATCGCCTCGGGCGTCGCGAACTGTGCGGCAATCGTGAGGTCGCCTTCGTTCTCGCGGTCTGCCGCGTCGACGACGATGACGAACTTTCCCGCCCGGATGTCCTCGACGGCCTCCTCGATCGTCGAGAAAACTGTTTCGGTCTTGGTCGCCATGCTCGTCATGCTATCCCGGCTATACGATGCGGCCGACGAGCTTCTCCACATACTTGGCGAGGATGTCGACCTCGAGGTTGACCGCGTCGCCGGCCTGGAGGGAGCCGAGTGTCGTGACCTCGAGCGTGTGTCCGACGAGAGCGACCGTGAACGTCTCGTCGGTTAGGCCCGCGATCGTGAGGGAGACGCCGTCGACCGCGATGGAGCCCTTTTCGACGCAGTAGCGCAGGATCTCCGGCGGCGCCTCGATCTCGAGCCGCTCCCCCTCGTACGACTTCACGCGGCCGACACCGTCCACGTGGCCCTGAACGTAGTGGCCGCCGAGTGGGTCTCCCGCCGCCAGCGCGGGCTCGAGGTTCACCGCGTCTCCGAACCGCTTCGAGCGGGCCATCGTCTCCTCGAGGACGTCGAAGGAGAGGTGGCCGTTCTCGGCTTCGACGACGGTCAGGCAGACACCGTCGACCGCAATCGAGTCGCCCACGCCCGGCTGGAGGGACGACTCGACGACGAGCCGCCGGTTCCCGAAGGAGACGGTGCGTGCACGCTCGCAGACGATCCCCGTGAACACGAGGACAACGTTACTGACCGAGCGCGATTGCCTCGATCGTCTCGCGGACGAGAGGCTGAAGCTTCGGGCGCGAGATGTCCGGTCGCGCGAGCTCTCCGCGGAGCTCGTCGATCAGCTCCTGCGACTCCGGTCCGACCTCTCCGGGGGCGTCGAGCGCGTCTCGGACACGGCGCAGGTCCACGTGGCCGGCAAGCCAGTGGGAAAGCGTCTGGACGAGGTCAGGGCTCGTTGACATAGGCACTCAGGAGCACGTCGTCTCCGACGGGGAGGGCCGTCAAACGGTACAGCAGGCCCTCCGGGACCTGTCCTGCGAGAAGCGGCGGGCCTGCGCCGGAGAGCCGGGGAGCGACGAAAAGGAGAAGCTTGTCGACCAGGCCTTCGCGGAAGAACGTCGCGGCGAGTCGCGGGCCGCCCTCGAGCAGGATCGACTGGACGCCCTCCTCGGCCAGAGCGGCGAGCTCGTCCACGAGGGAGCCGGGACGCAGCTCGAGCTCCGACCCTTCCGGCAGCGGTGGCCTGCCGAACACGAGCCTCCGCGGCTGCCGAAGCACCTTCACATCGCGTGCGTCGAGCCGTGGATCGTCGGCCAGCACGGTGCCCATCCCGACGGCGACGGCGTCGGACGCGGCGCGAAGCTCGTGGACGATCTCTCGGCTCCGCTCTCCGGAGATCCAGCGCTCTCCCGGCACCGTTACGCGGCCGTCGAGCGTGACGGCCGCCTTGTAGGTGACGAAAGGCCTTCGCTTCGAGACCCACGTCCGCCAGGCCTCGTTCTGCGCCCGCGCTTCGAAGAGACCTGCGTCCTCCACGTCCACCCCCGCGGCACGCAGCTCCTCGAGCCCTCCGCGCGCCTCGGGATTCGGATCCCGGCAACCGGCGACGACCCGAGCGACTCCGGCGTCAAGCACCGCCTGGGTGCACGGTGGAGTGCTTCCGCGATGCGCGCACGGCTCGAGCGAGACGTAAAGCGTCGCACCCTTTGCCTGCTCTCCCGCGGCCTCCAGGGCCACGACCTCGGCGTGAGGCCCACCCTTCCGTTCGTGCCAGCCCTCGCCCACGACGTCTCCGTCCTTCACGACGACGGCCCCGACGACCGGATTCGGATGCGCTGTGCCCCGGCCGCGCTCCGCCAGCTCGAGCGCTCGGACGAGAAATCCGCTCACGCGAGCTCTTGAACCAGGCGCTTGTACGCACGGGTCAGGTCCTCGCGGCCGAAGATGCTCGTCCCGGCCACGAAGAGCGTGGCGCCGGCGTCGCGCACGAGCCGGATGTTGTCCGGCCCAACACCGCCGTCCACCTGGATGTGCTTCTCGGGAAGCAGGGCACGGAGCCGCTCGACCCGGCCCAGAGCCTCCGGCATGAAGGCCTGGCCGGAGTAACCGGGGTTGATGCTCATGCAGAGAACGAAGTCGAAGGGCTCCGCGACGTCCGCGACCTGCTCCGGCTCAGTTTCGGGGTTGAACGCGAGCCCGACCTCCAGCTCGTGCTCGCGCGCCTTGCGCGCGACGGCCGCCGGATCTGCGACGGCCTCGATGTGGAACGTGACGCTGTCGCCGCCGGCTTCCGCGATCGCGGCGAAGTGGCGGTCGGGCTCCTCCACCATCAGGTGACAGTCGAGCCGGCCGCCGAGCTTGTGGACGATCGGCGAGATCGACTGGAGCACGATCGGCCCGATCGTGACCGGCGGGACGAAGTGACCGTCGCCGACGTCGAAATGGAAGATCCGCGCGCCCCCTCGCAAGAGCGTCTCGATCTGCTCTCCGAGCTTGGAAAAGTCCGCCGCATACAGCGACGGCTCGACCTCGACCGTCCGAATCCATTCCCGCCAGGGCACCCCGCGATCTTACGAGGGGCCACGTCCCACGCGGACACGACGAGTGTCTGACACTGACGGTCCGTTAGGAGGGTTTGGCGGAATAGCGCTCGTTGCAGGGGCTCGTCGTTTCCAGGGCAAGGACGCAGGGAGCGTTCGTATCTCTTCGATACGGGCGCGACTGAGGACGCGGTCTGGGAGCGACGAGCGCGTTCCGGCGGCACAGGTCGGTATTTCGCCGAACCCTCCTAGGGACAGGTCAGC
>Ga0180121_10000729_pt1 | contig 13849 bp, 11 predicted proteins | sample AntDrymUQ5402106_2_FD_129676 | JGI IMG/M metagenome (GOLD analysis project Ga0180121, IMG submission 129676) | Polar desert sand microbial communities from Dry Valleys, Antarctica - metaG UQ540 (21.06) (version 2) (version 2) | ecosystem: Environmental > Terrestrial > Soil > Desert | place...
AGAAAATCGTTTTCAACACCAGTACCTCTGAATCAATGTTAGCTAGTATAGTCTACCAAACTTAGTTCACCAGTCGGACTGCAATACTAAAGGATGCCGTCTAAGTGGGCAAGGTTGTGCACGCCGCAGTTGGTTCTTCCAGAGCAGGCTTCCGCCCTCGCCCAGGATATAGAAAAGTGCTAAACGGGTGAATGTCCATTCCCACGAATTTGGAAGTTTATCTGCTTTTGTATGAGCGTACCTTGACGGGCCTTCGGATGCCTCCGTAGAATGAACTTACTAACGGTAGTCAACGTAAGTATCAAATCAAGTCGATCTAGTGGATCATTCTTAAGGAGCTTCAGATATGAGCAGCCCATACCAGAGAGAAGAGCACCGTGAGTCCGAAAAGGTTGATGATTTAATGCTTCGCGGAGACGAGCCGCATGGTGATTCCGAGGACCCGGCACGAACTGTTTCATCGGTACGCGACATCGCCTCCCGTATCCCTGAATCGCTGAGTGCAATCGGGCGCGACATCAGCCGAACGATTGAGCGAGCTATGTCCGCAAAGGACGATTACGTGGTTGCCGTTAAGATCTCCCCCGAAGCCCAGGACAAACTCGAGCAATTAGTTCAGGCCGGCGTTTTTCGCAACCGCGCTGAAGCCGCTGGTTTCCTGATCGACGAAGGTATCCGGACCCAGGCTGCACTATTTGGCCGCGTGGAACAGAAGCTTGCTGAGATTGAACGCCTGCGTGCAGAATTGCGCAGCATGATTAACGAAAAGCCGACCTAATCCGGCCTTTACGGCGCTCCCCTTAAGTTCAACACAGAACTGTTTTCCCACCCAGGGGGAGAGCACGCCCACATAAAAATTAGGCGAATCGAGACAAAACGTGGCAGAAACTTTTCAGCTCCCACCAACAACAATCCGGCAATTCATGCTACCAAATGGTCTTCGCGTCATACTGAGCAAGGATCAGTCTGTTCCTGTAGTCTCCGTCGCCGTTTATTATGATGTAGGCTCGCGCAACGAGAAAGAGGGCCGTACCGGGTTCGCCCATCTTTTCGAACACATGATGTTTCAAGGATCGGAGAATGTTCCCAAGGCTGCCCACTTTCAGCACATCTTTAATGCGGGCGGAACAATGAATGGCACAACGTCCACCGAGCGCACAAACTACTTTGAAACGCTCCCTGCCAATTATCTTCCGCTGGCGCTGTGGCTCGAGAGCGATCGCATGCGCTCATTGAAAGTGACACAGGAGAACCTGGACAACCAGCGCAATGCAGTCCAGGAAGAGAAAAGATTACGTTACGATAATCAGCCTTACATCAATGCCTTTCTGCGCATCAATGAGCTGATCTTCAAGAATCCGGCCAACGCACATTCGACCATCGGCTCGATGGAGGATCTGGACGCTGCTACAATCGACGACGTCCGAGAGTTTTTCCGAGTTTTCTACGCCCCGAATAATGCCGTGCTGAGCATTGTCGGTGATTTCGATGAACAAGAAGCTCGCGCTTTGGTGGAGAAGTACTTCGAGGAGATTCCCGGCCAGCCCGATCCGCCTCCAGTTGATGTGAGCGAATCTGGTGAAGTCGCACGAACTCAGGAAACCTACTACGACAAGCTTGCACCGGCCCCTGCGTTCGTCCTGGGTTGGAAGATTCCCGCTCGCAGGACACCAGACTACTACGCGCTTACACTTGCTGCCGAACTGCTCTTCGAAGGAGATAGCTCGAGGCTCTATCAGAAGTTGGTTAAGGGTGATGAGTCGGTGGTTTCAATTCAGGGGGGCGTAGATGAGCGACGCGGGCCATCGGCCTGGTACATTTTCGCTCTGCCAAAACCTGGGGAAGAGGTAGTCGTCATCCGCCAGGAGATCTTTGATGAGATAAAGCGCCTGGGAACGTGGGGCCCATCCGAGGGGGAGATGGAAAAGCTGCTAAACTCATTGTGCAATGACGCTGTTCGTGGCAGGCAATCAACGATGTATCGCGCGCAACGCATCGCCGAGTATGCGCTCTATGACGGTGATCCTTACCTAATCGATTCCGAGCTCGATCAGTATTTACGAATCACTGCTGAGGACATCAAGGGCGCAGTCAGTCGCTTTCTCGATGTCGAGAATCGAGTGGTGCTCGATATCATCCCCCCCGCGCTCGTGGATGAGGAAGCAGAGATGCCCGCGGCCGCATCGCCTCTGCCCTCAGGAGACGCGAAACAGCCCACGGCGCCCGCACCGCAAATACCTCCTCCACAACCAACTCCCGTTGCAGCGCCGGGGGCGGCCCTGGGGGAAACCGCCCAGGTTCCTGTTCCGGCACAGCAACCCGCAGACACAACTAAACAGACTGATATCGGCTCAGGACCCTTACATCCGTAAAAATGACTCCAGAGGAATCCTTTCGCCACCAGGCGCCCGCGCCCCTGCCTTCCCGACCGATCCACATTCCGCGAGCGTCGGAGACTACGCTGTCGAACGGTCTGACCGTCGTCATAGTTGAAGACTCCCGGTTGCCGCTGGTCAGTTACCGTCTGGCGTTCCGAGCAGGCGATGCACATGATCCTCCCGAACTGCCCGGGTTGACCGACCTGTTGACGGGACTCTTAACGGAGGGCACGGAATCCTTGACGAGCCGGCAAATTGCCGACGAAGTCGGAAGAATGGGAGCCACGTTGAGCTCCGGAGCAAACTCCGATTACACCACCGTCGGCGCCTCATCGCTGGCAACCTTTAGTGACAACATCCTCGACCTGATTACGGATGTAACTTGCAATCCTTCTTTTCCTGAGAACGAGGTCGAACTGATCAAGCAAAACACGAAGGAGAGTCTCAGACAGCAGAGAGCCCAGCCATCCTTTCTGGCGACTGAGATGGTCTCGCGGGTAGTTTTTGGCGAACATCCCTACTCTGTAATTGCCCCTACCCTGGAATCGCTCCACGCAACCACGCGAGAAAGAATCGTCAAGTTTCACCGGTCTAAGTTCTTGCCTAACAATGCTGTGTTCGTCATAGCAGGTGACGTTCGATCTGATGTTCTCCTCAAAAGGATCGAGAGTTTGTTTGGGGACTGGCAGCCTGGGGAACTTCCAAAGGATGATTTCCCTGCCCCTCCATCCCGCGCGTCTCGCTCGGCGTATCTCGTGGACCGGCCAGGTTCCGCTCAGTCAAATATCGTGATTGCCAATACCGGAATAACGCGCACTAGTCCGGATTATTTTCCGATGTTGCTCATGCACACAGTTTTGGGAGCTAATGCTTCCTCGCGGCTGTTCATGAACCTGCGCGAGGAGAAGGGCTACACCTACGGCGCTTATTCAAGCCTTGATGCGCGCCGCACAGCGGGAACTGTTCGCGCCAGCGCTGAGGTTCGAACACCTGTTACCGGCGATTCTCTGAAGGAGTTTTTCTACGAGTTGGATAGAATCCGCACCGAGCCGGTGTCGGAGAAAGAGGTTATAAACGCTAAGTCGTATCTAACCGGAGTCTTTCCTCTTCGCCTGGAAACTCAGGAAGGTCTGATCGACCAGTTGGTACAGATAAAAATGTTCGGCTTGCCTGACGATTATCTGGAGACTTACCGGCAACAAATTCATGCGGTGACTATTGAAGAAATTCAAGCAGTGGCGGCGACGTATGTGAGGCCTGACGAGGCTGCGATTGTCATTGTTGGGGATGGTGCTGAAGTTCTAGAGCAGGTAAAGCCCTATACCGATGCGATTGAACTCTACAATACAGCTGGCAAGCGCAAGGAAAAACCTTCTGCGCCCTCAGACCCCAGGGGCGAAAGCGATATGGCACTCATCGTAGGTGACTGGACGATAGACATTCAAACGCCGTTTGGACAAAACATTCCCGCGACTCTCAAAGTCTGGCAAACAGAAGCCGGACTGGGCGGGAGCATTGCATCCGAGATGGGTGATGCGAATATAGTTTCAGCGGCACTCGTCGGCGATTCATTCGCGGCTACATTATCGTTTGAAATGGGCGGTAAAGCGTTGGAAGCTACGATTGCCGGTGAGGTTGGCGGAACGCAGATGGACGGAAGCATCAGCCTGCAAGATTCACCTGAGTTGCCATTCACTGGCACCAAAACATCCTAGCCAACGGCTGCCGCGCGATCGCAAGCGGGGTTTCACCAACACTTTTTTCAGAGATCAAGACAAAAAACCGCCCGGCACATTGCGCATGCCGGGCGAAATCACAGGAGGAACCGAGTGTTATGGTGGTCGCTATATTTTGCGGCCATCCTGATAACCTCGAAGATTAGATGAGTCCGAGCGGGAAACCGTTGCTCGCTAGGATCCAATACAGAACCGCGCCATCAAGCGGTAGCGACCGGATCCAAGCACTCAGCGCACAGTAAAACCGCAATGACACCCGTTGAGTTTGGGATCCGGTCGCTCCGCTTGCGGTTTCTGTAGTGAGCTACGACGTTGCCTGCGCTTAAAGGTGTTCCTTAACGGGGCTGAGTTTTGACAGCTGTTTAGCTCCTGCACTCACCTTTCATACCGTAGAGTCATTCCATTACCGCCCACAGCCCAGCCGATCTTCTTATTAAAGTGGAGTGCAAACAGGTTGTTCTTAATAGTGGATTCCTGCTGGATCCAGGACACTCCGGCATCGTCGCTGCGCAGAATTGTGCCGGCACGTCCCACAGCCCACCCTTCATCGTCACTCACAAACTCGACGCTGAGCAACGTGGAACGTATTCCCGCGGTCACCGGCGTCCAGGTGATGCCACCGTCGGTTGTCCTCAAAATGGTGCCCCGCTCGCCCACAGCCCACCCTCTTTTATCGTTGCGAAATTCCGTGTGGAAGAGCGTCGCAGTGGTTCCTGACGTCTGCCGGTTCCAGGTGTGACCACCATCGACCGTGTTGATGATCGTTCCCTCAGCCCCCACAATCCAGCCGCGGCGGTCGTTATCGAAATCAATGTGGATTAACTCCGAACGGGTGGGCGCGCGCTGACGTTGCCACGTTTCCCCTTCGTTATTGGTATAAACAAGAATGCTGTCGATTACTCGATCTAGCTTGCTTACTGAACCCACTACCCAGCCCTTCTTCTTGCTGGAAAAGCGAACGCTGTAGAGTTCTACAGTAGCCCCTTCGAACTCGCTCGGAAGAAAACGACGCGACTCGCTCCACCGCGTTCCATTGTCACGGGTTACGAATATCGTGTTGCCGGCGATCAGAAATCCGTCATCCTTATCGCGGAAATAGATATCGTTAATTGCGTCAGTAGTTCCCACGCTCTGCTGGACCCACGTGCGCCCGCCATCATCAGTACGACCAAGAAAACCGTTGTCGCCACCTACCCAGCCTCTTTTGCTATCCAGAAAAAATACCGTATTCAGATCCCCGGTCGTAGACGAGATTTTGGTCGCGATCCAACCCTGCTGTGCGAGCGTAGCAGACGCAGTGGCTAGCAGAACGAGGAAAGCTATTGAGCATTGTGTCAGGCCATGCTTATTTTGAAGTGTCATTCTCATTCACCCAGGTGCGATTAAGAGCCCGCTGCCAGACAGCCGCGCCCAGGACTAGTCAATGCCTCTAGTCCGGTCGGCGGCTCGCTGGTTTGAATTCTGACTTTGTACATTAATTCCGGCTCGTAATACAAATTGGGCCACGCATTCGAGTTTTATGAATGCATGGCCCAATAGTTGGTCGTACGGCAGGAGCGTTCTATTGACCTGCCGCCGTGATGCGGTAAACCTTTCCTTCGAAGACCACGACTATGCGCTCACCCAGGGCGAAAAAGTCTGCGAGGCGTGGCTTCTGTTTCAGCAACGCAAAGTAGTCGTCGCTACTGAATTTCATCGTAGTCTCCGGCAAACGGGCTTCGGGCTTAAACTCCGCGTCAGTCCAAACGCCTTCACGCAGATAGAATGTCTTACCACCTACCGTCCTAACTGCGGACGAGAGAGAGTCTCGATCGAAACGCTCGGCTTCCTGCTGTTCACGCGAGCGCTTGCTTTGCTGCACGCCGGCAAGGCCGGTCGTGGCCCGCGCGTCAGCGGCTTTCACGGCCGGCGGTGGAGGTGCATTCGCAGGTCTCCGTCCTCTCCCGAGGGTGATGCCGGTGGCTGAAGTCCGCGTAGTGTCCTGAACCTGGGCATTGGGTTCAACTGCAAGATATGAAGTGTATGGCGTAACGATGCCGTAGCGGGTTCCCAAATCCACAATCTCGTCTCGGAGTTCCCTTTGCTCACCGTTCGTGCGAACCTGCTCCATTAACCAGCCAACTCGGCGTGTGGCCCATAGACGCGGCAGAAAGTCATTCGATTCTGCTCGCAGGGGGAAACGGAGAGTGTTGTAGAGGTGGTTTCTGTTTGCACCGCCCGACTTTCCGCTCAACTGCAACCGCACAAAATCCATGTCGATGGCATTGCTGTAACGGCCGATAAGCGTAATCTGCGAACCTCGAAAAAGATCGGGAAGCTCGCGAGGGTAAACAAGATCCGTTTGAACTCCGGACATGTCGAGCCGAAGATCAGTAAGCACCGGATAATTCACCTTGGCGAAGAAGTTTGAGACTTTGACTTCGAGATCTTCTTGCGGCTCGACGTAATCGGCAACACCGCCGTTTTCAGCCGCAAGTTTGTCGAGTAAAGCCGTGTTGACGTCATAACCAACGCCGAAAGTGAAAAGACGCAGACCCGGTATCCGCGCTGAACGCGCGTTGTCGACGATTCGAGTGGGGTTCGTCTCGCCAACAGTCGGCAACCCATCAGTCATGAAGATTAAAATTCTGGGCCGATTATTCGCTTCAAACTGCCGCATTCCGACGAGTAGTGCTTGATTGATATTCGTACCGCCGACAGGCCTTAGCGACTGCGCAAAACCCTCACCGCGCTTGCGTCCCTGTTCATCGGCTGGAATCATCCTCGTTTCCATCAGCCGTTCTTCACCGGCGAACGAGACTACGTTGAAACGGTCCTGAGGACGGAGAATTCTGATTCCGTAAAGCAAAGCCGCCCGGGCTTTTTCCATCTTCCCGGCGTCAGCCATCGAGCCAGACGTGTCCAGCACAAAGACAATGTCCTTAGCTGCGTATTCCTGTTCCGACCAATCGTCTTTCGGCGAAATCATTAACAGGAAGTAACCATCTCTGCCTGCGTCACGATGAGTCAGCAGCGTTACGCCAAAGTCTTCGTCCGAGAGCGTGTAGAAGAGTTGAAAATCCTGCGGCTCCTTGCCGGCCTGGGATTGGAACGAAACAACTGAACGGCGCTCTCCATCGCGCTTGACCTCGACTGCGTGCGTGGGCGAATAGATATTGCGCAGTGGTTCTTTGCTTTCCAGCTCGATGCGTCCAGAGACGGAGCCAATCTGAGTCGTCTGGCGACCGGTCCCAAGGGGATAGTGATAAGCTACTGTTCCATATTCAGCTTTCAGGACTTGAGTGTAGGTAAGTTCAAGCTTCTTGTCTGAATGAGGCGGGATTGGAAAGATGCTGGCTTGAAAAAGGTCTTTGCCGGCGTATTCCAGCAGCCCGGGATCTCGTTGTCGTCTGACAATCTCATCATAGATACGTCGAGCCTCTTCGCGAGACCGAACCTCACCCACAAGGCGCCGGTCGCCGTCCCAGATAGCAAACTCGACGATGGAAGCCGACTCAGGAATCGGAAACAAGTAAGTGCCTTCGAGCGTCGCATCCGTGTCGTTGCGGAAGACCTGTTCGAGATGGGTGGTCGCCACTTGCGAGAGAATCTTGGTATCAATTTTGATGGATTTAATCGGCAGCGTGCGGGGCATAGTAACTGGTGGGACAGGACGGGGTGGTCGAGGGCAGCGCTCGCAAGGCCCCGGCACAATTACGCCTTGACCGTTGGCCGTGAAGGCGGTCACAAAAAGGAATAGCAGCCTGCAAAGCGCTAATGTTCTGGTTCGCATCTTGTCCTCAACTCAAAGAAGCTATAGCGGTAAACCGCTGCCTTACGTGAGTAGAACGTATTAGACGAGCTTTCTTGCGTCAGTATAGTTCCCGCAGCCGCTCGTTAGAGATGGCCACTATCGTTACATACAGGATGATTGCCAGGCCGCCCGCCGCCAAAGTGACAGGCGCGCCAAATCGATGGGAAACGACTCCGGCGATCAGATTGCCGATTGGCATCGTACCGACGAATGAGAGAATGAACATGCTCATGACCCGACCGCGCATCTGATCGGTCACAAGTTTTTGCAGCAGCGTGTTAGCGACGGCCACCGAGGTTACGATCGAAAATCCCACCCCGAAGAGAAAGACTAGCGAGATTGCGAGGTTGGTCGAGAGTGCAAAACAGATCAAACAAACCCCGAAAGAGAATGCACCACCTAACACCGACCAGCCTTTCCGCTGAAAGTCACCCAGGTAAGCCAGCAGTAGCGCGGCGAAAAAAGCCCCCGCTCCCGCTATACCCATCATCCAGGCGAGCCCGGACTCCTCAAGTTCGAAAATGTCGCGAGCGAAGATTGGCACCAGAGTTAGGTAAGGAGCACCGAACAGGCTGGTTACTGCTGAGATCGAGAGCAGCGAAAACACGCGCGGGCGATTGCGTACATAGCGGAAGCCCTCGATCAAATCGCTCCACAGCGCGCGGCGGTCTTTGACGGAGTGAGTAGAGTTCTCGCTTTTGTCGAAGTGGACCAGGTTGAGAGCGATCACTACTGCGATGAACGAGAGTCCGTTAGCATAGAAACATCCCGCCAAGCCGAATAACTTGAATCCCAAACCTGCAAACACTGGCCCGATGACCCGCGAAAGTTGAAACTGCGAAGAGTTGAGAGCCACCGCATTGGCCAGATCTTCGCGACCGACCAGGTCGAAGGTCATTGCCTGGTAGGAAGGGCCGGCGAGAGCCATGCAACATCCGGTTATGAAGGAGAACCCGAGAATCATCCAGACGTTTACCGAGTTTGTCCCAACTAGTATCGCTAAAGCGAAAGCGGTCAGGCCGGCAACAACCTGCGTATAAAGGAGAAGCCGGCGGCGATCGACAATATCCGCGAATACCCCGCCGGCAAGAGTAAGGAAGAACCCGGGCGCTGTGGCCATGAAGCCGTCAAGGCCCAGCCAAAATGCAGAATTCGTGAGTTGTAGCACGAGCCATCCCTGAGCGACGGCCTGCATCCACGTGCCCACATTGGAAAGAAAGGCCCCAACCCAGAACCGGCGATAGTTGCGATGCGAGAGCGCGCGGAACATACCGCTGCGCGGACGAACTGGTGGTGAAACGATCTCTGCCTGCACGGCGTTTTCAGACATGTCACATTGTTCTTACCATGCGAATCGAGAAGCTTCAACGCCACAAAGGTACAGTCGGGAGTGCCTCATTTGTTTCGCTTTTCCCAACCGGATTCTCGGCGCCATGAGGAGAGCGAACCACCTGTGCCGCCGCGCCTTTCAGCCACCATCTCGGCCAGAATCGCCAGCGCCACTTCTTCAGGCGTGACCGCGCCGATGTCCAGACCGACCGGAGCGTGCACCTTTCGCAACTTCTCTAACTCAGCACCCACTTCGCGCAACCGATGGAGGACGATATTCGTTCGCCGCTTACTCCCGATTAGTCCCACGTAATCCGCGTCAGTAGTGATCACGGCCCGCAGGCACTCCTCGTCCTCATTGTGGCCGCGGGTCACTACAGCTACCGAGACTCCACGGCCGTTCCCAATCGCCTGACGCACTGCATCATTCCAATTCTCGGCCGCTATCAACTCAATACGGTCGTCTGGAAAACGATCGCGCACGACAAAGTCGGCACGGTCATCAATCAACGTGACTTTGTAACCGGTAAGACTTGCCAGGCGAGCAAGTGCGGCGCCAACGTGGCCGGCGCCGCAAATCACCAGGCGCGGTTCTGGCTGTAGGCGCTCGAACAAAATACTCGACTCGGCCCACTCGGTGAGCTCGGGAGCAAAGTCCAAGATTTGAAATAGATGGGCTTGGTCTCGGGCTGCCAGGAACTTAGTCGCCCGTTGCGCTGCCGCTTTATCGAGGGCTACATCGCCGAAGCTGCCGACTGCCGGGCCCGATTCTGGAACAAGTATCTTGGTGCCGACATTTTTGGGAGCACTGGTTAGCGTAGCGAGCGCTGCGATCGAGCCTTCGTTCATGACGAGCTCAATCGCGTCGAGGAGAAGCGCGGTTAGCTGTTCGTTTGGCTCCGGCATTCGGATGGTTAGAAAGAGGGCTACTTAGCAAGTGTCGTGGGTATCTTTGCGAGGCCAACAGCCGCGGCAGCACGGCGAAGAAGCCACAATGGCCCAACCAGCAGGTAGACAGGGTTCTTGAAAAACGCCGGTTGATTGCCTTGGATCGCATGGCCAAGAAATTGGAGAATCCAGCCTACGACAAATAGTGTCGATGCCCAGCGCCAATTGAAGAAGAATAGCGGCAGCGAAATCACAATCATTGGAATCCCGACGCTGTGGCAGAGTCTATTCATCGGGTGCTGATGCTTGGCCTTGTAGTTTTCGATGAAGGACTCGGGCATAGTCAAACCTTGAGAAAATGTGGTCAGTACCACCTCGCGGTAGCGGGTGGGGTCCATCCGTCCGGCAATGGCGCGTCGCTTACCCACCCGCTACCGCGGGGTGGTACTGACAAGATCCATCCCTCTATTGATTACTGTTATCACCGATTACATCGATAAAGACATCCATCGTTCCCCCGCAGACCATTCCTTCTTCGCTTGCCTCTTCGGCGGTAAGCGAAAAATGGTGCAGCGCAGATTTGCCCGAGCGCATGGCCTCTCGCGCTTCCGACCACACCTCTGCCTCGATGCAGCCGCCACCAACCGTGCCGGCAACGTCGCCACTTTCGAAGAACAGCATCTTGGCGCCGCGCTGCTGCGGAGTTGAACCCCGAGTGTTGGCCACGGTCGCAACCACCACGCGCTCGCCGCGCTCGTTCGAGTCACAAATCATTCGGTAAAGGTCGCGTTGTGCAATCGTTCCCATGAGTCACTGCCCTTTACTCAACCAATCGCGCCGCTGGCGCTCGAGCGGGGGCAAGCCACCCTTCCTAACCTGCAAGTTAGCCGACCTTGAAACGTCCTTGTGGACTGGCTTGCTTGAATGTGGTCGCTAACTACTCCGGCTTTCGTCGATTGTTCGCGGGGCGTGATTCGGTTGGCTCTAGCGAGGTGCTTTCCTGCGCTCGTCGCAACTCTAAACGACGGCGCAGCAGGTCTACTTCCGCATCCGCCGTTGCCACTGCGGATTCCAGCCGTACCCGGCTGGTTTCCAGAATTTTCATTTGTGCCAGGAGTCGAGATCTATCGCTCTCAAGTTTCCGCCGCCGCGCCTCTCGCGCTTCTTCGGGACGCGTGGAGCCAAAGGTCGCCATCCCTCGCTCAATATTCTCCGGTTTTAGTTGATACTCGGTCTCCTCCAATTTCGACTGCAAATCGGCCAGCTTACTCTCAACGTCGACTTGCTGCGATCTCAGAGTCTCCGCACGCTGTTCGGCCCGAGAAAGCCGCTCCATGTCCATCAAAGCATGGTCCGTTTCCTGCATCTGACTTAGTTTGTCGTTTAGCCTGTTAACTTGATTGGAGAGGCTATTGATCGTCTGCTGTATATCCTCGGCATCGGCTGCCGGTTTTGCCGCGGTCTTACCTTTCTTTGGCTTGGTCTCGGAGGTTTGAGTCGTTTCGTCGGCCCCCGCGTCCGGGGTTTCGTCCGCGGTACTGATGATTTTGTCGCGATTCTCAGGCACTTTTTGCTCTTCGGCGGCAGTTATTACCGGATTGGTGATAACCGGTCGGACGGCGCGACGCGGGCGCCGCTTTTTGCGCGTCTGGGCCTCGGCATCAATCAAACAAAAGCTGATAGCCACTAAAACAGCAACGAGAAACGTGGTCTTACGAATAAATTGACTTTGCATCAGAACTCCTCAGTGTCCCTATCACGGCCTAAGATACGCCCTCTGAGGCGATGGGTTCAAGCTCGAGAAGATGCGCAGTTGACACGTCAGGGCAGCCTTCCAGTTCCTTAAACTGATGCTCCCGGCCGCCTCGCCTACCCTCCACCCATCGCTAATTTCCCAGAATCCTCAACATCAAAATGGCTGGATCTGAAAAGTCACCTTCATCGCCCGCGCTGAGTTCGTGAGCGCGCTGATGCTGATCGTGTTTGCGCCAGCCTCAGCATAAGCACGCACATTTAGCAGCGTGATGTTGCCGGAACACTCAATGCTCACTAACGATGAGAGGTTCCTTGCCACAGCCCCCAGGCGCGCTACTTCTTCGGCGGGCAGGCCTTCAAGCAAGAGAATGTCGGCCCCATTGCTAATTGCCTCTTGCAGATCGATCTCGCTCGAAATTTGAACTTTGATCTTGTGGAGATGACCAAGTTTCTCTTTGGCGTTTCTAACAGCATCAGCCACCCCGCCCGCAATCGCGAGGTGGTTAGACGTGATTAGCACACCGTCATCCAGGCCCAGGCAACTGCAACGCCCGCCACCGAGAAGCACGGCATACCTCTCCAGCATTCGCATCCCCGGCGTGGTGTCAAGGGAATCGACGATGGCGGCGCCGGTGCCCTCAACTGCGCGGACAAACTGATTAGTCAGGGTGGCCACGGCGGAGAGTCGCTGCAGCAGGTTCAAAGCAACGTGCTCACCCGCAAGCAGCACGTCGGCGAACCCGACCATGCGCGCAATCACCTTGCCCGCTTCGATTTCCTCGCCATCGGCGATGAAGGCTTCGAGCTGAGGCTGGGAGTCCAGGGAAATGAAAACTTCTTCGGCCGCCTCCAGTCCCGCGACAATCATTTTTTCCCGCGCGACGAAGCGACCGCGGGCGCGCGTGTTACGCGCCACTATCGCCTGGCTCGTGAGGTCGCCTCGGCCAAGGTTTTCGCGCAGGAAGACGGAAATCTGAGAATAGAGCGCGCCTTCGTCTAGCCAGTTCATTGCAGGTTCTCGATTGTCTGTTTGAGTTGCGTCGAACGTTGCAAAATATCAGTGATGCGAGCCCGCACTTCCTTAACTTTCTCTTCCGGCGCTCGTTCGACGAAGTTTGCATTACCCAGCTGTGCCTCAAGCTTGCTTGCCTCCGCCTGGAGTTTGTCCTGCTCCTTCCGCAGTCGCCGGCGCTCTTGTTCAAAATCAATAAGACCTTCGAGTGGAATAGCTACTTCCGCACCGCCCACCAGTACAGCCCGGGCAGAGGCTCGCGGTGCATTCAGTTGATCGTTGATCGAAACGTCGGACGCCCGCGCCAATCTGGAGATCTGGTCGACGCTCGCGGAAAACACTCTCCTTAACTTCTCATCGGGAGAGCTAATCAGGATCGGGACGCGTTCACCCGGCTTGATATTCATTTCCGAACGGATATTACGTACTCTCGAAATCAGCTCGATTACCGCTTGCATCTCCCATTCGGCCTCCTCGTCGATCAACTCGGTCGCGCTCAGCGGATAAGCGGTGAGCATGATTGTGGACGAAGCTCCCGCGTAAGCCTCGTGGAGCAGCTTTGTATCGACACCCGGCAAACGCTGCCACAATTCCTCAGTAATATAGGGCATGAAAGGATGCAGTAGTCGCAGCGCCTGTCCAAGTACGGTCAAAAGGCGCGTCCGCGCCTCTGACCTTCGCCTTGTTGCCACCTCAGACGTGACCTCCGTCTTCGTCAGCTCGATGTACCAGTCGCAGAAGTCGTCCCAAAAAAAGTGATACAGCGTTTGCACCGCTTCGTGGAACTGATAGCCGGAAAGCGCCTCATGAATATCGCGCGTCGTCTTGTGTAAGCGAGACAGTATCCAGCGATCGTGCAGGGCCAGCTCCTGTCCGCGGGCACGCAGACATTCAGGATCAACAGCTGCCCCCTCTGAATTCATCAGACAGAAACGTGCTGCATTCCAGATCTTGTTAC
>Ga0180121_10000730_pt1 | contig 13834 bp, 11 predicted proteins | sample AntDrymUQ5402106_2_FD_129676 | JGI IMG/M metagenome (GOLD analysis project Ga0180121, IMG submission 129676) | Polar desert sand microbial communities from Dry Valleys, Antarctica - metaG UQ540 (21.06) (version 2) (version 2) | ecosystem: Environmental > Terrestrial > Soil > Desert | place...
CCGGGAGCACGAGGAGTTTTCCGATGCGGCCATAGCCCGGCAGACCGTCGCGTTCTGGCGCACGTTGACCGCCGCAAGCGGTTGACAACTGGCAACTTACGAGCGATCTTCGGCCCCCATGCATCAATCCAGTCGTCACGTTCTGGTAACTGTCGCAGCCACCGCTTTGCTTGCGGTCGGCGGGGTGATGCCGCGGCTTGCCGCCCAGGTTCCGGTCGAAGTTCAGCCCGGGCAGCAGATCCCCTCGCCCGACCAGGCGCGGGAGATGTTGCGCAACCAGCCGGGACTGGTGGAGCAGCTGCGCCAGCGACTGCTCCGCTCCGGACTGACACCGGATCAGGTACGCTCCCGGCTCCGGGCAGCGGGCTACCCCGAGAGCATCCTGGACGAATACCTGCCCGGGGCCGACTCCACCCGGCAGGTGCGTCCGGGACAGGGCACGCTGGACGCCGTCCGCGCGCTCGGCATTCTCAGCGAAGCCGAATCGGATTCGCTCCAGCTTCAGGATTCCATAAGGGTCGTATCGGACTCTCTTGCGCAACTGCTCGATTCCCTGCGCATGGTCAAGGCCGATTCCGCCCGGGCCGACTCGCTGGCCGACTCGATCAGCGTCTTCCAGCCACAGGGGCTGAAGCAATTCGGCCTGGAGACTTTCCGCCGGAGCTCGACCCGCTTCCAGGCGGCACAGGCCGGCCCGGTCGACGAGAACTACCGCCTCGGCGCGGGCGACCTGCTGGTGCTCATTCTGACCGGCGACGTCGAGCAGGCATACACCCTGGATGTGACCCGCGAGGGATTTGTGGTCATCCCCCAGGTCGGGACGGTCTACGTCGCCAACCTTACGCTCCGCCAGCTGGAGGATCAGCTCTACGCCCGGCTGGGACGGGTGTATTCCGGGGTGAGGCGCGGCGAGCGGGCGGCCACCCGTTTCCATGTGTCGGTGGCACGGCTTCGAAACATTCAGGTGTACGTCGTGGGCGACGTGGTGCGGCCCGGCGCCTACCAGATCTCGGCCGCCGGCACTGTGCTCACCGCGTTGTACGCCGGTGGCGGGCCCACGGCCAACGGCAGCTTGCGCAAGGTCGAGGTGCGCCGGGGAGGCAAGCTGGTGGATTCGGTGGATGTCTACGACTACCTGCTGCGCGGCATCAACGCGAGCTCAGTTCGGCTGCAGAGCGGCGACGTGGTCTTCGTTCCGGTGCACAGCGGCCTCATCAAGGTCGCGGGCGAGATCGCCCGCCCCGCGGTGTACGAATTGCTCCCGGGAGAAACCCTGCGCGACCTGATCGAGTACGCCGGCGGCTTCGGGCCGGCCGCGTATCAGGCTCGGGTGAGAATCCACCGCATCATGCCGGCCGCGTCGCGCGGGATGCCGGGCAACGCGCGGGTGGTGGTGGACGTGAGTCCCGACCAGCTCGCCGGTGCGGTGCCCGCGGTGCCGATGGCGCCGGGCGACTCAGTCACCGTGCTGCCGGTGGGCGATCGGGTCCGCGGCTATGTCACCGTCAAGGGCAATGTGTGGGTCGAGGGTCAGGTGGGCTTCCGGCCCGGGATGAAGCTGAGCGACGCGCTCAAGGTTGCCGGTGGCCCCAAGCCGGATGTCTATCTCGACCGCATTCTGGTCTCACGCACCTACGAAGACTCGACCAAGGTGCAGCTCCGCTCCGCCTTTGCCGACTCGACTGGCCAGGTAACGGACGACCTGGTGCTGGAGGAAGAGGACGAGATCCGGGTCTTCTCGCGAGCCACCTTCATCAACACTCCGTATGTGACGATTGTGGGCGCGGTGCGGAAGCCTGGACGGGTGCCGTACCACGCCGGCATGACGATGCGCGACCTGGTGCTGCTGGCCAACGGGGTCACCGAGGACGCCAACCTGAAGGAAGCAGAGATTGCCCGGCGCGAGGGCAGCAACGCCCCAGGCACCCTGGCCCAGACCATCCGGGTTCAGCTCGATTCCGCCTCGCTCCGCGCGGCCGGCCCGAGTGGACCGGGTGGCAACGGTATGGCCCGGTCAGCGCCAGCCGGAATTCCGGATGTGGCGCTCCAGCCCTACGACAACGTGCTGATCACCCGGCAGGCCGGGTGGGAAACCCAGCGGCTGGTGTACCTCACTGGCCAGGTGAAGAACCCCGGCCGCTACGCCTTGCTGAACAAGACCGACCGGGTGCGCGACCTGCTGCAGCGCGCCGGTGGGCTCACCGAGCAGGCGTATTCCGGTGGGATTCAGTTCTACCGCTCCTACGCGCCCGGGAGGCGGCCGGCTGACCTCCGGCCGCCCCAGCTTTCCGAGGACGCTCGAGCGGGGCGCGACACGCTGCCCGAGGGCTACACCGAGCGAGTGGGCATCGATCTTCCCCGGGTGCTCAAGGACCGGAAGTTCCGCGACAACATCATCCTGGCCGGCGGAGACTCGATCAACATCCCCGAGTTCAATCCCATCGTCATGGTGGACGGCGCGGTGAACTCGCCCGGGGCGGTGGCGTACACGCCCGGTAAATCGCTGGACTGGTACGTGAACGCGGCCGGCGGCTATGCCCAGCTGGGCGACAACCGTCACTCCTACGTCACCCAGCCCAACGGCAAGCGGGAAGGGGTCAAGCGCAAGGTCATCTTTTCGGATGATGTGCCCAAGCCCAAGCCGGGCGCGCTGGTCTACGTGCCGACCAAGATCATCCAGGAACAGGGCACCAACATCGGCGCCATTCTGGGAACCGCGGCCCAGCTCATCGGCGCCCTGGTGACGATCGTGGTGGTGGCGCGCCGGTGAGCCCCGGGCCGGAGCTGGGCCAGGGTTCCGCGTCGAGTGCCGACATCTCGCTCTTCGAGGTGCTGACGCCGATCGTCCGGCGCTGGAAGGTGATTCTGGGGACGGCGCTCCTCTGCGGAGCCATCGCGGCGGTGCTGCTGCTGCTACAGCGGCCAGTGTACACCGCCGAAACCAACTTCACGCCCGAAACCCCGGGCAGCTCGGGACTCGCCAGCAGCATCGCCGGCCTGGCCGGGCTGGCCGGCCAGCTCGGCCTGGGCGCCACCACCGGTACCAGCGTGTCGCCCGATTTCTTCGCCGAGCTGATCCACAGCCGGGAAGTACTGCGCTCGACCCTGCAGACGGAGTTCAGCGATCCGGCGGCCCGGGACAGGAAGCGTCCCCTGCTCGATCTGATGGGCGTGAAGGGCGGCTCGACTGAGAAGCGGCTTCAGGACGGGTCGCGCCGTCTGGCCGCGCAGAGCGACGCCAGCGTAGAGAAGCCCACCGGCATCGTCTCGCTCGAGGTGGAGATGCCGGACCCGCAGCTCGCCGCCGACGTGGCCAACCGCATGATTGCGCTGCTCAACCAGTTCAATCTGGAGCGGCGGCAGTCGCAGTCGCACGAGCAGCGGCGCTTCACCGGCGACCGGCTACGCGAGTCCGAGGGGGAGCTGCGTGAGGCCGAGCGGGCCCAGCTGCGGTTTCTTCAGACCAACCGCCAGTACATCGGCTCTCCATTGCTGGAGTTCCAGGCGGCGCAGCACGAGCGGACGGTGCAGGTGAAGCAGGAGGTGTACCTCACGCTCACCAAGGCCCACGAAGAGGCCCGGATTGCCGAAGTGCGGGACACACCGGTGCTCACGGTGATCGATCCGGCGGTGCCACCCGCCCTGCGCTCCCGCCCCCGCCGGGTGTTGGGCGTGAGTGTCGCACTGATCGTCGGTGGGCTCCTCGGCATCGCCCTGGTATACATCGGCGCGTTCCGCAGCCGGGTTCGCCGGGACTCGCCGCCGGACTACGTCGACTTTCAGGCCGCCTGGGACGAAGCTCGCGGTCGATCCCGCCGCTCGTCCTAGCTCGATGATCCGCGGTCTCAGTTACCTCGTCGGCCTGCTCTACTGCTTCGTCTGGCTCCGCCCGCCCGAGATCGGCGGCATCGCCCTGCCGGTTCAACGGGTGCTCGGCTGGCTCGGGCTGGCTTTCCTGCTCTCCCACCTGCTGCTGAAGGGTTCACTCACCGCCGGTCCGGTGGTGCGCCGCTTTCTGCGGCTGGCGTTCGCGTTCACCCTGTTGCTCATCCTGAGCCTGGTGGTCCAGCTGGCCTACGGCGAGCGATTCGTGCTGCTCTACTTCGGCATGGACCTCTCGAAGTATGCCGCGGTGTTCACTGTGGCGTACCTCTGTTACTACGCCCTCAGCACCCGCCTGGTAAATGAAGATCGTTTCCTGGCCGGCATCATGATCTCCGGGGTGCTGGCCACCGTCCTGGTGTTCCAGCTCCTGGCCCTGTGGGCTGCTGGATTTCAGAGCAACCTCGAGGTGCTGGCCCCGTCGTTCAGCGGCTCGGTCGGCGTACTCCCCACCGGAGGTTTTCCCCGGCTGGCCGGGCCCACGGCGGAGCCGCAACAGCTCTCGGTGGCCCTGCTCACGCCGCTGCTGCTGATGCTCTCGCGCGAGCGGATTCGCCGGTGGTGGCCGTTTGCGCTGCTCACCGGTGCGGCGCTCATGCTCTCGCAGTCGAAATTTTCGCTGGTGTCGCTGCTGCTGGTGGGGGTCTACGTGTTCGTCGTGTACGAGCGCCGGCGGCGGCTGATTCTGTTTCTGGCGGCACTGGCCACGCCGATTGCGGGATACTTCCTGATCCGGCTGCCGACCTTTGCCAATACCCTGGCCGAAGGGCTCTCGGCAGAGGCGTTCGTGGAGCGATTTCAGAACATCGTGCTACTGATCGAGATCATCCGGGAGCATCTGTTTCTCGGAATCGGCCCGGGACAGTATGGCGTGTTCCGCGGCATCACGCTTTACGGCAACCCGAATCACTCTCCCGGCTACACGCCCAACATGGATTTCCTCAAGGTCTTTGCCGAGCTGGGTGTGCTCGGCTTCCTGACCATGCTGCTCCTGCTCGGGTCGCTGGTGGTGCTCTTCTTCCGCTCCTACCGGCTGCTGCCGCGGGAAGTCCGTCCCCGGTATCTGGCCCTGCTCCTGGGAGGGTTGGCCATCCTGCTCAACATGACCATCGGATACGAGCTGCTGCACAGCTTTTTCTGGATCAATATCGGCGCTCTGCTCTATCTGACGGAGCGCGTTCGCGCGACCAGCGCACCGGCCCGCCCTGACCCGATCGCCCCATGAACTACACCGGTCCCAGCACGAGCTTCGACGACGTGATTCAGCATCTCCGCAACAAGAACCTGGCGGTGTTTCCCGCCTCCCGCGGACGGCTGGTGAAACTCGCCGAAAAGCTGCAGCGCAAGGTGAATCGCCTGCACTGGAACGCGGTGCGGTCGGCCGGATGGCAGGTGATTGTCTCGGAGCAGGTGGTGGAAGGGCCCCTGGTCCTGCGGCATATCCGCGAGAGCGATCGCCGGGTGCTGGACTTCGGCGGCTATGAAAGCGTGCTCCCGCTCCAGCTCTCGGCGCTGGGGCACCAGGTCACCGTGCTCGATCAACGCCGTTACCCTTTCGCCCACCCGAATCTTACGGTCGAGACGGCCGACCTCTACGACCCGGCGCTGCGCTTTGCCGAGCCGTTCGACACCGTAGTCTCCATCTCCACCATTGAGCACTTGGGTCTGGGCGGCTATGGCGACGTGACGCACGAGCAGGGCGACGCGGCTGGAGTCGAGCGCCTGTGGTCGTTTCTCAAGAGCGGCGGGCGGCTGCTGGCCAGCGTGCCGGCGGGGCGGCCGGCGGTGCAGCGAGGCTACCGGGTGTACGATGAGGCGCGGATCCGCTCGGTGTTCCCGGGTATTGCCGCCATCCACTGGTTCAAGAAAGACCACCGCCTCGGCGGATGGTCGCCGTCCAGCGCCGCGGCGGTGAACGACACCGTCTATGGCGAGCCCACCGGACGCCTGCCGGTGGAGGCGGTAGCGTTTGTGGTGTGCCAGAAGCCATGACGTTCAAGGACCGCTTCTATCGCAGTTATACCTCAACCCACATCACCGGCCGCAAAGGCGAGGCGACGCTCCAGCGGTTTCAGAACGAGTTTGCCACCTGGGACAAGCACTACGGCCGGCTGCTGCCGACGAAGCGCGACGCGCGGATTCTCGACGTGGGGTGCGGGCGGGGCGGCCTGGTGTACTGGCTGCAGCAGCGGGGCTACCGGAATGCCAGCGGGATCGACCTGAGCGCCGAGCAGGTGAACACGGCCCGCGGGCTCGGGATCCCCAACGTGCAGCAGGCGGACGTCGCGGAGTACCTGGCCGGACGCCGGGGGCACTACGACGCGCTGATCATGCGCGACGTGCTGGAGCACTTCACCCGGGACGAGATCGTCGAGCTGTTGGAGATCTGCCGGTCGGCCATCCGGCCCGGCGGCGCCCTCATCGTGCAGGTGCCCAATGCCGAGTCACCCTTCTTTGGCCGCATTCGTTATGGCGACTTTACCCACGAGCTGGCGTTCAGCAGCTCCAGCCTGACCCAGCTGTTCAACGTGCTCGGCTTCGAGGATCCCCGGGTGTATCCCACTGAGCCGGCCATCGCAGGCGTCCGATCGCTGCTGCGGTCGGTGCTGTGGACCGGGGTCAAGGCGTTCTACCGGCTGCTGCTGTTCGCTGAGCTGGGCCGGGGACACTGGATCTTCACCCAGGGACTCATCGCCGTCGGGCGCGTGCCGGCCGCTGTCACCCGCGGCTGACATGCAGCCCGGCGTGCTGCTGTTCGGGAACCACCCGCCACCATACGGCGGGGTTCCCAGTCACGTCCAGGATCTCGCCGCCCACCTCGCCGGGCGCGGGTGGGCGGTGCACGTCCTCGCGATGGAGGGCCCCCGCCGCGAGCCCGAGCGAACCCTGGGATACACTATCCACCGGCCGGGCAGGTCGGAGCGGCTAGCGGCCTTGCGCGGACTGCTGGCGTCCGATCCCGGGTTTCTGGGCCGCCAGTCGCTCCGCTTTCCGGGCTTCCTCGCCGGGAACCCCAAGATGTTTCTCGGCTGTCTCAGCCTGGCGGCGGTGGTGCGGGACCTGGTCTGGCGGCACGATCTCCGGCTGATCAGCGCTTATCATCTCTTCTCCGCCGGGCTGGCCAGCGCCTGGGCCGCCGACTCGCTCCAGGTCCCACTGATCACCACCGTGTTCGGCGAGATCTACGCCCGACCGGATTTCCACCGGCGCCGCCTGCGTGAGGTACGCTACGTCGTCGAGGCCAGCCGGACGCTACTCTCGTGCAGCCACCATTGCGCCCGCAGCTTTCAGCTGCTGGGCCTGACGCCGCCGGTGCAGGTGGTCCATTATGGTGTGAACACCGGGCTGTTCTCGCCGGCGGTGGACCCGGCCATCATCCGGGCTCGCCACGGTCTCGCCCCGGACGATCACGTGGTGCTGTACGTCGCGCGCATGGTGCGGGAGATGGGGCTTCACGTGCTGCTGGCCGCGGTGGACCAGCTCCTCGCTGGCGATCCACGCATCAAGGTGGTGGTAGTGGGCAGCAGTGGCGAGCTGCGGGCGGAAGCGGAGGCCCAGGCCGCGCGCCATCCCGGACGGCTGATCGTGGTGCCCGACGTGCCCCAGACGGAGCTGCCACAGTACTATGCCGCGGCAACGGTAGCCGTGAGCCCCAGCCTCAATGCGCGCGCCTGTCTCGGTCTCGCGGTTGCCGAGGCCATGGCGACGGCGCGGGCGGTGGTGGTGACCGATGTGGGTGGCGGGCCCGAGCTGGTGAAACATCAGGTCAACGGGCTGCTCGTGCCCCCCGGCGATCCCGCGGCGCTGGCCGAGGCGGTGCTGGCGCTGACGCGAGACGAAGGGCGGCGTCGCCGGATGGCCGCCAGTGGCCTGGACGTGGCCCATCGAGGCTTCGACCGAACCGTGACCAACCGGCGAATGGAAGAGCTGTTTTCCGAGGCCATGGCATGAGCCCCTGGGCCTGGGCAGTGGCGCAGCAGGTCGGCCGCCAGTCGGCCAGTTACCTCGTGTTCGTGGTGCTGGCGCTGCTGCTCACTCCGCACGACTTCGGCATCGTGAGCCTGGCTGCGTCCTGGGTGGCGCTGCTCAGCGTCTTCGGCGAGCTCGGCTTCGGGGCCGCCCTGGTGCAGCGCAGTGAGATCAACTCGGGGCACCTGAGCACTACGTTCGTGCTGAACCTGCTGGCGGGGGCCGCGCTCACGCTGATTGGCGTCGCGATCGCCGGCCCTCTCGCCCGGTTCTTCCACGCGCCCGAGGCCGCGCCGGTGCTGGTGGCCCTCTCGGCGGGGTTCATCCTGAATGCGCCGTCGCTGACGCAAGCGGCTCTGGCCCAGCGGGAGCTGCGCTTCCGCCAGCTGGCCCTGAGGGATACCGCCTCGGCTATCGTTGGCGGCGGCGTCGGGATCGCGCTCGCGTTCTCGGGTTGGGGCGTGTGGAGCCTGGTGGCACAGACACTGACGACCACCTTGGTGGGGTCGGCCCTCCTGTGGCGGCTGTCGCCCTGGCGTCCGCGTGCCGCCGAAGTGAGCCTGGCCCGGGCGGGAGAGCTCTGGGGATACAGCTCGAAGATCTTCTGGTTCAACATCTTCAAGTACTTCGCTCAGAACTGCGACCGGCTTTTGGTGGGCTATCTGGCAGGCCCGGTTTTGCTCGGGGTGTATACCTTCGCCTACCGGCTGGTAGTTTCCCCGGTGGCCACTTCTATTGGAGCCATCGGGAATTACCTTTTCCCCCGGTTCGCTCGCCTCCAGCACGACCGACCCGCGGTACGAGAGGTCTACCTGCGGACCACCGGGGCAGTGACCACGGTTCTGCTCCCGGCGCTCGCGCTTGCGGCTGCGATCGCGCCCCTCGCGGTTCCGGTGCTCTTCGGCCCGAGGTGGGCCGGCAGCGTCATTCTGGTGCAGCTGTTTACGCTGGTTGCCGCGGCACAGCTGCTGATCTCGCCGGCGGGGCAGCTGATGAAGGCTCTGGGACGACCCGGTTGGATGTTCGCGTGGTCGGTATTTTTTACGACCATCACCCTGGGGCTTCTGGCCGCCGGCAGCGCGCGGGGCATCGACGGCATCGGAGCCGGGCTGGCGCTGGCTCACTTGGTGGGAGTCGGCGTCGCCGGCACCCTCATCGTGCGACTGCTCGGCTGCCGCTGGTTCGATCTAGCGCGCGCGGCATTTCCCGGTTTGATCCTGGCTGCGGGGAGCGGGGCCGCCGCGCTGGCGCTGGTGACGCTGTTGCCCGCGCCGGGCTTGGCCCGCCTGGCGCTCGCCATCGTCGCCGGCGTTCTGATTTCAGCCGCCGGGATACGACGGCTGAGCCCGGATCTCTGGCGGACCTTTACCTCGGGCTTCGGCGGCAAGCGGGTGGACGCCGGCGTGGCGGACGGACTATTGGAGAGCATCACTTCGGAACGGGGACCATGAGACAGCTGACCATTCAGGGCGTCGTTATCAACGAGGAGGCGCCCTGCTACGTGATCGCTGAGATCGGGCACAATCATCAGGGCAACCTGGAGAAGTGTAAGGAGCTGTTCCGGGCTGCGCGGGATGCCGGCGCGCAGGCGGTGAAGCTGCAGAAGCGCGATAACCGCTCGCTCTACACCCGCGACATGTACGAGCGGCCCTACGACAACGAGAACAGCTTCGGCGCCACCTACGGCGAGCACCGCGAAGCGCTGGAGTTCGGTCTCGAGGAGTATGTGGAGCTGCAGCGGTACGCCCGGGAGCTCGGGGTCTGCTTCTTCGCCACGCCGTTCGACGTGCCGAGCGCCGACTTCCTGGCCGGCCTCGACATGCCGGCCTACAAGATCGCCTCGGGCGACCTGCGCAACATTCCCCTGCTCCAGCACGTGGCGCGCTTCGGCAAGCCGATGATCGTCAGCACCGGCGGCGCCACCATGCCCGACGTCGAGCGGGCCTACAACGCCGTGGTCGCCATCAACCAGCAGCTGTGCATCCTCCAGTGCACCGCCGGATATCCGGCCGCGTTCGAGGAGCTCGACCTCGGGGTCATCACGACTTACCGCTCCCGGTTTCCCGACGTGGTTGTGGGACTCTCCAGCCACGACAACGGCATCGCGATGGCGCCCGCGGCCTACGTGCTCGGCGCGCGGGTGGTGGAAAAGCATTTTACGCTCAACCGGGCGGCCAAGGGCACCGACCATCCGTTCTCGCTGGAGCCGGTGGGGCTGCGCAAGCTGGTGCGCGATCTTCAGCGGGTGCGCGCGGCATTGGGCGACGGGTCCAAGAAGGTGTACCAGAGCGAAGAGGGGCCCATCGCGAAGATGAGCAAGAAGCTGGTGGCGGCACGGGACCTTCCCCGAGGACACGTGTTGCGCCGGGAAGATTTGGCGGTCAAGTCGCCTGGCGACGGGCTGCCGCCCTACCTGATAGATGAGATCGTCGGCCGGACCCTGTTGCGGGCGCTGCGCGCCGATGAGCCGATTCAGCGGGCGGTGATCGGGCAGGGAGAGGCAGCGTGACCACCCCCGCCCTCGCGGGGCGGGTTGCAGTGGTGACGGGGGCGCTGGGCCGGCTGGGCCCGGTCTGGTGCGAGGCGCTGCTCGAGGCGGGCGCCGCCGTGGTGGGGCTGGATCTTGCCGCCGCTTCCGTGTCGCCCTCCTTCTCCAGCCTTCAGGTCCGGGCCGGCACGCGGCTGCTGCTTCTGCGGGCCGACGTGCGCGACCGCGACGCTTTGACTTCGGCCCGTACCCGCTGTGAGGCCGAGATGGGGGCGGCGGACGTGCTGGTCAACAACGCCGGGATCGACCAACCCCCCGGGCCGGCGGCAACCTTCCGGCTGGAGGACGTTCCTCCCGAGATCTTCTCCGAGGTGCTCGAGGTCAACGTCACCGGCGCCTTCCTGGCCACCCAGGTCTTCGGCGCCGGGATGGCGGCCCGAGGGCGAGGCTCGGTCATCAACATCGGATCCCTCTACGCCGGTGTATCGCCCGATGCGCGCTACTACGAGCACCTCCAGGCCGATCCGCCTTTCCTCAAGCCGCCGGCCTACGGGGCGTCCAAGGCGGCGCTGGTCAACCTGACCCGCTACTTCGCCACCCACTGGGGGCCCCAGGGCGTCCGGGTGAACGCGCTCTCGCCCGGCGGGGTCGAGGGGGGCCAGGACGTCCAGTTCAAGCGCAAGTTCACCAGCCGCGTGCCCTTGGGCCGCATGGCCGCGGCTCGCGATCTGGGAGGGCCGCTTATCTTTCTTGCCTCGGATGCGTCTTCGTACGTCACCGGTATCGAGCTCCGAGTGGACGGCGGCTACACCGCCTGGTAGGGCACGAACCCAGCGTGGAACGATCGATGGCCAGGGTAGATCTGAACATTCCCGAGCACATCCCCAACTTCATCGACGGCCAGGAGCGCCCCGCCGCGGGCGGAGCCACCTTCGGGAAGCTCGACCCCGCCACCGGACGGGAGCTGTGCCGGGTGAGCCGTTCGGGCGCGCCCGATGTCGCGGCCGCCGTTTCGGCCGCCCGGCGGGCCCAGCCGGCCTGGGCCGAGGAAACGCCGGTGCATCGGGGAGACCTGCTCCGATCGCTGGCGCTGGGGCTGCGCGACTGTCACGAGGAGGTCGCGCGGATCGTGCACCAGGAGACCGGCAAGTCGCTGAAGGACGCCCGGGGAGAGACCACCGCGGCGGTTGAGATGGGACTCTTCGTGGCCGGCGAAGGACGCCGCTTCTACGGCCGCACCACCACCAGCGCCACACCCAACAAGAGCGCCATGACGGTGCGGCAGCCGCTGGGGGTGGCCGGGCTCATCATCGCGGCCAACACACCCATTGCCAACGTGGCCTGGAAGGCGTTCCCCGCCCTGCTCTGCGGCAACGCCGCGGTGCTCAAGCCGGCCGAGGATGCTCCGGCCAGCGCCTGGGCCTTTGCCCGGCTGGCGCGGGAGGCGGGCATTCCGGCCGGCGTGTTCAACGTGGTGCACGGCCACGGCGTGGAAGCGGGCGCGCCGCTGGTGGAATCGCCCGAGGTGGACGTGGTCAGCTTTACCGGATCATCCGAGGTCGGGCGCTACATTCAGCACGCGGCCGGCGGGCGGCTGGCCAAGGTGTGCCTGGAGCTGGGCGGTAAGAATCCGCTCGTCGTGTGCGACGATGCCGATCTGGAGCTGGCCGCGGGCGCCGCCATCCAGTCGGCCTTCAGCAACGCGGGACAGCGCTGCGCGGCGGGCAGCCGGATCATCGTCTTCGATGCGGTGTACGACCGCTTCCGGACGCTGCTGGTGGAGCGAGCCCGGAAGCTCCGGGTCGGCTGCGGCGACGACGACGACTACGGGCCCGTGATCAACGAGAAGCAGCTGCAGAACATGCTCGGCGCGGTGCTGGCCGCCCGGAAGGCGGGGGCCACCGTGCTCACCGGCGGCGACCGTCTCACCGGTTCCCGCTACGACAGCGGCTTTTTCGTGGCCCCCACGCTGATCGAAGGGGTCACCGGCAACGAGGCCATCTCGCGCACCGAGCTGTTCGGCCCGATCTCGTGCCTGTACCGGGTGCCCGACTTTGCCGCCGCGCTCGCCCTGGCCAACGATTCGCCCTTCGGGCTCACCGCCTCCATTCACACCGCCAGCATGCACCGGGCGATGGTGTTTACCTCCCGGGTACGCTCCGGCGTGGCGGTGGTGAACGGCCCCACCTACGGCAGCGAACCGCACCTGCCCTTCGGCGGGCTGGGAGAATCGGGCACCGGGTGGCGGGAAGCCGGCACCGAGGCGCTGGACGTCTATTCCGACTGGAAGACGGTGTACATCAACTACACCCCGTCCCGGGTGTAGTCCTGGCATCGCCGGCCGGCTCCCGTCCGTGAGCAACCCCGTCTCCGCCGTGGCCCTGATTCCCGCCCGTGCCGGATCGAAGCGGCTCGAGGGGAAGAACGTCCGGCCGCTCGCCGGTCACCCGCTGATCGCCTACGCCATTTCAGCGGCGCTCGACAGCGGGGTATTCGAGGCCGTCATTGTCTCCACCGATTCGCCCGAGATCGCCGCCATTGCCCGGCACTACGGCGCCGAGGTTCCCGAGCTGCGTCCGGCCGACCTGGCTGCCGATCTGTCGCCTGACATCGGTTGGGTGCGGCACACGCTGCAAGCGTTGAGGGACGAGGGGCGCGGGTACGAATGCTTCAGCATCGTCCGGCCCACCAGCCCGTTCCGCACCGGGGCCACAATCCGGCGTGCCTGGGAGCGGTTCGGCGCGCGGCGCGACGTAGACTCGCTGCGCGCGGTGGAGCGCTGCAAGCAGCATCCGGGCAAGATGTGGAAGCTTCAGGACGAGCGAATCGTTCCGCTGCTCGACGGCGGACCGGTGAACCCGCCCTGGCACAGCATGGCGTATCAGTCGCTCCCCGAGGTGCTGGTCCAGAATGCCAGTCTCGAGATCGCGTGGAGCCGGGTGCCGCTGGAAGACGGCAGCATTGCCGGCAGCCGTATCGTGCCGTTCTTCACCGAAGGGTATGAGGGCGTGGACTTGAACGATCAGAAGGACTGGTGGTACGCCGAGCACATTGTCGCAACCGGTGCGGCTGCGCTCCCGGTGGTCACCCGCTCGCCGTACCGCTTCCCCGACCATGTCCCGGCCCAGCGTCAATGACGGAGCTCCGGTTCGTGCCGTCCAGGGAATTCCAGCGGCTCGACAGCCTGGGGCTTCGGCCGGTGCCCCGCACCGCGCTGTTCGCTACCTTCTGCCGGATCAACGCCCTCTACATGATCGCCCGGGCCCGCTCCGGGCATATCGGCAGCAGCTTCAGCAGTCTGGACATCGTGTCATGGATTTACCTGAACGAGCTGCGCCAGGATTCCAGTGCTGCCGGGGAGCACCTCTACTTTTCCTCCAAGGGTCACGACGCCCCCGGCCTTTACGCGGTGCTGCTGGCACTCGGTGTCATCCCCTTCGAGCAGATCCATCTCCTGCGCCGGCTCGGCGGGCTGCCGGGTCATCCCGATGTCTC
>Ga0180121_10000731_pt1 | contig 13833 bp, 12 predicted proteins | sample AntDrymUQ5402106_2_FD_129676 | JGI IMG/M metagenome (GOLD analysis project Ga0180121, IMG submission 129676) | Polar desert sand microbial communities from Dry Valleys, Antarctica - metaG UQ540 (21.06) (version 2) (version 2) | ecosystem: Environmental > Terrestrial > Soil > Desert | place...
ACGGTCGGCATTCGCGACGACGTCGTGAACGCCGGTGCGACATGGGTCGATCAGCCGGTCGTCGTCGATGAAAACATCATCAGCTCGCGCGTGCCGAAAGACCTGCCGGAGTTCGGCCGGGCGCTTGTCGAGTGGCTCGAGCTAGATGCCGGCGCGGCGCTGGGGAGTCGCGGCGCCGCGCGGTGATTCGGGCAGCGTTCCACCGACCACGCCGCCGTTGCGCTTGATCTCCTGATACGCCATCGCGCGCAGCCGTGCGACGCGAATGGACATCGGCGGGTGCGTGGCGAGGACGTCGGCGAGCCAGCCTTCGCGCGATGTCACGGCGCGGCCAAGTGGGTCCGCGATGCAGAGGTGCGCGCACCCATGGGTGATCGCGGCAGTCGGGGCGTGCTCGCGCTCGATCTTCTCGAGCGCGCTCGCGAGGGCGAGCGGATTGCGCGTGAACTGTGCCGCCATCGCATCGGCGAGGTACTCGCGTCGGCGGCTGATGCCCAGCGCGAGGAGGCGCGTGATGATCGGGGCGAGCAGCCAGCTCATGATCCAGAGCACGAGCAGCACGAGGACGAGCGGGTTCGCCTTCTTTCGAGACCCACCGCCAATGCGAAGGAACCGTCCGCCGCGCAGGGTTCGGCCCAGTCCGTCGGCGATGAGGGCAACCGTCCCGACCAGGCTGGCCATGAGGGTCATGAGCTGCACATCGAGATTCTTGATGTGCCCCATTTCGTGGCCGATGACCGCTTGGAGCTCATCGCGCGTGCAGATGCGGAGCAGCCCCTCCGTGACGGCGATGACCGCCGATTGCGGATCGCGTCCCGTCGCGAACGCGTTGGGATCGGCATCGCGGATGATGTAGATCGTCGGCCGCGGGATGCCCGATGCGATGGCCATCTCCTCGACGACGTTGACCAGCTGCGTTTCGGCCGGTGAGCGCGCCTGTTTCAGCTCGGTGGCGCCAGTGGACCACAGTACCCTCGATGCGCCGTGCCGCCACGCGTAGCCCGTCATGCCGGCGGCAATCACCGTCATCGTGATTCCCAGCCAGGGAAAGACGTGGCGATAGTCTCCGCGCGGCGCATTTTCCGTCGCGAGAGCGAAAATCCAGTCGCCACCGAAGCCGAGCCACGCGAAGAAGGCGATGAAGCCGATCACCAGCCATCGCGAGCGGCGCCGGTTCGCCTCCTGCTGCGCGAAGAGGTTGACCGGCTCGGTCACGCCGGCGCGCGGTTGGTCGGCTTCATCGTGAGATCCACCTTCGGCACGGCGCGCTCGGCGGCATCCGTGATCTCCCACAGTTCGACGGGCGTCGCCGACGCCATGCCCGTCACGAGGTTCGTGGGAAACTGCGCCTGCCTGGTGTTGTAGATGGTCGCGGTGTCGTTGTAGAGCTGGCGTGCATACGTGATCCGATTCTCGGTCGACGCAAGCTCCTCCTGCAGCTGTGCCACGTTGCCGGTCGCCTTCAGGTCAGGATAGGCCTCCACCACGACCGAGAGTCGGCTCAGTGCCTGGGTGAGCTGGGATTCAACCTGCGCGGTCTGCGCGACCGAGGCGCTGCCGCGCTCCACGGCAATGGCCTGATTCCGCGCGTTGATGACCGCCTCGAGCGTCTCACGCTCGAACTGCATCGCGCCCTTGACCGTCTCGACGAGATTGGGGATGAGGTCGTGGCGACGCTTGAGCTGGACGTCGATCTGCTTCCAGGCGTTGGTGACCTGATTCTTGAGACTGATCAGCGAATTGTACGCGCCGATCAGCCAGAACACGCCAAGGCCGACGACCAGAAGGAGGATCAGGACGCTCATGAGGGCTCCGCGAGAATTGGCGCACAGCGCGCCGGAAGGAGGGGGCGATGCAAGGTCGCACGCGCGCGCGATGCATCACCGAAAGACGAGTGGGACAAAGGGCCTGTAACCCCCTGTCCCACCTCTTCACTGCGGACTGGCAGGGGAGAAGCCCCCGGCATGCTGGCTTCCGGCGTGACGCGCGTGCTCAGGCGCGCCCGGCGGGCTGCCCGCCCTGGCGCTCGCGCTCCAGTTTGCGCGCCTTCCTGTCCCTGACCTTGTCCATGAGCCACGTCCCGGGGATGAGAAAGAGCGGGGTCAGGAATACCCCCAGCAACGTGTTCAACCAGATCAACGCGATGTAGAAGGCAATCAGCCCGAGGCTGACCCACAGCGTTCCCAGCGGCCCATGTGTTTCCACGACCATCTCCCTGGACGGTGAATTCCCGGAATAGTGCACCCGGCGCTCCCGTGAATGGAAGGGGGTGGATGCCTGCGCGAGGCGGCTCGCCGCCGTACCTTGCGAGCATGTCCCCGGAGACCGCTGGTGCGACCGATCATGTCGTCCTCACCGCCGTTCGCGATGCGCTCGCAGGTCACCGGCAGCCGGTGATCCTTGCGGTCTCCGGCGGGCTCGACTCCATGGTGCTCCTCGACGCCGCGGCGAGGGTCGCGCACGAGCGCATCGCGGCGGTGGCGACGTTCGATCACGGCACCGGCGCGGCCGCGCGCCGGGCGGTCGCCCACGTGCAGCGCGAAGGCAACGTTCGACGCGTCCGCGTTGTCGTCGGCCGGGCCACGCACCTGAGACAATCCGAAGCGGCGTGGCGCACCGCCCGATGGTCATTCCTGACGGAATCGGCGCGGCAGGAGGGGGCCAACGTCGTGACTGCACATTCGGCCGACGACCAGGTCGAGACGGTGTGCATGCGGGCGCTCCGCGGCGCAGGCGCGCGCGGACTGGCTGGCCTCTACGCCGACTCCTCGGTGATTCGGCCGCTGCTCGGGCTACACCGTGCGGACCTCGCGGCATACGCGGCCATGGTCGGGCTACCCCATGTAGAGGATCCGAGCAACGGCTCGCCAGCCTACCTTCGCAATCGACTTCGGCAGGACCTGCTGCCGGCCATTGCGCGAATTGACCCTGCCTTCGCGTCCGGGATGCTCGCACTCGCTCGCGACGCCGCGATAGTGCGGCGCCGACTGGATCGTATCGCCGATCTCGTGTCGGTGCCGACCGGGCGAGGCGCCGTCTCGGTGCCCCTCGCCGCCATGGATGGCATTGCGGCCGACGGGGTGGCCGCGCTCGTTCCTGCGCTGGCGGCACGCGCGGGCATTGTCCTCGATCGCCGGGGAACTACGCGCCTCACGCAGTTTATATTGAAGAGTCGGGTCGGCTCGCGGATCCAGCTGTCAGGTGGCGGCGAAGCCGTCCGGATGGAAGGGAATGTCGTGATTCGCCGCGCCAGCCCTGCGCTGTTCAACGACCAGGAATCTCCATTGGCTCCTTTGGTCGTTGTGGGAGCGTGGAGCTTTCAACAGCTGTTGCGAGGCGGGGCCGGCGCTGCGTGGTCGGCCGCCCTTCCCGCTGACTGCGTGCTCACGGTGCGGGGGTGGCGAGCGGGCGATCGAATGCGTGCCGCAGGGTCACCGGCGGCACGGCGTGTGAAGAGATTCTTCAGTGACGCTGGGATTGCGGGCCCGGAGCGCAGTGGCTGGCCAGTGGTGCTCGCGGATGGGGAGATCGTCTGGATTCCCGGAGTGCGCCGCAGCGACGCGGCAACCGACCGGTCCGGCAGGCCGGTTCTGCGATACCGCTGTGAACGCAACGATGTCTGATCCGCGCCTCGCGGGTCGGTCTCTCCGCAGGATCGCCTTCGATGAAGCCCAGATCGCCGCGCGCGTGCGCGAGCTCGGCGATGAGATCACTCTCGCGTATCCCGCTGGTGAGCTTCTCGTGCTTGGGTTGCTCAAGGGGAGCTTCATTTTCCTGAGTGACCTGGTGCGCCAGATCAGTCGTCCACTGCAGGTCGATTTCGTCGTTGCCTCGAGCTACGGCGATGGGACCGAGTCGAGCGGGACGGTGAACCTCGTCTACGATCCGGAAACAAGAATCGAGGGCAAACACATTCTTCTGGTGGAGGACATCGTCGATTCCGGCCGTACCCTCAACCGACTGATGGATCTGCTCACCCAGCGACGTCCAGCGTCGCTCGATGTCTGCGCCCTGCTCCACAAGCACATTGCGACGGATCTCCGGTACCCGACCACGTTCGTCGGATTCCCCGCGCCGCACGAGTTCCTGGTAGGTTATGGGTTGGATCACGCGGAGAACTTCCGCCATTTGCCGTACATAGCGAGCTTGCAGTAGATGCCATCACTGACACCTGGTAACACGCCGCAGCAGCGGAACGGGAAGAACGGGAGTGGATGGGGAGGCCGGTCGAAGGCGCTCTCCTTCTGGGCCCTCGTCATCCTCGTCCCCATCATTTTCCTGAAACTGTCGAAGGGAAGCGCCGAGCAGACTCCGGAGATCGATTACACCCGCTTCGACATCGAGCTGGCCCAGGACAACATCGCCGCGGTCACCAAGTCGGGCGCGAAGCTCATCGGCGAGTTCAAGACGCCGATCCAGGAGAAAGGGAAGGAGGCCAGGAAGTTCACCGTCCAGCTTCCCTATGAGAACTCGGAGTCCGAGTTCGCGCGCCTCCGCGAGAAGAACGTGCGGATCGCGGCGCGCGCAGAGGGGCTGACGTTCACCTCGTTCCTGATCGCATTCGCCCCGTACCTGCTGATCATCGCCTTCTGGATCTTCATCTTCCGGCAGATGCAGGCTGGTGGCGCGAAGGCATTCTCCTTCGGCAAGTCGAAAGCGAAGTTGCTCACCGGCGACACGCCGAAGCTGACCTTCGCCGATGTCGCGGGCGCCGACGAGGCCAAGGAGGAGCTCGAGGAGATCATCGAGTTCCTCAAGGACCCTCAGAAGTTCACGAAGCTCGGAGGTCGCCTGCCGAAGGGCGCGCTGCTCATCGGGCCGCCGGGCACGGGCAAGACGCTGCTCGCGAAAGCGGTCGCCGGCGAAGCGGGACGCCCCTTCTTCTCGATGTCGGGCTCCGACTTCGTGGAGATGTTCGTCGGCGTCGGCGCAAGCCGGGTCCGCGACCTGTTCGAACAGGGGAAGGCCCACGCGCCCTGCATCATCTTCATCGACGAGATCGACGCGGTCGGCCGGCATCGTGGCGCCGGCTTGGGCGGCGGTCACGACGAGCGCGAGCAGACGCTGAACCAGCTCCTCGTCGAGATGGACGGCTTCGAGTCGAACGACGGCGTCATCCTGATCGCCGCGACGAACAGACCGGACGTCCTCGACCCCGCACTGCTCCGACCCGGCCGCTTCGACCGGCAGATCATCGTACCGGCGCCCGACCTCAAGGGGCGCGAAGGCATCCTGCGGGTGCACGTGCGGAAGGTTCCGCTCGCCGACGACGTGAACGTCAACACCCTGGCTCGCGGTACGCCGGGCATGGCCGGTGCCGACCTCGCGAACCTCGTCAACGAAGCGGCGCTGCTCGCGGCGCGGCGTGGACGGGAGAAGGTCCACATGGCCGACTTCGAGGATGCGAAAGACAAGGTCATGCTCGGCGCCGAGCGCAAGTCGATGGTGATGAAGGACGAGGAACGGCGTCTCACAGCGTATCACGAGGGTGGACACGCCGTATGCGCGATCAAGACCAAGGGGGTCGATCCACTCCACAAGGTCACGATCATTCCTCGCGGTCGCGCGCTCGGGCTCGCCTTCACGCTCCCCGAGGACGATCGCGTGTCGGTCACGCGCGAGCAGCTCGAGGCGCGGCTCGTCATGGCCTACGGCGGCCGTGTGGCGGAAGAGCTGGTCTTCGGACGCGAGCGGGTGACGACCGGCGCCTCGAGTGACATTCAGGCCGCGACCGGGCTCGCCCGGCGCTACGTGTCGCAATGGGGCCTGTCCGACGCGATCGGACCGATCCTCGTCGGCGACAACGAGCAGGAAGTCTTCCTTGGCCGCGAGCTGCAGCACCGTCGCGAGGTCTCCGAGAAGACGGCGCAGCTCGTCGACACCGAAGTCGCACGCGTGATCAAGGAAGCGTACTCGCGCGCCACCGAGACGCTCCGCACCAACATCGACCTGCTGCACAAGGTCGCGACGACCCTCCTCGAGCGTGAGACGCTCACCGGCGACGAGATTCGCGTGATCGCTGCCGGCGGGACGCTCCCACCGCTCGTCCGCGACAGCCCGCCGACTCCACTGGCGCCGGCGAGCACGCTGAAGCCCTCGCTCCGTCCGACGAGCCCGCCGCTGCTCGGTGGCCCGGAGGTCGCACCGGCGTGATCGGAGGCGGACGGTTCGCACCTACCCGCCCCGGAGCCGAGCAGTGGCAGCTCCGGGGACGGGTGCTGGAGGTCGATCGACCGCGCATCCTCGGCATCATCAACGTTACCCCCGACAGCTTCAGCGACGGGGGTAACTTTTTTTCGACCGCTGCAGCGGTCGAACATGGTGAGCGGCTCCTGGCCGAGGGAGCCGACATCCTCGACATCGGCGGCGAATCCACGCGGCCGCAGAACGCGCAACCGGTCGATGCTGCCGAGGAGATGCGGCGCGTCATCCCGGTCGTGACGGAGCTGCGGAAGCGCCACGCCGACAGCGTCATCTCGATCGACACGGTGAAGGCGGATGTGGCGCAGGCCGCGCTGGATGCCGGCGCCGACATCGTCAACGATGTGTCGGGCTTTCGCCTCGATGTCCGAATGGGCGAGGTTTGCGCGCGAGCACGCGCCGGTGTCATTCTCATGCACTCCCGCGGAGGCGTGAGCGACATGGCGCGGTACGACCACGCGGTGTACGGCAACGACGTCACCGCCGACGTGCTGGCGGAGCTCGACGGGAGCCTCGCGGCTGCCGAGCGCGCAGGCGTGCTGGCGGAGGCGATCGCACTCGACCCCGGCTTCGGGTTCGGCAAGCGGAGTGACCACTCGCTGACGCTCCTGCGCGAGCTGCCACGACTCGTTGCCCTTGGGCGTCCGGTGGTCATCGGGGTGTCGAGGAAGCGCTTCATCGGGGAACTGAGCCACGTCGATGATCCAGCCCTGCGGGTCGCGGGAACCATGGCGGCGAATCTGGTCGCCATGCTGCGGGGGGCCCGGCTCTTCCGGGTGCACGATGTCGCCACTGCGCGACAGGCACTGGATGTCGCGTGGGCCATACTTGGCGACGGCTCTGTCTGAGATGACCTGACCGTGCTCGATTTCCTGCGGTTTCGCCTCGTCGATCCGGGCTGGAAGGACTTCCTGGAGATCGCGCTCGTCGGGTTCGTCCTCTACCGCGTGCTGCTGCTGCTGCATGGTACGCGGGCCGTGCAGATGCTGGTCGGCATCGTCGTGCTGGTCTTCACCTACGCGCTGGCGTACGCGCTGAAGCTCACGATGATCACCTACCTGCTCGACAAGGTGTTCACCTACGGCGTGTTCGCGCTGCTGATCATCTTCCAGCCGGAGCTGCGTGCCGCGCTCGCGCACATCGGCCAGGCTCGCGGCGTCGGTCGGTTCTTTCGCCGCATGGAAGTCAGCGAGGTCGCCGAGGAGATCGTGGATGCAGTCGAGCGGCTGAGCCGCTCCGGCATCGGGGCGATCATCGCGATCGAACGAGAGACGAATCTCGGGGACCTCCTCCAGTCGGGCTCGGAGATGCAGGCGCGGGTGTCTGCCGATCTCCTTGCGACCATCTTCACGCCCTATTCGCCGCTGCACGACGGAGCAGTGATCGTGCGCGGCGATGCGATCATCGGGGCGGGGTGCATCCTCCCGCTGTCGCAGGCGCCCTTCGAGGATCGTTCCCTCGGCACGCGTCACCGCGCCGCCCTCGGCCTGAGCGAGGAGACCGATGCGCTCGTGATCGTCGTGTCGGAAGAGACGGCGACGATCTCGATCGCGAGCCACGGCCGGTTGACGCGGAACCTGACCGCCCCGCAGCTGCGCGACCTGCTCGCCGGGCAAGCGGAGCGCACCGCGGAATCGCCGATTCTCGAGCTGCACACATAGACCGCGCGGGCGACGTGACTCGCCCCGGCTCGTTCACGCCGGACTGGCCCGCGCCCGACGGTGATCCGGTGCGCGCATCCCGCCGCGCAGCGATCGTCACGTTCCTCGCACTCGGGGCGCTGTATGCGATCACCGCGGCGCCTGGCGTCACATGGTGGGACGCGGGCGAGTTCGTCGCCGCAGCGCACACGCTGGGCGTTCCGCACCCGCCAGGCACGCCACTCTACGTCCTGATCGCGAACGTCTGGGCGTCGCTGCTCGGCGGGCTTGAACGCGCGTACGCGGTGAACCTGCTGTCGGCGGCGTGCACTGCCGGGGCGGGCGCGGCTGCGGCGGCGCTGGTCGCGCGTCTGACGGGTCGTGCAGTCATCGGAATAGCCTCTGCCGTGTGCGCCGGCACCATGTCCACCGTCTGGGCGAGTGCGACCGAAGCCGAGGTGTATGGTCCAGCCCTCATGCTTGCGATGCTCACGCTGCTCTCGGCAGAGCGTGCGGGACGGACGGGGGACGCCCGGTTCGTCGCGATCACGGCGTACCTGTTCGCGCTCGCCGCACCGCTCCACGTCACGGCGCTCGTCGCGGGCCCGGCGGCGCTGGTGCTCGCGGCATCGCGCGGCGACGGCGCCGTTCGACGCGACATCGCGGTGTCGCTCGCGTTGGCGCTCATCGCGGCCGGTGCGGTCGGGACGGGACGCTGGTGGCTCGCCGGCATCGCGTTCGTGGCGCTCGCGGGCACGGCCTTCGTCATCCGGTCAGCGCGGGCCGTTCCCGCGGTCTGGGTCGTCGCGATATCGATCTTCGCGGTCATGCTCCTCCGAGCGCAGCACGACCCTGGGATCAATCAGGGAAATCCATCGACGGCCGCCGCACTCTTCGGCGTCATCGCTCGCGACCAATACACGATCGCAGGGCTGTGGCCGAGGCAGGCGCCGGTGTGGCTGCAACTCGTCAACTTTCTCCAGTACGCGGACTGGCAGGTCGCCCTCGGCCTCGGCCCGACGGTGACGCCGACCGCGCCACGCCTCCTCGCGACGATCGCGTACATCGCCCTTGGCGCAACGGGGTTCGTCGTGCATCGCCGCGCCGACCTGCGAAGCTGGCGAGCGCTCGTCGTCCTCGGAGTGTGCGGCTCCCTTGGCGTGCTCGCGTATCTCAACCTCAAGGCAGGGCCCTCGATCGGCTACGGCATCATTGCCGACAGTGCACCTCACGAGCCGCGCGAGCGCGACTACTTCTTCATGTTCGCGTTCTGGACGTGGGGGCTCTGGGCCGGAATGGGCGCGGCTGCGCTCGCCGCCCGTTGGTTCGCAGCACGGCGACAGCTCGCTGTCGCCGCCGGCCTGGGCATCGCTGCTGCGCCAGTGTTGCTCAACTGGGCGGCGCTCGATCGCAATCGGGAGCCGGAAGCGTCGCTTCCCCGACGCTTCGCTGAGGAGCTACTGGCCGCGGCGCCGCCTCGTGCGCTGCTGCTCGTTGCCGGCGACAACGACACGTATCCCCTGTGGTATCTGCAGCATGTGCACGGCGCCCGAGGGGACGTCGTCGTGGTGACCTATCCGCTCCTCGGAGCCGCCTGGTATCGCGACGAGCTGTATCGACGGGCCGCGCTCGGCGACCCGTCGCGAAAGGATGGGTGGATGGGGTTGAGCGCGGAGTTGGCGACGCTCGCCCGTTCGGCGAGCGCTCAAGACCGTCCGCTCGCGGTGGCGGTGACCGTCGAGCGCGATGTTCGCGATCTCATGGCGTCGGCGTGGCGGCTGTCGGGTCTCGTCTATCTCCCTGAGGTTGACAGCATCGCCTCCCGTGGGGCGGCAGATTCCGGCCTCCGGCTGACGCGAGACCCGTCGATCGATCTGGTCGCGACCGGGGTCGCGGCGGCCCGACTCGAGCCGCTGCTTCGCGCGAATCTCCGACCGGCGATCGACCCCACCGGTCGGTTGATGCGCTCGTCGCTCACGTGTCCATCCATCGCGCTTCGATCGGCTGTCGATACTACCGCGGCGCGTTTACTTGAATCCACCTGTAACTACCGATAGCTTCCGCTCTTATGCCACTTTTCGACCTCGCCGGTCGAGTGTCGGAGATCCGCGAGCGGATCAGCGCCGCCACCGTCCGCGGAGGCCACGGCCAGCAGGTGACGATTGTGGCCGTGACGAAGACGCATGGCGCCGATGCGGTGCAGGCGGCGTTCGACGCCGGAGTCGCCGATGTCGGTGAAAACCGGGTTCAGGAAGCCCTGCGAAAGATGCCGGAAGTGACGGCCCCGGTGCGGTGGCATCTCATCGGGCATCTTCAGCGCAACAAGGTCAAGTCGCTGGACCGATTCGCACTGCTGCATGCGCTCGACAGCCCACGCCTCGCCGATGCGGTCGACGGGGCGGGCGTGAGCGCCAGTCGGCCGGTGCCCGTGCTGGTGCAGGTCAACGTCTCCGGCGAAGCGTCGAAGGGCGGGATCGGGCTGGCCGATGTGCCTCGCGAGGCGGAGCGGTTGCGGGGTATGACCGGACTGACGGTGCTTGGGGTAATGACAATCGCCCCCGAGGGGGTGAGCGAGCGCGAGCTGCGCGCGGTGTTCGCAGGCGCGCGGAGTGCATGCGTCACGCTGGTCGCGGCGGGGCATCCGGCGCGAGAGTTGTCGATGGGAATGTCCGGCGATTTCGAGATCGCCGTCGAGGAAGGCGCCACGATGGTCCGATTGGGCACGATCCTCTTTGGAGCGAGGGACGCATGAACGACGATTCATTTCATCTGACGCCCGTCGACATTCGACACCGGGAGTTCGTCCGCGCGATGCGCGGCTACGACATCGCGAGCGTCGAGGATTTCAAGCGACAGGTGGCCGAGGAGCTGGAGCGGCTGATTCGGCTCAACCAGGATCTCGAGGCGAAGGCGAAAGGCTTTCACGAGCAGCTCCGCGCCTTCCGTGAGCGTGACAAGGCGCTCAACGACGCACTCGTCTCCGCGCAGCAGCTCCGCTCGGAGATCCGCGAGCAGGCGGAGCGCGAGTCGCAGCTCATCCTGCGCGAGGCGCGGGCAGATGGCGAGCGGATCGTCGACGCCGCACGGGCGGAGATCGAGCGACTGCAGCGCGAGATCGAGCATCTCGAGCGTGCGCGGCGCGCGTATCTCTCGCACCTGCGCACCATCGTCGAGCGGCAGCTCGCCGAGATCGAGGCCGCTTCAACGGAGGCGCCGACGGACCGTGACGACGGAAGCAACCAGGAGCAGCGCCATGGTCGGCAGACCCCGGCGTGGCTGAACTCGCTCATCAAGGAATGACGGAGACGCTCACCCCCGCACCGCCGACCGTGGGCTCACAGCGCGAGGCGATCGAGTCGGCCGTTCGCGCGATTCGCGCACACACGCAGGCAACTCCTCGCGTTGCGCTCATTCTCGGCACGGGGCTGGGCGGGCTGGCGCGGCAGATCCAGCGGCCTGTGATCGTGGAATACTCGCAAATCCCGGGGTTCCCGGCGTCCACCGTCGAGTCGCACGCGGGCCGGTTGCTGATCGGTACGCTCGCGGGCACGACTGTCGTCGCGATGCAGGGTCGCTTTCATCGGTACGAGGGCTACACGCTCCAGCAGGTGACGTTTCCGGTGCGCGTCCTGCGCGCCCTCGGCGCGGACACCCTGATCGTCTCCAACGCCTGCGGGGGAATGCACCCGCTCTGGGCGCCGGGGGAGCTGATGCTGATCGCCGACCACATCAACCTGCTTGGCGACAATCCGCTCGTCGGTCCGAACGATGACAGTCTGGGGCCGCGCTTCCCGGACATGTCGATGCCCTACGATCCCGGGCTGCGCGCCATCGCGCGCGACGTCGCGACAGGGCAGCGGATCACGCTGCGCGAAGGCGTCTATGTCGCGGTCGCCGGGCCCTCGCTGGAGACGCGTGCCGAGTACCGCGCGCTGCGAACGCTCGGTGCCGATGTGGTCGGCATGTCGACCGTGCCCGAGGTCATCGTCGCGCTCCACGGCGGCATGCGTGTGCTCGGGATCTCGATCATCACCGACCAGTGCCTGCCCGATGCGCTGGAGCCCGCGAGCGTCGAGAAGATCATCGCCGTCGCCGGCCGCGCCGAGCCCTCACTCACGGCGCTGGTGACCGGCGTCATCGAGCGGTTGTGACCGGCGTGGAGGCGGAACGGCGGTACCGCGAGCTCGATCCCGAGCAGCCGCATGCGTCCCTGGAGGATGAGATGCTCGCGCGCTGGGCGGCGGAGGATCTCTTCGGCCAGACCATGCGCGCCAGGGAGGATGCCGAGCCCTGGGTGTTCTTCGAGGGCCCGCCGACGGCGAACGGGAAGCCGGGCATCCATCATGTCTTCGCGCGCACGATCAAGGATCTCTTCTGTCGCCATCGCGCAATGAAGGGGTACCGCGTCGACCGGAAGGCGGGATGGGACACCCACGGCCTGCCCGTCGAGATCGAGGTCGAGAAGCAGCTCGGGATCAGCGGCAAGCAGCAGATCGAGGAGCTCGGCGTCGAGCGGTTCAACGAGCTGTGTCGCGAGAGCGTGTGGAAGTACAAGGGCGACTTCCAGGCGCAGAGCGAGCGCATCGGATTCTGGCAGGATTATGACAACGCCTACGTCACGTACTCGAACAATTACGTCGAGAGCGTGTGGTGGGCGCTGCATCGCCTGCACGAGCGCGACCTGCTCTATCGTGGTCACAAGATCCTGCCGTACTGCCCGCGTTGCGGGACGGCGCTGTCGAGCCACGAGGTGGCGCAGGGGTACAAGGACGTCATCGATCCGAGCGTCTACATCGCGCTGGATCTTGCGCCGCGCGGCGCCGCGACGGACGGGGCGGGGACGCGCGGCGGCGGAGCGAGATCCGGCTCGCACACGGCGGCCGAGGGTGATCGCCGGCGCATCCTGGTGTGGACGACGACACCCTGGACGCTCGTCTCCAACACGGCGCTCGCGGTCCATCCCGAGCTCGTCTACGTCGAGCTGCGAAAGCGCACGGCGGAGATCGGGACGATCATCCTCGCCGAGTCGCGAGCCGCTGCCGTGCTCGGCGACGATTACGATGATCGGTGGACGGTCGTCGCGAAGCTGACCGGCGCCGAGCTCGCGGGACTGCGCTATCAGCGTCCGCTCGACTGGGTCGAGTTCGGCCCCGGGGAGCACGAGCTCATCGTCGCGGAGACGTTCGTGTCGGCCAGCGATGGGACGGGCGTGGTGCATATGTCCCCCGCTTTCGGTGCCGACGACTACGCCGCGGCACAGCGCCACAACCTCGCGCACGTGCAGCCGGTGAACACGCGGGGCGAATTTCCCGACGGCATGCCGCTGGTCGGGGGGCTTTTCATCAAGAAAGCCGATCCGATCATCATCGCGGAGCTCGAGCGGACCGGCGTGCTCTGGAAGGCGGGCACGCTCGAGCACGCGTACCCGCACTGCTGGCGCTGTGGCACGCCCCTGCTGTACTACGCACGCACGTCGTGGTTCGTGCGCACGACCGCCTTCCGCGACCAGATGCTCGCGCGGAACGCGCACGTCGGGTGGCATCCCCCCGAGGTCGGGGAGAAGCGCTTCGGCGAGTGGCTCGTGAACAACATCGACTGGGCGATCTCGCGCGACCGCTACTGGGGGACGCCGTTGCCGGTCTGGGTCTGTGACGCCGACGGCTCGCACATCACATCCGTTGGGAGCTTCGCCGACCTGGCGACGCGGAGCGGCGGCCCGCTTCCCGACTCATTCGACCCGCACAAGCCGTTCATCGACAAGTACGAGTGGGACTGCCGGTGTGGTGGACGCATGCGCCGCACGCCGGAGGTCATCGACACCTGGTTCGACTCGGGTTCCATGCCGTTCGCGCAGTGGCATTACCCGTTCGAGAACCGGGACCAGTTCGAGTCACACTACCCGGCCGACTTCATTGCCGAGGGCGTGGACCAGACGCGAGGGTGGTTCTACTCGCTGATGGCCATCGGGACGATCGTGTTCGACCGGTCGAGC
>Ga0180121_10000732_pt1 | contig 13812 bp, 15 predicted proteins | sample AntDrymUQ5402106_2_FD_129676 | JGI IMG/M metagenome (GOLD analysis project Ga0180121, IMG submission 129676) | Polar desert sand microbial communities from Dry Valleys, Antarctica - metaG UQ540 (21.06) (version 2) (version 2) | ecosystem: Environmental > Terrestrial > Soil > Desert | place...
AAGGGGTTTCTCGGGCGGCGCGAGGACGCGGAGCTGCGAGCGTGCGCCGCCATGGCGCTGGGCCGCATCGGGACCGTTGTGGCACTCGCCTCGCTGCACCAGGCGCAGGGCGAAAAGGATGTGGTCGTGCGCAACTCGGTGAACCGCGCATTGAAGGCAGCGCCGCCGTGAGCGCGTCCCCCGTCAGGGCCCCCCTCAAGACGCCGATGCGCGCATCGCAGGCGATCGCGGCGTTCAACGACATGGGCGGCGACTCCTACATTCGGCGCAGCGGGCGGCTGTTCATCATCGCGTTCTACGGCGCGCTGCGCTCGATCAAGCTGTACCCGGTGGAGAACGCCGCCGTGCAGAAGGCGCTCGACGACGTCACCGTCGTCGCGCGGGAAATCCTGCAGCACGAGCACGATCTCGAGATGCGCGTCTCGGGAGAGTTCATCTTCATCAACTCGACGCGACTTCGCCTGGATCTCGACAACTACGCAAGCTTCAGCCACATCCTCTCACTGTTCCGCGCGTCGGGCGTGGGAGCGCTGCGCGTGACCGAGGGCGCGGTACAGCGCGACTGGCTGGTCTTCCTTTCGCTGCTTCAGACCACCTCGAAGGAAGCGCCGACCGCGCGCTTCTTCCAGCTCGGTGGAAAGCTCGAAGCCGCTGGCGTGAAGGCGTTCGAGCTCATGCCGCCGGTCGAAGTCGAGGAAGACCACGAATACCAGGAGAAGGTCAAGGAAGCCGCCAAGCGCACCTACACGCAGTCGGTCGCGGTCACCAAGGACGTGATCAATTCGGTGCGGATGGGGCGCAGCCCGAACATCAAGAAGATCAAGCGCGTCGTGCAGGGCATCGTCGATCAGATCCTGAACGAGGAAAATTCGCTCGTCGGCCTGACGACGATCCGCGACTACGACGAGTACACGTTCACGCACAGCGTGAACGTCTGCATCTTCTCGGTTGCGCTCGGGCGACGACTCGGGCTGAGCAAGCTGCAGCTCTATGACCTCGGCCTCGCGGCACTCTTCCACGACATCGGCAAGTCTCGGGTGCCCCTCGCGATTCTGAACAAGGCCGGGGCTCTGAACGAGGATGAGTGGCGCTTCGTCTCGGCCCACCCCTGGCTCGGAGTTCTTTCGCTTTTCCAGATGCGGGGCCAGCAGGAGCTGCCCTACCGGTCGATGATCGTGGCGTACGAGCACCACATGAAAACAGACCTCACCGGCTACCCGCGCTCGGTTCGCTCGCGGGAGCTGACGATGTACAGCAAGATCGTTTCGGTGGCCGACGGATTCGACGCCGCGACGTCGCGGCGTGTCTATCAAACCACGCCGCTCACGCCGGCCGATGTCCTGCAGGAGATGCGCGACAACCCGCGCCGCGGGCTCGACCCGGTGGTCGTCAAGGCATTCAGCAACCTCCTCGGCCTCTACCCCGTCGGCACGCTCGTCGTTCTGGACACGTTCGAACTGGGCATCGTGCACGCCGCCAACCCGAATCCGGAGATGATCTCCCGACCAATGGTGCGCGTCGTGAGCGACGACAAGGGCAACGTGCTGTTCCCGGGACAGCTCATCGATCTCGCCACGCAGACCGACTCGGGGGCGTTCGCCCGCACCATCATCAAGACCGCTGATCCGGTGCGCTACGGCATTTGCGTCGCCGATTACTTTGTCTGACGCGATCGCTGAACGGTTCCGCCGCCTCCGCACTGCGGGGCGGCGAGCCCTCGTCTGCTACATCACGGCAGGGCACCCGGATTACGAGCGGTCGCTGGCGGTCCTGCAAGGGATCGTCGCCGCGGGGGCCGACATCGTCGAGGTCGGAGTTCCCTTTTCCGACCCGCTTGCCGATGGTCCGGTCATCCAGACCAGCTCACAGCACGCGCTCGAACGCGGGATGACCTTCGAGCGCACGCTCCAGCTCATCCGCGATGCACGTGTCGACGCGCCCATCGTCCTCTTCAGCTACCTGAACCCGATCATTGCCGCCGGCCCCGACGCACTCGAGCGCGCGGCAGCGGCAGGCGCCCATGGGCTGCTGATCACCGACCTGCCGCTCGGGGCAGACGCAGCGCTCGAGCAACGCTTCGCCGATGGCCCGCTCGACTACGTCCGCCTCGTCGCGCCGACGACTCCCCGGGAACGTATGGCCGACATCGCCCGACACGGCAGCGGGTTCGTCTATCTGATCAGTCGTCTCGGCGTAACTGGGGAGCGCTCCGACATCGCCGCCGACCTGCCGGCGACCGTGACACTGCTCCGCAGCGTGACGGATCTGCCGGTATGCGTCGGCTTCGGCATTTCGACTCCCGCGCAGGCGGCCACCGTCGCCGCGCTGGCCGACGGCGTCGTCGTCGGCAGCGCCCTCGTGCGTGCGGCCGAGTCCAGCGTGGACGAAGCCGTTCGCCTGGTTCGTGACCTCAGGGTGGCGATCGATGGCGTTTAGCGCGCAGGGGATCCTGCAGCGATACGGCGGAGCGCTCGGGACGATCGGGACAGTGATCCTGTTCATCTCCCTCGCGACGGGCAACCAGTGGGCAGACAACTGGATCGGCGTCGCGATCGTGCTGATCTCGACGGCCGGACTCCGGGCGTTCCAGATCCCCCTGACGAAATACTCGGCGCTCGGCCTCATCGGCGTTGCCGCGACGGGTGGCGCACTGGTCATCGGCGCGCCCGGTGCGGCCGTGGGACTCTACCTCGGTGTCCTGCTGATCGACTGGCTGTACCACCAGAAGCCTGCGCCAGCCGCGTGGATCAACGCCGGCCGTGAAACGGTGGCGCTCTTTGCCGCCTACGGGTTGTACTCATTCGTCGCCGTGTCGACGAACGCGGCGAGCACGATGTCCGCCGATGCGCTGGTGTCGGCGATCGTCCTCATCTTCAGCTATTTCCTCCTGAGCCGCGCGCTTCAGTATTTCACGCTGCTCTACCGGGACAAGCTGGGCGAGGAAGAGAAGTCGCTGATCCTGCGGTACGAGGTGATCGGCTTCGGCGCGAGCACGGTGGCCGTCGGGATCATCGCGATGGCGGTCCTCTATCTGCCCCCGGCCGGGTGGGCCGTGATCAGCATCATGTTGATTTTCGCAGGGTGGCTGCTCAAGCGCATCCTCTCGGAGTCCATAGCGGCGGAGGAACTGAACAACATCCACGCCATGGAGCAGGTCGTCTCGTCCGACGTCAGTCTCGGGGTCGCCTTCTCGCGCATCGAGCGCCTTGCGCATCGGCTGGTGGACTGGCAGGACCTGCGGCTGTCGCGCCTGCAGGGCGACGGGCTGCGGCTCGTCTACCGCACCGGGGAGGGACTGCTCGACGAGCCGCGCATGCCGGCGGAGGATGGGGACAACCTGCGACAGCTCGCGCTCGACGGCGGGCGGGCCATTGCCGTGACCGATGCGACGCGGGACTCCCGCGTGCTCCGGCCGCGGCCCGAAGCGATGAGCCTCGTCGTCATCCCGCTTCGATTCGGCGAACGAAACGTCGGGCTCCTCGAGCTCGAGCATCACAAGCGAAATACGTACGGCGACAAGGAAGTCGCGCTCATCAAGCGGTTCGCGACGCAGCTCGCGACTACACTGCACATTCACGACCTCCGCCAGCCATTGATCGAGGCGGTCGGTCGCGTGACGAGCCAGCTCGACACACTGAACGAGTCGGCGCGGGCGCTGCGCAGCGGGGGCGAGGCCGTCGCCCGCAGCATTGCCGACATCACTCGCGGAATCGCCGAGGAAAGCGACCAGGTGGGCCGGAGCCTCGAGGTCACCGAGACACTGCACAAGGCAACGGGCGATGTCGCGCGAGACGGCAGCGAGGCTGCCATCACGAGCCAACGCGCCACCGAGATCGCGGAGGAGCACCGCGAGACGATCGCGACCGCCATCGAGCGGCTCGTCGCGGCGAAGGGGTTCGTGGGCGAGAGCGCGGGCCAGATCAGCGCGCTCGCCCGGACCACGCGACGGATCACCGAGTTCATCACCGTCATCCGCGAGATCGCGGAGCAGACGAACCTGCTGGCACTCAACGCGGCGATCGAGGCGGCGCGCGCCGGGGAGCATGGCAAGGGCTTCGCGGTCGTGGCCGACGAGGTCCGAAAGCTCGCCGAGCAGAGCGCCCGCGCCTCCGACGAAGCGGGAGACCTCGTCACGGGGTTCGATGACCAGATGCGTCGAGCAGCGCAGCAGATGGATCGCGGCGAGGCGATGGTGAGCGACGTCGAGGGCCTGTCCGCCGCGGCACTCGGCGCACTCGACCTCATCGTGCAGACCACCGCCTCCAGCTACGCGAGCTCCCGGCGCATCGCCCTGACCTCTCGTGAGCAGGAGGCCGAGTTCGCGCGCCTCCGTGAGCGCGTCGCACGCATTGCGGAGATCTCGGTGCGCAATCGGTCGGGCGCGGAGATCGTCACGTCATCGGCCAAGGAGCAGGCGACCGCACTCCGCGAGCTCGAGGGCGCGACGGCGGAACTGCGAAAGGTCGCCGTCTACCTCGGCGACCTCACGCGCCGGATCACGAGCGTCCGCTAGGGCGCTCGCGAGGTGAGTTCGCGCGAGGCCCCTGCTCGTTTGACAGCAGCCTCGCGCTGTCCCTACGTTCCCGCCGTGCCGTCACGCCAGTCGATCACGCTGCAAGGCTTGCGCTTCCACACCCTGGTGGGTGTGCTGCCGCACGAGGAGACGCATCCACAGCCGCTGGAAATGGATGTCACCGTCTGGCTCCACGCCTCGCCGAGCGAAGAGACCACGGTTTCGCTGGATTACCGCGATCTGTATGCGGCGATGGCCTCGGCCGTCGGCGCAGCCCCGGTACGGTTCCTCGAGGAGCTTGTCGAGCGCGCAGCGGCGGCAGTGCTCGCGCTCGGTCCGGTGAGCCGCGTGCGCATCGCGGCCCGGAAACCGCACGTTGCGCTGGCAGGCCCCCTTGGCTACGCGGAGGTCGCCATCGAGCGTGACCGTGATGCGTGACGTCGCGTACATTGCGCTGGGCTCGAACGTCGGGGACCGCGATGCGCATCTGGGATACGCGCGTCGCGAAATCGGGCGCCTGGTGGACACCCGCATCCTCACCGCTTCCGACGTCGAGGAGACCGAACCGATTGGACCAATCGCCCAGGGGCCATTTCTGAACCAGATGCTCGCCGTCGAGACATCGCTCGAGCCGCGGGCGCTCCTCGCTGCCGTACAGGGGATCGAGCGGGATCGCGGTCGTCTTCGCGTCGAACGCTGGGGACCACGAACGCTGGACATCGACATCGTGATGCTCGAACACCAGACCGTCGCGGACCCGGACCTCACGATTCCGCACCCGGAACTCGACGCGCGGGAGTTCTGGCAACGCGAACTCGCCCAGGTTCGGGTGGTGCCGTGAGCGCCGCGTCGGGCGACGAGAAGCGGATCGGAGTGCGCGAGTTTCGCGCGCGAAAGACAACCGGCGATCCGCTGGTGGTCGTCGCCGCCTACGATACGCTGTTCGCCCGGCTGGCCGACGAGGGCGGGGTGGATGCCGTGCTCGTGGGCGACTCCCTGGGCAATGTCGTCGCCGGCTTCGACTCGACGATCCCGGTGACCCTCGACCAGATGATCTATCACGGCGCGGCCGCCCGGCGCGGCGTTGCGCGCGCGATGCTGATCGTCGACATGCCGTTCCTCACCTGCCAGCTCGGGGTCGAGCGTGCGATGATCAATTGCGGCCGGGTGATGCAGGAGACGGGCGCCCACGCCGTGAAGATCGAAGGCGGCGATGAGGAAAGCGCGCAGGCGGTGAAAGCGGTGGTACGGCTCGGGATCCCGGTGATGGGGCACATCGGCTTCACGCCGCAATCGGTGAATACCCTCGGTGGATTTCGCGTGCAGGGCAGGGAGCCGGAAGCGGCGCAACGGTTGATCGACGAGGCGCGTCGACTCGAGGATGCAGGGGCGTACTCGGTCGTGCTCGAGCTGGTGCCGTCGGCGGTTGCCCAGGCCGTCACCGACGCCGTGACCATCCCGACGATCGGCATCGGCGCCGGGGCGGGATGTGACGGGCAGGTGCTCGTCCTCTTCGACCTCCTTGGGCTGACCGACCGCTTCTCGCCCAAATTCCTCAAGCGCTATGCGTCGATGGCGGAGGACGTCCGGAGCGCCGTGCGCCGGTTTCGCGAGGATGTCGTTGACGGCAGGTATCCTGATTCCGATCACAGCTTCTGACATGCGGATCGTCGCGCGCATCGCTGACGTGCGCGCCGCGATCGCCGAGGCCCGGGGAGCAGGTCGCCGCATCGCGCTGGTCCCGACCATGGGGGCCTTGCACGCCGGCCACCTGTCCCTGGTGAATGTGGCGCTGCGCCGTGGTGCCTTCGCCGTGATGAGCATCTTCGTGAACCCGCTGCAGTTCGGCCCGAGCGAGGATTTCAGCCGCTACCCCCGCGACGCCGACGGCGATTCGGCGCGCGCTCGTGCAGCGGGCGTCGACCTGCTCTTCATGCCCGATGCCGCCGAGTTGGGCATGGCCGACGCGGCGGTCGCGGTGACCCCTCGCATCGCGGCGGATCGGTGGGAGGGAGCGATTCGGCCGGGGCATTTCGCTGGCGTGCTCACGATCGTCGCCAAGCTGTTCAACATTCTGCGACCCGACATGGCGGTGTTCGGTCAGAAGGATGTGCAGCAGGCGACGCTCATCGGCGCCATGATCCGCACGCTCGACTTTCCGATCGAGCTCGTGATCGCTCCGACGGTCCGCGAGCCTGACGGTCTCGCCATGTCGAGCAGGAACGTCTACCTGTCGCCTGGTGATCGCGTCGAGGCGCTGTCGCTCTCGCGCGCGCTCGGGGCCGTGAATGCAGCATGGCAGGCGGGCAATCACGACGCCCGCGCACTGGAGCGCATCGGGGTCGATATTCTCGCCGGGGAAAAAGGCGTGGCACCCGATTACTTCGCGGTCGTCGAGCCGCGGACGCTCGCTCCCGCCATCAGCGCGGAGCCAGGATCGATCGTCATCACCGCGGCGCGGGTGGGCGCGACGAGGCTCATCGACAACGTCATCCTCGGCGGTTCAGGTCTCGGAGTGACCGCCGGCGAACCCACGCCCAGCGCGCGGCGCCCGCGTGACGGAGCGGAACGTCGATGAGCTGGTGCGCTGTCGTATCGGCGCTCGATCGGGGAGAGCTGTTCAAGTCGCGCGTGAGCGGCTACCTCCTGCCACTCGCGGGACGCCCGATCGCCTGGCACGTCGTGCGCGCGCTCGCCGGGATGATCGAGCCTCCCGTCGAGATCCTGGTATTGCACCACGGCGGCGTGCACCTGCCCCTCCCGGAAACGGAGGGAATATTGATGCGCAACGAGATCGTCCAGGCGGGGGACGAGGCGATCGCGTTGCGCGCCGCGGTGACGTCGCCGGGAATGAAGGTGCTGATCGATGCGGCGGCACCGCTCATTACGCCCCCGACGATCGCACGGCTCGTTCGGGCCGCGGAGGATGGCGTCGCGACGCTGTTCGAGACCCCCGAGAGCGGCTCGCGCCTCGTGGTGGCCGGCGAGGGACCGGCGCTCGCATCGGCCGACGATCCACGGTGTCCTCGCGGCGCGACTCGCGTCGAGGCGAACACGCCGACCGAGATGCTGCGCGTGATCGACCGGCACACGCTGTCGGAAGCAGGCACGGTGATGCGCGACCGGCTCATTCGCCTTCACGAATCGCGGGGAGTCAGCTTCCTGCTCCCCGCCACCACGTGGATCGACGTCGACGTTCGCATCGGTGCCGACACCGTCATCTATCCGAATACGGTGCTCGAGGGCATGACGGAGATCGGGAGTGAATGCGTCGTCGGTCCGTACTCGCGCATCATCGAGTCGACGATCGGCCGCGGCGTGGAGCTGAAGGGCTGGAACTACGTCACCCACACCAGCCTCCGGAATCACGCCGTCATGGAGCCGCATGCGCGACGTGGCGTCGATTGAGCTCCCCGCGTGGGCACGCGTCACGCCCCTCCGCGCCACACACATCGCGCGGGTGACGGACCTCCTGGCCAGTTGGGGGCAGGTTCTCGCGCTCGACGTCGCGACGGCAGCGGCGTGGCGTGACGCGGGGCGCTGGCATGACGCACTTCGTGACGCGTCGGAATCCGACCTTCGCGCACTGCTCGACGACGCCACGACGGCGGCTCCGCTGCTTCATGGTCCCGCCGCTGCACGGCGTCTCGCGCTCGATGGCGAGACACGACAGGATGTGCTCGACGCGATCGCCTGGCACACGGTCGGAAGCGTCGATTGGGGCAGCACGGGATGCGCGCTCTACATGGCCGATTACCTCGAGCCCGGGCGCGACTTCGCACGCGACGAGCGGGCGATCCTGGCGGCGTCGGTGCCGGATGAATTCGAGGCGACGTTCCGCGAGGTCGTGCGACAGCGCGTGCAATGGACGCAGCGCGAAGGCCACGCACTTCACCCGAACACGTTCGCCCTGTGGAGCGCAATCAGATGACCGAGAACGGGGCGCCGAGAATGCATCGGCGATGGCTCATCGCCATCGTCGTGGCGCTGATCCTGACGGGTGGCGCGGGGACGCTCTGGTGGAGGGGGACGCCGTCGGATGGCAGCGGACGCCGGCCGGCCCGCGCCCTCTTCACGCCCGAGGAGCGCGCTCCAGACGGAGTGCGCATCCGCGTCGAGATCCTGAATGCCACCGCCACCCCACGGCTCGCGCAGGGGGCAACGCGTCTGCTGCGGGACCGCGGATTCGACGTCGTCGCAACGGGCAACAGTCCCGCACGACGGGACAGCACCCTCGTACTCGATCGAACCAATCACCCCGAATGGGCGCGGCTCGTGGCGAGAGTGCTCGGACGCAGCGGGGCGGTCGAGCTCCGCCCCGACACGTCACGCTACGTGGACGTCACCGTGCTGCTCGGCGCCGACTGGCGGCCGCCGGCGAACGCGCTCCACCCGTAGTTGACCGCACGCCGCCGCGATGTCCGTCCCGCGGCTCTTGCGGACGGCCGTCTCGATGCCGGCGGCGCGGAGCAGTCGCGCGAAATTCATGATGTGCGAGAGTGGTGTGGCGGCAAAGGTCCCGGCGCCGCCGGCGTGCAGCGGAATCAGGTTCACGAATGCACGGCACTCGCGCGCGAGCGCGGCGAGCTCGCGCGCGTGTTCCGGAAGGTCGTTCACGCCGCCGAGCATCACATACTCGAACGTCACCCGTCGATCGAACGTCTTCGCCGCTGCGATCACCTCGGCGAGCGGGTACTTGGTGTTGATCGGCATGAGCTCCCGGCGCAGCGCGTCGTTGGGCGCGTGGATCGAGATCGCGAGCCGGAACTGCTCCGGCCGCTCAGCCAGCGCGACGATCCCGGGCAGCACGCCGACGGTGGACACCGTAATGTGGCGTGCCCCGATGCCCAGGCCGCGCGGGTCGTTGAGGATCGTCAGGGTGGGGGAGACGGCTTTCCAGTTCATCATCGGCTCGCCCATGCCCATGAAGACGATGTTGGTCGCGGCCAGAGCGGGATCGAGAAGCCGAAGCTCGCGGACCTGCCCCGCGATCTCGTGCACGGCGAGATTGCGACTGAAGCCCATCGCGCCAGTCGCGCAGAAGCTGCACTGGAGCGCGCATCCGGCCTGGGACGAAATGCACAGCGTGAGGCGCGTCTCGTCGGGGATCGCCACGGTCTCGATCGATTCTCCGTCGGCGAGCTGGAAGAGGAACTTCTCGGTGCCGTCAGCCGAGCATTGTCGCGCGGCAATCGACAGTCGGGGGATGACGAACCTCGCCGCGAGCCTGTCCCGGAAAGCACGCGGGAGCTCGCTCATCGACGCGAAATCGGGCGCCGGATTGACCCACAATCGCCGCGCCACCTGCGCACCGCGATATTCCGGTTCCCCGCACTCGACCGCGAATGCGCGCAGGCGCTCTTCCGCCTCCGCGGGAACGAGGTCGAGCAGGTTCTCCATCTCCATCACTCCATCGTCGACGTCAACGTGAACGCGTACGTTGCGCGGAGTCCCGCTCCGGTCTCCTCGCGGGCGACGCCGACGAGGTAGCGTGCGCGATGCAACCCCACTCCTACCCGGAACCGCCAGTCCGCGTTCCCGTAGGCCGAGAGCCGCACCGTGCCCACCCGAGCTTCCACCGGGCCGTGGCGGCCGGCGGCGAACACGTAATGCTCGCGCGACAGCCGCTCGGTGAACGCACCCGCGTACCCCCCGCGAACCTCCGAGAGCGAATCGGTACCCGCGACCCGCAGATCGCCGCCGAGGCTGAAGCGCGTGCGTTCGGCAGCATCGTTCGCCGGGCGCCAGAGGAAGGTCGACGCGGCGACGCGTGCATCTCTCCATCGGAGCCCATCGGCGACCAGGCCGCCGTCGAGACCGATCGCCCCGCTCCGGTCCCCGTCGAGCTCTCCGTAGCGATAGCGGAGCGAGACGCCCAGGGTGACGTGATCGTTGGTGCGGCGGGCGACAGTGGCGGAGGCGAGGAGGGTCGTATACGGAATCTCGTCGCCGATCGACTGCGGGTCATCCTCCGTGTGGATGAGGTCTCCGACCGACGCCCGGAAAACGGCGACGCCGAGGGTCGTCCGCGGCCGGAGCGCATAGGCAGCGGCGAGTAACTGCGCGCTGACACCCTGATCCGCCGGGCCCTCGAGGCTCGCGCCGGTCAGCCGAAGCCGCGCGCCGTTCCTCAGCCGAATGGTGGCGGGATTCCACAAGCCGTCACCGGCGAGCGTCGCAAGCACGGGCGCCTCGGCGACGGTCGCGATGGGCAGCTCGAGGAGATCTCTCGCAGGTACCCCCTGACCAGCCGCGGACCGGGACACCACCGCGACCACGCAGAGACAGCCGAACACAATGCGCCGCATGAGGTTGAGGTTAGGGACGGACAGGGATGCGGTCAAGCCAACGCCTTTCGACGGGTCGCCCCGAGGATTACATTCCAGCTATTGTTTACGCCTCATTGGACCGCCAGTGCTGCTCGCTGAGCTCCTCGACGCCAGGCGCGTCAAGGTTCCGCTGACCAGCCGATCGAAAGAGGAAGTGCTCCGCGAACTCGTGGAGCTGGCGGCGGGTGACCTCAGCCCGGCCACCGCGGACGCCATCCTCGCGGCTGTCCGCGATCGCGAGCAACTCCTCAGCACTGGGATCGGGTCCGGCGTGGCGATTCCTCACGGTACGACCGCCCACGTCGATCACATCATCATGGCCGCCGGCGTTGCTCGCGACGCCATCGACTTCGACGCCCTGGATGGAAAACCGGTCGAGCTCTTCTTCCTCCTCGTGGGTCCGGAGAGCGCGGCAGGGGCTCACGTGAAGGCGCTGAGCCGTATCTCGCGGCTGCTCCGGCGCGAGGGCCTGCGCCGCGACCTCCGCGCCGCGGCGTCGAGTACGACCTTTCTCGAGATCGTTCGCACGTCCGAACCGAAATGAGAGTCGGACGATGGGCACCTGTTGTCGCCTGGGCATGCGTGATCCTGATCTCCACATCCCTCCCCGGCGCCGCGGTCCCGGCCGGGCCACCGGGCATGGACAAGGTGGGACACTTCGTCATGTACGCGGTCCTCGGCCTGTTCTCGATTCGCGCTGCCCTGAGCGGGGCTGAACCGAGACTCCGCTCGCTCGCGCTGACACTCGGGGCGATCGCCGTGTTCGCCGCGGTCGACGAATGGCACCAGCAGTTCGTCCCTGCACGCGCTCCGGACGTCGCGGACTGGGCCGCGGATCTCGCCGGGGCGACGGTCGGCGTCGGCTCGATGGCAATCTTCACACTTCGACGCTCCGCTCGCTCGTGACCGAACCGGATCATTTGAGGACATCGCTTCGCTCTCACCAGTGCGGAACGCTCCGCCCCGAACACGCGGGGCATACCGTCCGCCTCGCGGGATGGGTTCACCGCACGCGCGACCTCGGGGGGCTGCTTTTCCTCGACCTCCGCGACAGGTCAGGCATCGTCCAGGTGGCGTTCGACCCGCGATTCACGCCGGAGGAGCACCGTGCCGCTGCCGCCGGCGTCGGGATCGAGAGCGTGGTGCTCATCGAGGGTGAGGTAGTCGCACGACCCCCGCAGATGCGGAACTCCGAGCTCGCGACAGGCGGGATCGAAGTGCATGCAGCGTCGATCCGGATCGTCGGGCCCGCAACCACTCCCGCCATCCCCGTGGCGCTCGGCCCTGGGGACAAGCTGCCGGCCGAGGAGCTGCGCCTTCGATACCGGTATCTCGACCTTCGGCGGCCGGAGCTTCGCGACAGCCTGATGCTCCGGCATCGGCTGCTGCAACGAGCGCGTGCCCACCTGAGCGAGCGTGGCTTTCTCGAGATCGAGACACCCATGCTCACGCGGCCGACTCCTGAAGGTGCGAGAGACTATCTCGTCCCGAGCCGGGTGCATCCACGTGAGTTTTACGCGCTCCCGCAGTCGCCACAGCTCTACAAGCAGCTGTTGATGGTGTCCGGATACGACCGCTACTTCCAGATCGCACGCTGCTTTCGGGACGAGGACCTTCGGGCAGACCGCCAGCCGGAGTTCAGCCAGATCGACATCGAGGCGTCGTTCGTCTCCCCGGACGACATTTTCTCGCTCGGGGAGTCTCTGCTCACCGCGCTCTGGTCGGAGGCTGGGCATCGGGTCGAGGCGCCCTTTGCGCGGATGACGTACGCGGACGCCGTCGAGCGTTACGGCACGGACCGTCCCGACCTCCGGTACGATCTCCCGCTGTTCGACGCCAGCGATGTCTTTCGCGGAGTTGATCTCGGGATCACCCGCGCGGCGCTGGAGCAGGGCGGTCGGGTGCGGGGGCTACGCATTCCTGGTGGCGCGGCCTGGTCCCGGCGCCAGCTGGACGAGCTGGAAGCGTTGGCGAAGGGCGCGGGTGTCGGCGGCCTGCTGCGACTCACCCGGGTGAACGGCGCCCTCGCCGGGCAGCATGCGAAGTTCCTCGACTCATCTGCCGCGGACCGGCTCGGACTGGTGGAGGGCGACCTCTGCCTGCTGACGGCGGCGCGAGACAAGGTGGCCAACCCGGCGTTGGACCGCGTGCGCCAGGAAGCGGCGGCTCGGCTGGGGTTGGCGGCTCCCGGCGTGCACCGCTTTCTCTGGGTGACGGAGTTCCCGCTCTTCGCGCGCAACCCGGATGGCACTCTCGCTGCCGAGCACCATCCATTCACCGCGCCGCACCCGGACGACATTGACCGGATGGAGAGCGATTCGGATGCTGTGCGGTCGCTTGCCTACGACGCGGTGTACAACGGAATGGAGCTCGCCAGCGGCAGCATTCGCATCAACGACCCGTCGCTGCAGCGAAGACTCTTCGCCTGCCTCGGAATCGGGGAGGACGATGCGCGCGCACGATTCGGCTTCCTGCTCGAGGCGCTTCGCTCGGGAGCGCCGCCGCACGGCGGCATCGCTTTCGGATTCGATCGCATCGCCATGCTGCTGGCCGGAGGGACATCGCTGCGGGATGTCATTGCCTTTCCGAAGACGGCAGCTGCGCGCGCGCTGTTCGAGGGAGCTCCGGCGTCCGTACCCGCAGCGGATGTCGAAGCACTACACCTGCGCCTTGGAGGAGTGAATTGACCGACGACGTCGTCAGCCAGAAGGTCTCGACGGAGGGGGCAGACCTCCTCACGCTTTCCGGCGTCAATGACGCCAACCTCGTCGAGCTCGCGAAGCAGTACGGAGTGAAGGTTGCGCTCCGCGGCGACACGCTCACGCTGTCCGGAGCCGCGGAAAGCATCGAGCGCGCGCTCCCGGTTGCCCATCGCATGGTCGACGCCGCGAAGCAGCGGATTCCGCTGACGGCCGATGACGTCCTCCGCATGACGATGGAAGGTGGGAGCAGGCCCAATGGAAGCAGCGA
>Ga0180121_10000733_pt1 | contig 13804 bp, 10 predicted proteins | sample AntDrymUQ5402106_2_FD_129676 | JGI IMG/M metagenome (GOLD analysis project Ga0180121, IMG submission 129676) | Polar desert sand microbial communities from Dry Valleys, Antarctica - metaG UQ540 (21.06) (version 2) (version 2) | ecosystem: Environmental > Terrestrial > Soil > Desert | place...
ACGAGGGTGTCGTCCCAATGGCCCGGGGCCGGGTGGACAACCAAACCGGCGGGCTTGTCGATGATGGCGAGATCCTCGTCTTCGAAGACGAGGCTGAGAGGGATAGCGGCGGGCTGAAGGGTGCGAGGCGGTTCGTGATCGGGGATCAGAACGGTTACGACCTCACCCCGCAGGAGGAGCCGGGAGGCGCGCGCGGTTTTTCCGTCCACCATGACCCGCTTGTCCGCCACCAGACGGGCGGCCTGGGTGCGGGAGATCGACATCTGATCGGCTACAAATCGATCGAGACGCTCTGTCTCCGGGCTGATAACCGTGAATTCAACCTCGCGTCCTGGCCTTGTCTCGGACCTGGTCTCCGAGCTTTCGAGCTTCGTCTCTTCTCCGCTTCCCCCCCGCCCAGGGGGCAACCGCCCGGCCTTCACCTACGCAGCCGGAAGCGACTCAGCCTCCTCCCGTCGGGCGTCCTCCCGCCACAACGAGATGGCGAGTGCAATCGCACCGCAACTGACGGCAATATCCGCCACGTTGAAGGTCGGCCACCGGTACGCGCCGATACCGACATCGAGGAAGTCCACCACGCCTCGCCCGCTGCGGATCCGGTCGAGCAGGTTTCCGGCGGCCCCGCCGGCAACCAGCCCCAGGGCGAGCTGGCGAAACCGGTCCGCCACGGGCGTGGTGCGCGACATCCGGGCCAGTACGAAGACGGCGACCAAGGCGACGGCGAAGAAGATCCAACGGGAGTAGGGGCCGACGTGAAGGCCGAAAGCCGCGCCCTGGTTGTAGACCAAGCGCAGCTGAAACCAATCACCCATCACCGAGATGCCCGGCGTGCGCAGCAGGGTGGCCTCGGCAATCAGCTTGGTGATCAGGTCGAGCGCCACTGTGACCAGCGCCGCCAGCAGGAACAGCCGGCGGGGGGAGCCGGCTATGCTGTCCTCAACGTCGCTTGCCATCTTCTTCTTTCTCCTTGCACGTAATGCAGAGCCGGGCGTGCGGTAACGCGTCGAGCCGCTCGAAGTTGATTTCCTGTCCGCACTGATGGCAGTGTCCAAACTTGTCCGGCGTGCCATAGAGCCGGCGCAGCGCCTCGTTCACATGCCAGAGATAGCGGCCTTCCTGGGACGCGAAAAGGAATTGCTTCTCGCGCTCCATGGCGTCGGTGCCCTGATCCGCCATGTGAAAGGAGTAGGATGAGAGATCACCGTCGGATGACTGCAGCGTGGCGTTGAAGGACTCATCGTAGTAGCCGAGCTCCTTCATCACGCGGGCCCGCTCTTCCATCAGGCGTTTTTCCAGGTGCGAAAGCTGTTTCTTATTCATTACTCGTCCATAGGTTGAGGGCCGGCGCCGTCCCGGCCGTCCTGATGTCGTTGGACTCCCAAAACCACTCCGTGCCCATCGATGTCCACCTGCTGCTCCAGATCGGGCCTGGGCGCGCGAGCGACCAGCTCGAGCCCCCGCGCCAGTGTCTCGCCCTGGATGAAAACGGCATGGGCTCGCACCGCATCGAGCACCGACGAATCCCCATCGATCCAGAGCCGAATACGATCGGTGTAGGAATACCCGGCCTCTTTGCGGATCCGTTGCACCCGGTTCACGACCTCGCGAGCCAGGCCTTCGCGCCGGAGACCCTCATCGAGCATGGGATCCAGCGCCGCGACGAACGGACCGCTGCTCTGCACCAGCCAGTCGCTGGCCACCTCCCGCTCGACCGCCACATCCTCGGGCAGGTAGGTAACGGTCTCGCCCTCCAGCTCGAGGGTCGCGGAGGTTCCACCCTCCAGGCTCCGAAGCTGCCCGGGCGTGAGCGTGGACGCCGCCGCGGCGACGGCCGGCGTGCGCTTCCCATAGCGCTTGCCCAGAGTCCGAAAGTTCGGCTTGGGGCGAAGCCGGACGAGATCAGTGTCCGAGGCGACCACCTCGATCTCCTTGACGTTCACCTCCAGCCGCAACAGCTCCAACAGCTGCTCGAGCATGGGGCCTTGGACAGCCGCAGGAACCGCCACCTGCATCCGACCGAGCGGTTGCCGCACCCGAAGGTTCCGCTCCTCGCGCGCGGAGCGAGCCAGCGAGGCGAGCCGGCGGACAGCATCCATGGCGGCCTCGAGCTCCGCTGTCCGGGTTCCATGCGGTTCAGGAAACCCTGCCAGGTGCACGGATGTTCCCGCCAGCGCCCGGTGGAGCCAATCGCTGACGAACGGGGCGGCCGGGGCGAGTACCCGGCTCACGGTGGTCAGCGTCTCGTACAGGGTGGCCAGGGCCGCCGGATCGGCGACGGAATCGGGAGCCCAGAAGCGCGCCCGATTCACCCGCACGTACCACTGTGAGACGTCGTCAACCACGAAGTCCAGAATGGCACGCACCCCCGCAGTGACGTCGTACCGTCCCCACGCCTGCGTAACCGTTTCCACCGTTGCGTCCAGCCGGCTCAGCAACCAGCGATCCACCAGCGGGCGCTGGGCCGCGGCAGGCGAATCTAGTGGAGTCCACGCCCCGGCGTAGCCGGCAAAGAAGGTGTAGCTGTTCTTGAGGGCGTTGAAGAACTTGCCCGCCACCTCGGGAATGGTCCGGGCATCGAACCGCTTGGGCAGCCATACCTGGCTCGAGGCCAGAAGATATAACCGGATCGTATCCGCCCCATACTGCTCGATCATGGTCCAGGGATCGACCACGTTCCCCTTGCTCTTCGACATCTTCTGGCCTTGCGCATCCTGGATCAGATCGTTCACGATGACGTGACGGTACGCCAGGCCGTCGAAGGCCGCAGTGGCGATGGCGAGGAGCGAGTAAAACCAGCCCCGAGTCTGATCGAGACCCTCGCAGATGAAGTCCGCCGGGAAATGGCGGGCAAACTCCTCCTGATGTTCGAATGGGTAGTGCCACTGCGCGTAGGGCATGGAGCCGGAGTCGAACCAGGTGTCGATCACCTCCGGGGTGCGCCGCATGAGTCCGCCACAGCGGCAGGCCCAGGTATACTGGTCGATGAACGGCTTGTGCGGGTCGAAACCCTCAGGCAGCTCCCGACCCCAGCGCTTGCTCAGCTCGGCGTAGCTTCCGATGACCTCGACGTGAGATGGATCGTCATCGCAGACCCACACGGGGAGCGGCGTGCCCCAGTATCGGTCTCGTGAAAGCGCCCAGTCGACGTTGTTCTCCAGCCACTCGCCGAAGCGTCCTGCGCCCACCTCGGGCGGGTGCCAGTCCACCTCACGATTGAGCTCCAGCATCCGCTCCTTCACCGACGAAGTGCGGACGAACCAGGAGTCGCGTGCGTAGTAGATCAGGGGGCTGGAGCAGCGCCAGCAATGGGGATAGCTGTGCTCATACGGTACGGTCAGGTGCCAGCGGCCATCCCGCTTGAGCCGCTGAACGATGAGGTCGTTGGTCTCCCGCGCGGTGACGAGGCGGCCCTCGATCTCGGGCCAGGTGGTGCCGGTCAGCGTTCCGTCCGGGGCCACCGGGCGTACCAGGGCCAGCCCGTGCTCGACTCCAGCCTGGTAGTCGTCGGCGCCGAACGCAGGAGCGAGGTGCACCAAACCCGATCCATCGCCGGCAGTCACGAAATCCGCCGCGACGACCAGCCGCGACGCCCGGTCCTCCGGCAGCGGAACCGCTTCCAGCGGACGCTGGTAGCGCAGTCCAATCAGTTCCCCCCCCTTGAAGGTGCGGCTGGCGCCGACCTCGCTGAAGCTGGGAGCGCCGGCCTGGCTGCTACTGGGAAGGGAGGCCCGCTCGGTGGCCAGAACGAACCGCCGCTCGCCCACGACGTACTCGCCGTAGTCGAGCTCCGGGTTGACGGCCACCGCCACATTGGACAGCAATGTCCAGGGCGTTGTGGTCCACACCAGCAGCTGGCGGTTGGGGTCGTCCTGGAGCGGAAAGGTGACGTAGACGGAATTGGTGGTGATGTTCTCGTAGCCGAGCGCAAGCTCATGGCTCGACAGCACGGTGCCGCAGCGTGGACAGTAAGGCAGCACCCGGTGGCCCCGGTACAGCAGCTCGCGCTGGTGCAGCCGCTGCAGCAGCCACCACACGCTCTCGATGTAGTCGTTGCTGAGGGTGACATACGGGTGCTCGTAGTCCAGCCAGTAGCCGATCCGGTCGGACAGATTCTCCCACTCCGCTTGATACTTGAAGACACTTTTGCGGGCTCGCGCGTTGAACTCCTCCACCCCGAACCGCTCGATGTCTTTCTTGCCGGTGAGCTTGAGCTCCTTCTCCACTTCGATCTCGACCGGCAGACCGTGCGTATCCCAGCCGGCGATCCTGGTAACCGACTCCCCCTGCATCGAGTGGAACCGGCACACCAGATCCTTGATCGTGCGCGAGAAGACGTGATGGATGCCCGGGCGGCCGTTCGCGGTGGGCGGCCCCTCGTAGAAGACAAAGGGGCGCCCGCTGCTCCGCGCCTCCATCGTCTGTCGGAAGAGACCCTCGGACTTCCATTGCTCGAGCTGGCGCTGCTCGAGCTCGTTGGGAGTCAGATCGGGCCAGGCCGGGAACGGCATCAGGGAAGGCGCTCCACCAGCGCGCGGATGAGACGGGTCAGCGAGGGTTCGGACCGACCGGCGGTGGCGATAATACGGCTGATGTCGGCCGGCTCCAGCGCATCCGGCAGGCACTGATCAGTGATGATCGAGATACCCAGCGCTCTCATGCCGGCATGGTTGGCTACGATCACCTCGGGGACGGTCGACATTCCGACCACGTCGGCACCCATCGCACGCAGCATGCGGTATTCAGCCCGGGTCTCCAGACTCGGGCCCGGCACGGCGACATACACTCCTTCTCGCAGTACGATGCCGAGCTCGAGGGCCGCGGCCCTCGCCAGCGCCCGGAGCGCGGGATCGTAAGGGGCGGACATGTCGGGGAACCTTGGTCCCAGCCGGTCGTCATTGGACCCGACCAACGGATTGTCGCCGAGCAGGTTGATATGATCGCTGAGGAGCACCAGGTCGCCGGGGGCCCAGAGCGGGTTCATGCCCCCGCAGGCGTTGGAGACCACCAGAGTCCTGGCGCCCAGTGCGTGGAGCACTCGCACTGGAAAGGTGACCTCGGCCAGACCGTAACCCTCGTACCGGTGGAAGCGGCCCTGCATCGCCACAACCGCGCACTTCCCCAGCCGGCCAAGCAGGAGCCGGCCGGCGTGAGTCTCGACCGTGGACAGAGGAAATCCCGGAATTTCCTCGTAGGGAATCGAGGATTCCACATCGATCTGCTCGGCGAGCCCGCCGAGACCGGTTCCCAGGATGATGCCGACGCCAGGGGTGACGGAGGTGCGCTTCCGGATCACTCCAGCAGCAGTTGCGACGCGGTCGAACAGGGGTGGTGCCGCCGTCACGACTGCTCACCGGTGGCGGCACGACCTCGAGGCTCCGTCACCTCGGGGCCGGTGCGGCGCTGCATACCATCTACCTCGCCCAGATGTCGCTCCAGCAGGGTCCGGAAGCTCGAGACATAGGTGGTGAACTGACGTGCGGCGCCGTCGGCCCGCTCGCGTACGATGGCCTCCTCCTGACGAGCTCGCTCGAGGATTCGCTCCGCCTCCATCTTGGCCTCACGCAGCACCAGCTCGGCTTCGCGCTCGGCCTGTGCCTTGCTATCCACCCTGAGCTGTTGGGCTGCCACGAGAGCCTCGTTCATCGCCCGCTCCCGGTCGCGGAACGAACGCAGCTGCTCCTGCACGCTCCGGAGCCGCTCTTCATGCTGGGCGCGGTCCCGCAGCAGGCGCTCCAGCTCCTCCGAGATGGCGAGCTTGAACTCGTTCACCTGGTTCCGGTCGTAGCCGCGGAGCGCCCGGGTGAACTCCTGCGACCGCACATCGAGCGGAGTCAGGTGAAAAGAATGATCGTCGCTCATGTGTCCCGCGCCCCAAACAGGACGGTGCCCAGCCTGATCATTGTTGCGCCCTCCTCCACGGCAGTGGCGTAATCTCCCGACATCCCCATCGACAACTCGGGCAGCCGATGTCCCGACCGCTCGGCCGCCTCACGCAGCTCCCGAAGCAGACGAAACGATCGCCGCTGCTCCGCCTGGTCCTCGGTCAGCGCACTCATGGTCATGAGGCCTTGAACCTCGAGCCGCTGCAAGGCCTGCAACTGATCCAGCAGCGCGGGGAGTGATTCGGGGGAGACGCCTCCCTTCTGCGGCTCGGCCGAGCAGTTCACCTGCACCAGCACCCGCTGCCGGTTGCTGTCGGTCGATCGGCGGTCAAGCTCAGCCGCGAGATCGAGCCGATCGACAGAATGAATGACACCGAAGCGCCCCACAGCATTCCGCGCCTTATTGCGTTGCAGTGTGCCGATCAGGTGCCACTCGACCGACAAACCGGACAACGCTTGCTGCTTCTGGAGTGCTTCCTGGACCCGGTTCTCACCAACATCGCTGAGCCCGGCAGCAACCGCTGCCCGGACGGCTTCGACGCCATGGGTCTTGGTGACCGCTACGATACGGACCGGATGCACCCACTCGCGGGCGGCCTGGCTTCTGGCTACCGTCTCGCGCACAACGGCCAGCCGAGCCGAAAGGCCTGGGAAATCCATAACCCTCTAATTTATCGTGGGGTGGTCGGTTATTGAAGGCGGCGAACAGGGCTATCAACCCCTCGAACCCTCAATTCAATCAAGGCGGCGCGAAGGGCGGGGTTTGGAGAGAGCTTGAGCGCGTAGTCCAGGGCCTTCCTCAGCTTCTCCAGTTGCCCCCGGTCGCTGAATGCGTACGCGAGCTGGACAAACGGGAAAGACAGCGTAGACGCAATGCTGGCGCTGGTGCTCTCCAGTCTGGTGACATCCCCCTCGAGCAGACCGGAGTAGCGATAGGTCTCCCGGACGAGACGTTCCGTCAGGGGAAGGTCGACCGGGGCGCCGGCAAGCCGCCGGAGATCGAGCGACGGCGACGTGGTATCAGGCTTGGCGGTCTGCAGCGAGAAGCCGAGCGCCTGTTGAATCACGTAGTCGCCGAGGCCGGCGAAGTCCCGCCCCGCGGTGATCGCCCATACGACAGGCCGTCGCCCCACGTTCTGCTGCACAACGCTGAGCGTGAGTATCTCGTTGGGAAGGAGATAGGTCCCTCTTTCCAGGGTCCGCGTGAGTGGACCCAACCTGATTTCCTGGGTCTCAGGGGCTCCATACCCCATCAGCGCAGTGGCTATGGCCGTGTCCGACATGGTGTGCAAGGGCCAGTTGGGCGGTGGTTTCACAGCGCCACGCCACACAGCGGGAAGCGCGGCCTGGTCCACCGGGCGTACCGGCCCATCACGCAGTTGGCGCATGTACCAGTCGGTATTGGCCAGAGCCAGGCAGATCACCGTTACATCCTGCCGGATTCCCGCCACTTCCTGGGCCCACCAGAGCGGGAAGGTGTCGTTGTCGCCGTAGGTGAACAGAATTCCATAGGGCGGCACAGTATTCAATAGATCGTACGCAAAGTCCGCGGCCAGGGTAGCATCGGGACCATGGCGTCTCGAGGCCGGCGACCAGTTCAGCGCCAGCGGAACTGCCGCCAGCATCAAGGTTGCCGGGGCCAGCCGTCGCAACGTTCCTGCGCGCTCGATCAGTCCTCGCGCAAGAACCACCAGCCCCATACCAGCCCAGAGCCCCCACACAATGAAGCTCACGACGAAGAAGTAATCCCGCTCCCGGACCTCGTGATGGCTGCCGGTCGGGTACAGGTCGAACCAGCGGCCAAACCCGGGCTTGAAGTTCATGTAGACCACGAGGCCCACCCCGGTGACCATGAAGAGGGCAAAGAGCAGCCACCACGCGGAACGGTCGGCCTGTCGTTGGGCGAACGAGCCGCGGAGACCCAGCCCGACGAAGATCAGCGCGAGGGAGACCTGCACCCAGCGTATGGCCGACTTGGCCCACTGCCAGATGAAGTACTCGATGTAGTCGCCGAACTGGATGGCCAGCAGGCCGAGGGTCCGGCCCGGGTTGTCCGGTCCGTGCGGAACGGTAGGATCGTCGAGCGGGGTGCGGGGCGGATACTGCGCGCGGCGGATCACGTCGAGCAGCGCGTCAAATCGGTGCGCCAGATCGTAGACGGCCGGCGCGGCCTCGTTGATCGGCGGATTCTGGGCCGACCTGATGAAGATGTACAGATAGGGCGTTACCGCGATGCACGCAATGAAGAAACTGAGCGCGGCGAAGCTCCCGGCCCGGCTCATCACCGCGTAGATGGCCGCGGCGACGAAGCACAGGCCCCCAACAAGAATCAGACCCGTGCTCCCGAGCCCGGTTCCGATGAGCAAGGCCCAGACTCCGGTGACCACAGCGAGCTGAGCCCATTCCGCTCTCGCCTGAGCCTGATGTCGCGCCGGCGTGCTTCGCAGCGTGGTCGCCACGAACATCACCACCGCTGGGCCAGCCAGAAGCGCGAGCAAGTGATTGCCGATGGAGACTCCGGCCAGATACACGATCAGCAGGAGGATTCGGGGCGCACGAGTGGTCCCCCGTTCCCGCCGCCATATATGCAGGAGCCAGCTGATGGCAGCGATGGTGAACGTGGCGACGGTATAGACCTCGGTTTCGTTCGAGTTCTGCCAGTTGGTGAATGTGAAGGCACCCAGCATCGCAGCCGAGGCTGCGCCACCCAGGGACAGCAGGCGTGCCGCACGACCCTCGATGCCGCTGGTAAACAGCCGGATGGATTCGTGGGTTACGAGGAAGAACAGGCCGGCCGCGGCTGCACTCAGTATCGCGCTCAGGAGGTTGGTGCGAAGCGCGTATTCGCCGATCGGAAGCAGCATCGCCCAGACATGGGCGATCATGACGAAGAGTGGAGTCCCCGGCGGGTGCGGAATACCCAGGGTCTTTGCTGCTGCTATGAACTCACCGGCATCCCAGAAGGTGACGGTCGGAGCCAGGGTGAGGACGAATACCGCCAGCACCAGTGCCGCCACACCAAGGGCCGCGCGGTAGGGTGGGCGAGCTTGCCCTGAGTCGAGCGAACGGGAGGACCTTACCTCCGGCGGTGCGCTGACCACTACACGGTTCCGATGGCATGGGCCAGCCCGAGAGCGTCGCGCGCTCCCGCGACGTCATGGACTCGGAAGAGCCGCGCTCCCCGCTCGTACGCCAGAGCACAGGCGGTCGCCGTGACCTGGTCGCGCTGCTCCAATGGAACCCCGGTGGCGGCGCCGAGAAATCGTTTGCGTGAAGGGCCAACCAGCACTGGCCGCCCCAGAGCCTGAAGGGCCGCGAGTTGGTCGAACAGGAGCAGGTTCTGCTCCGCCGTCTTCGAGAAACCGAACCCGGGATCGATCACCGTGGAGTCAGGCTGTATGCCACCCTCGGTGGCCAGCTCCATCGCCCTCCGCAGCTCAATCAGCACACCCCCCACGACGTCGCCACCGTAATCGCTGTGCCGGTAGGACGAGACTTCGAGAATGCCACCCCGCGAATGCATCAGGATGATCCCCGCCCCGGCGGCGGCCACCGTTCCGGCCATATCAGGATCCAGCCGGAGAGCGGAAACGTCGTTCACAACTGCAGCTCCGGCATCCAGGGCCGCGCGGGCAACCGCGGCCTTCACCGTGTCGATAGAGACCACGAGCTCAGGATGTCTACGTACGAGCTCCTGCACCACCGGCACCACCCGCCGGAGCTCCTCCTCCACCGGTACCTCCTCAGTGCGTCCCGGCCGGGTGGATTCTCCACCCACGTCGAGGATGGTGGCGCCGGCGGCCAGGAGAGCGTCCGCATGGTCGAGGGCAGCCTCCAGTCCGGAAAATCGGTTCCCGTCGCTGAAGCTGTCAGGAGTGACGTTGAGGATTCCAACAAGAACCGGCCGATCCAGAAACACGGATCCTCGCGCCGTCTGCCACGAGGCCGGCGCGGTGGGCGGTAAGGCTATCCCGATGCCGACGGCGATCTGCGCGAGGTGTTCGGGGACCGTCCACGGGCGCGCCAGTGCACTCAGGCGTGACCTGCTGCCGGCAAGGATCGCCCAGTCATGTCCGGTAAGCACTTCGAGGCCCAGCCCACCTGCAAACGGGACCAGGGCCTCGAGAGCGTCCTGGTCCAGTCCGGTCAGATGAAAGGCTGAGGTGTGAATTCCCTCGGCGGCGGTGTCCGCCAGCGCTTCCTCCCAGCCATGGGAGCGGAGCGCGTCACGCACCGCCCGAGGTGAGTGAAGCGCCAGCGGCGTGACATTCACGCGCCGGCAGGTTCGGCCGGAGGCGCTCCTAGAATCGGGGCGCGAGCCGGAGCGGCGCCGGGCTTGGCCGCCTGTCCGGTCGGCGTCGTACTGGGCTCCGCCGGTGGCAAGGGGCGGGGTGGTAGCGGCTGGTTCTTCACCAGACGGTCCAGGTCCTCACGGTCGATGGTCTCCCGCTCGAGCAACGCCTGGGCTATACGATCGAGCAGTTCGCGATGTGCGCCTATGATGGTGCTGGCCCGGGCGTAGGCTTCGTCGATCAGGCGCTTGACCTCACCGTCCACCATCTGGGCGGTGCGTTCGGAGATCTCCCTTCTCTGAGCAAACTCACGTCCGAGAAAGATCTCCTGCTCCTTGTCGCCGACGGCCAGCGGGCCGATGAGCTCACTCATACCGAACTGGGTGACCATCCGGCGTGCCAAACCGGTGGCGCGCTCGATGTCGTTCCCTGCCCCGGTGGTGATCTTGTCGGCGCCGAAGACGAGCTCCTCCGCTACACGGCCGCCGAAGAACATGGCCAGGCTGCCGATGAGCCAATCCTTGCTGTAGTTGTGTCGATCGACTTCGGGGAGCGAGGCGGTGAGGCCCAACGCACGCCCCCGCGGCACGATGGTGACCTTATGAATAGGATCACTGCCGGGAATCTTGATCGCCACGATGGCGTGCCCCGCCTCATGATACGCCGTCAGGGTGCGCTCCTCTTCGGTGAGCACCAGACTTCTGCGCTCGACGCCCAGCATGACCTTATCCTTGGCGTCCTCGAAGTCCGACATGTCCACCAGGGTCTTGTTCCGCCGCGCGGCCAGTACCGCCGCCTCGTTCACCAGGTTGGCCAGATCGGCTCCAGCCATACCTGGAGTTCCCTTGGCGATCACGTCGAGCCGCACGTCGCCGGCTAGCGGGATCTTCCGGGTGTGAACCCGGAGAATACCTTCCCGCCCTCGTACGTCGGGGGCATCCACCACGATCGTTCGATCGAATCGACCGGGGCGAAGCAGCGCCGGGTCGAGCACGTCGGGCCGGTTGGTGGCCGCCACCAGGATGACGCCGTCATTGGACTCGAACCCGTCCATCTCGACCAGAAGCTGGTTGAGAGTCTGCTCCCGCTCGTCATGCCCGCCGCCGAGACCGGCGCCCCGATGCCGCCCGACGGCGTCGATCTCGTCGATGAAGATGATGCAGGGCGCGTGCGACTTGCCCTGCTCGAAAAGGTCACGCACCCGGCTTGCACCTACGCCGACGAACATTTCCACGAAGTCAGACCCGGACATCGAGAAGAAGGGCCGACCCGCTTCACCCGCCACGGCCTTGGCCAATAGTGTCTTTCCGGTTCCGGGCGGGCCCACCAGCAATGCGCCCTTCGGGAGACGGCCGCCGAGCCGGGTGAACTTTTGGGGGTCCTTCAGGAACTCGATGATCTCCTGGAGCTCTACCTTGGCTTCGTCCGCGCCGGCCACGTCGGCGAATGTGACCTTGGGAGTGTCACCGGCGAGGAGCTTGGCTTTGGACTTCCCGAAGGCAAAGGCGCGGCTGCCGCCGGCCTGGAGCTGGCGCAGCAGGAAGAACCAAAGTCCCAGTATCACGATCCAGGGAAGCGCGGCGATGATGATCGCGGTGATGCCTCCCTTGGGCTCCTTGGCCAGGATGGGAACGTTGGAATCTTCCAGCCGCTTGAGGAACACCTCACTGTTGGCTACGGGCAGCAGCACCTGGAAGCTCTTGGCGCTGCGGCCTTCCTGGGTAACCGGGTTGCGGAAGTCTCCCTCCAGCCGCTTACCGTCGAACACCTCGACCCGGGCCACATTACCCTGGTCGAGCTGCTTGCTGAACTCGGTGTAAGAGAATTCCTGTGTCGGGTTGCGCTGCCGGCTCATCATCTGGAACAGGGCGAGCGCCAGCAGGCCCACTACCAGCCAGAGAGCCAGGTTCTTGCTGAAGTTTCCCCAGTTGGTGCGAGGGGATCGAGTTGGATTTCGGTCTGCCATTTATTCCAAGTCCGCGATGAACGGGAGGTGACGAAAATTCTCGGCGTGGTCGAGCCCGTAGCCGACCAGAAAAGCCGGTGGCGCCCGAAAGCCCACGAATCGGAGCTCCGGACGCGGCTCGGACGCCAGTTGCTTGTCGAGGAGCGCGCAGATCGCGAGACTCCGCGGCTGCCGCGCCGCCAGCAGCACCATCAGGCGCTGCAGCGTCTTGCCTGTATCAATAATATCCTCAACGAGGAGGATATGTTTGCCTTCGAGCCGGGTCTCCGGGTCATAGACCAGGCGAACCTTGCCGCTCGACACCTTGCCATCGCCATAGGAGCTTGCCACGAGGAAATCGACCTGGATGGGTCGCTGGATCTTGCGGACGAGATCGCTGAGAAAGATAAAGCTGCCCTTGAGCAGCCCGAGGACCAGCAATTCGCCGTCGGGATAGGCCCGGGTGATCTCCTCTGCCAGCGCCTCCACCTTCGCGGCGATGGTTTGCTCGTCGAATACGATCGACTTGACCGGCCGGCCTCCGGTACGGCGCAGGACGTCAGGTGTGCTCAGCATCGACGCGCAGCGCCTCCGTTCCACCAGCCGGGACGAGGGCATCGGAACGGCAGACGCCCGGGATCCAGATGATTTCCTGATCCTGCGCCAGCACCGGCCAGGATAGCCGCCGGCTTCGTGGCACCTTCACCTCCTGAAAGCACCGCACCACCAACCGGCGTCCGGCACCTCCCAGCGGTCTCAGCTTCTCACCGGGCGACCAGTCACGAACCGTCAGTGGATCGAAGGTGAACCAGGCGCTCATGCCGGTCCGCTCCTGATGGTCCGGCACCGCGGCAACAGCCCAGCGAATGGTCCAGCTCCCCCAACTCCCCTGGCCGCTGTGGCCTTCAAGCGCCCAGGCTGAGTGCCGTGAGGTTGGAACGCTGCGCCGGATGTGCAAGCGGCCGAACCCAAGCTCGGCGGTCCACCCACCCCCCAGCGGCACCCGGGATCCGCTCTCCCCAGCTCTTAGCAGCGCCAGCACCCGGCCCAGCCGAGCGGGACCCAACTGACAGCCAGCCCGCCTGGCCGCAGCCAGAATGACCGCCTGCGCCAGAGCTGAATCATAGCCCCCGAGGGACCGGGCAGCAACGGAAATCCCGTCACTTTCGGCGAGGAAATCGAGCTCGGGTAGCGCCTGCAGAACCGCGTCCCATGCGGCGCGATCGCGGCCTGCCTGACTGGAGATTCGCTGGATCTTCGAGTCCACATCGGGCAGCCGTCCGCGCAGCATCGGGAGCAGTTCGTGGCGGAGCCAGGAGCGGAAATGCCGGGGGTCGGCGTTGGCGGGATCGTTCCAGGCCCGAAGCCCGGTTTCCTCCAGATGCCGCAGCAAGTCGGCCCGGGGGACGCCGAGGAGCGGGCGAATCACCCCGCCCCGGACCGCTGCCATGCCGGCCAGGCCTGCAGGGCCTGAGCCCGACAGCACCCGCATGAGCACCGTTTCGACCTGGTCATCCGCGTGGTGGGCGGTGAAAATGACCGCGGCGCCCGCGCGCAACCGCGCTCCCTCGAGCCAGGCATAGCGTGCCACCCGGGCTTCGGTCTCAGTCGCCCCGGCACCGAGCTCCAACCGCCCGATCTCTGTCCCCAGCCCGTAGGTTGTCGCCAGCGTCCTAACCTGCTCG
>Ga0180121_10000734_pt1 | contig 13768 bp, 10 predicted proteins | sample AntDrymUQ5402106_2_FD_129676 | JGI IMG/M metagenome (GOLD analysis project Ga0180121, IMG submission 129676) | Polar desert sand microbial communities from Dry Valleys, Antarctica - metaG UQ540 (21.06) (version 2) (version 2) | ecosystem: Environmental > Terrestrial > Soil > Desert | place...
CTTCTTCATCAACTCCGCTACATCAAGAATAAAATTCGCTCCGATTCCTGAAACACCTTTTCTGTGAGAAACATGTAAGAAAGGTCTTTGCAATTTATCATGTGTCTCAACATAAGCCTTTATTTCTTCCAATGAATAACCTGTCTTCTCGAGACATTCGTTATATTCGATCTTCGCCTTGGCCTTTGCTTCACCCAACGCCATCTGAACTCGGGAATGCGCGTTTACATCTCCTTCTCCTGAAGTTTCTATCGGAAGGAATATCATATCTTTGTAATGATTCGAAACTGCGGATTGAACACCATCTGACTGCGTTGACGGCATACATCCGAATGGCTTTAATGATAGTATCATATGACATAAATTATTTACTGTGTAATAAATACTCTTTCCGACTTCCAGATGCCCTTCACCTCCTTCGACCCGGGTATTATAAAAGGGATGTGCAAGTTCTTTTAGAACTTTTTGATCTACTAATTCATGCGGAAGCTCACCGAATGCTTTTCTATAGCGGTTATACTCCCTGTCAAAAATCTTTTCGGCAAGGGTTAATATTGTCATCGAAGATTTATAATCTTTTGCCATTTTCAGCTTGTCTTTGAAAGTTAGTTTAGTATCAAGTTCTTTGTAAACATTGATTCCTTTCTGATCTTCATTGACTGATTTTGCTTGATGAATCATATACATTATCCATGTTGCGATCGGCTCTACGAGAACCTGCGCTCCTTCTCTTTCTAAAAACGGAAACATATTAAAATTTCCATCTCCTTCCGTTGTCTGAGCCCAGAACTCACCTGTAACTTTAACGATAGGTTTCAATCTTGTACGGTCGACTTTAACACTGTTAAATTTTTCTTTCGCCTTTTCAACTGCCTCTAGATAGTAATCACCTAATATCTGATCTATAAATTTTGTTAAGTATTCTGATGCCGGCAGCTTCTGAAGGATCTGTCCGAGTCTTGAATTAAAATCAAAATATCTTTTGCTTTTTAGTTTATTATAAAAAATTTCGATAACTTCTTCCATCACTTTATTTGTTTCACCTTCATTCACTTCATAAGGCCTGATATGATAACCTATCTCATTTATAATGTCGCCGAGCATCATCGCATTGATTATTCCTAAGAAGAAATCTAAATTCATTTCTAAACCCGCTTCAGCTTCTGCTTGAGATAAGCCTCCTGTTTGCTGAAATAATAAAACTCTGAAACCATCAAAGCCGGAATTACGCAAGGCTAATCTATACTCCGCTTCATACATTCCAAATCTGCAGGGACCGCACGCCCCCGCTGTAAAGAAAACATGATTCTCAATAATTTCTTCTTTCGTCATGCCTTTTTCTTCAAGTGCCTGAAGATACTGCACAAGATTTCCTACCGTGAAATAAGTTGGATTACATTGACCGTTATTGCCATACTCTTTACCAAGCTGGAATGCTTTTTTATCAGCAGTAGGAACAATATCCATTTTGTATCCGATTCCTTCAAGCGCACCTTTAATAAGTTTCTCATGCTTCCATGTAAGACCACCGAAAAGAATTGTAGTATTTGCTCTTTGGTCTTTTGTGAACATTTTTTCAAATGGCTTCTTGAAATGATTGATCTTTTTGTTTTCAATACCATATTCCGCCTCAAGACGTTTCTTTTCTTCAAGCAGCATTTGTTGTATCAATTGCTCTTTGTTGACCTGCTCTTTTTGAGCTTCGTCCGGAAGTTGAATTCCAACCGGGTTTACTGTTTTGGTGTCCATGGCTTGTTTAAGTTAAAAGTTTATAAAGTTATAAAGTTTGTAAAGTCATAAAGTTTGTAAAGTTTTAGTCGGTATCGTATAATCGCAAAATGTTAACTGCTAACTGCCTAACTGCTAACTGCCTAACTGCTAACTGCCTAACTGGCTAACAATTAACTCTGAACAGATTTTAGCGCTCTTGACTGCGCTCTCGAGCGTCCCTGGCATTCCGGTATTTGTCCAATCTCCTGCAATAAAAAAATTTTTATATTTCGTCTTCTGGTCCGGTCTGAATTCATCGCTCCTATAATCAGGAATAAAAGTCGCTCTCTTCTCTTTAATGATTTTATAATCTGAAATCTTTATCTTCTCAAACCCTTCAATAGTTTCAGTAAGATCTTCTACACACAATCCAAAAATATCTTCATTACTCATGTCGGTTATCTGAAGCTCATCTGCTCCGCTAATCACTAAACTAAGGTGTTTACTGCCGCGTTTAAAAACCCATTGAACAGTTGTGCCTATCAATCCTGTCATCCCGTATGAATTATGTGAAATCATTTCCTCCGGAATTTCTTCCTCTAAAAATAAGTGTACGGAAACGATACTCGAAGGCTTTAAAAGATCTGACTTAAATTCATTCTTATAATAAATCTTCTCTTCAAACAATTTTTTAAAACTAAAGAACGGAACTGCTGAAATATAAAAATCTGTAAATACTTTTTGCCCGTCTTCAAGTACTATATGTTCTACCATCCTATGCTCTTCTTCATTTGTGATTATCTGGCTCACTCTTTTATCAATTAGTACTTCCATATCCTTTGCCTCAAAAAAGCTAACAGCATCATCGACCAATAACTCGTTTAAATTTACATTCGGTATCACAAGGGTTGCGTGACTCTTTTCATTAAAACCAATTTTAAGTATATTCAAAAAAATTTGCACATTCACATTTTCTAACCTTGTGTTAAATACAGCAAGTACAAATGGTTCCCAGAAATATCTTATCAGATTCTCCGTTTGACGAATTCCTGATAATAGCTCTCTCACGTTAATATACTTGATTTCAAGCTCATTTTGGTACTTGAGTAACTTATCAATATTTTTTAAAGCGAATTTATCTTTTAAACCGAATGCTTTGAACTTCAATAAGCCCAGCAACAAGTTCATCGGCGGTTCAAAATCCTGGCATTGAAGTTTTTGAACTTGTTTCTTAGTATTGATAAAATTTACTTCAAGCTCTTTTTGAAAATTAAGTTTATCATAACTTCCGATGATTTTAAGATATTCGAATGTATTCTTATACCAGCCCGCTAGAATGTGCTGGCCGTTGTCAAAGAACTTATTTTTAGCTTTATCAAAAAAACTGTAAGCCCGTCCACCTAATTTCGGAGAAGCTTCTATAAGTATTACTTTAAAATCTTTCTTGGTCAGAAAAACCGATGTAGACAAACCCGCGATTCCTCCGCCTATAACAGTCACAGTCTTTTGCGAACTCATTTTCCATTTAACGCTAATTTATTTTCATCAAAACTGTACAAAATTTTATATTTTAAATAAACACCCGCTGTAATAAAAATCTTTTTAAAATTTGAAACTCTCACCTTCCTTTCAAATACATTATAATTTTTTCTTTCAATTTTCTTCAACACGCGAAAATAAATATGCTCCATGATTCTTGCTGCGAACATTAACCCTTTATCTTCTTTTGTTAATGACTTATTGGCTTCATCATAAAAATATCTTGCTCGTTCACACTCGTATTTCATAAGTTTTATGAAATCATCATTGTACCGGTTATTTAAAAGATCTTCTTCGTGATAATTAAATCTTTTAAGGTCTTCAAGTGGAATATAAATCCTTCCATGCTTTGCATCAGTTTTAATATCACGTAAAATATTAGTAAGCTGAAGAGCTATTCCAAGATTGATTGCAAAGTCCTTTGTTTTCACATTATTGTATCCGAAAATCTCAATACACATGAGGCCGACCGTTGATGCAACATTAAAGCAATAATCCATCAATTCGCCGAAAGTATTATACCTGTTTTTTTTTAGGTCAGCTTCCATGCCTTTTATAAGATCAAAGAACGGTTCTACTGGAATATTAAATTTTCTCACTACAATATTTACTTTGTTGAGCAATGAAAATTTCGAATTGCCGTTTGCAAGTGCTTTTTCCAATTCGTTTCTCCATTCGACAATCCTGGAATACTTTCGCTCGGAACTTTCGCATTCATCATCGACTATATCATCCGTCTTTCTGCAAAAGGCGTATACTGTGTTGATCGCATCATTCTTCTCTTTAGGTAAAAGAATAAATGAATACAGAAAATTCGATTTGCTCTTTTTTGTTATTTTTTTTTGCTCATTATCAGACATAATTTCTTCGATGACTTTTACCATTTAGAAAAATACTTTTCCCAGAAGTTTTAGTTTATCAAAATTATTTATGTCCACCCTTCTGCTCAATACATTATAATTTATTGATTCGATCTTATTCAATATTTCTTCTCCGCCAGCAATTGTTGCTTTTATTTCAAGCTTTAATCTTCCGTTCAGCATGGTTACAATATCCTTACCCTCTTCAAACAGCGTCCTTGTTTTAATAACTAAAGACTTTATAATTTTCCTGAAATCATCATTCTCAAGTTTCTGAAAAAGTAAGCTCTCATTGTAACCGAATTCTTTCATAATCCGGTGAGGTATGTAAACTCTTTTCATATTAAGATCAACAGAGACATCCTGCCAGAAATTTGTCAGCTGTAAAGCAGTACAGATCTTATCCGATCTCTCAAAAATTTTCTTATCTCGTTCAGGGCCATATCCAAACACGTATAACACAAGCTGCCCAACAGGATTTGCCGAATATTGCGAATACGCGATCAGCTCTTCAAAGGTTTGATAGGATTGCTTAACAGCATCCTGCTTAAAAGCCGACAGAAGATTCCTGAATTTCTCAACAGGAATTTTCAGTTCGTTAACAGTATTGTAAAGAGCCATAAAAATATTTTTTGTTTCTGGTATCAGATTGTATAAATTACCCTTCTCAATCTTCGTTAATTCGATATCCAATTCATTTAGTTTTTTCAGTTTTTCTTTTTCGGAATACTTACCCAAATCAGCGATGTCATCTGCAAATCTTGCAAAAGCATATATGCTATATATGAATTTTCTTTTTTTTTTCTGAATCAGTAAAGAACCAACCGGAAAATTTTCGTAATGACTTATCGCAATTTCTTTACAGTACCTATAAGCATAATCAAAATCTGCCTGTATATTATTATCCACTGTGAGCGTAATATTTTTATTGAATTAAACCGTTCGAATTGATTTTAGTATGCTAAATCCGGTATGAAGACTTAAGTTTAATTATGTCCGTTGATATGACACTAATCTTTTCAAGATTTATGTGTGATAAAGACATAAGAATTATTTGGTTTGAGATGAAATCAAAAATATTTTTCAAACCGAACTTAAAATCTGCGATATAATTTATTGCCCTGAGAAAGTATGAAGATTTATTTGTATTAGCTGGATCTGTAGGTAAATAGAAGAAGGAAAAAAACATCAACGACAAAAACGAAATCGTCAGTATAAAGGTTTTTTTAAAAACGCTGCGCTTTGAGTTGTATATGCTGCTCCAATAGCACTTGTTGCAGATCTTTCTGTAAAACTCCATAGTGAGAAAGTGCTGCAGACACCACAAAGTTTTTTTCATAAATTCGTTGTAGAAAAATAAGCTTATTAAAAATGCCATGGAAATTTATTTCGTAAAACTATGTCTATTAATTTTAAATGTCAAGATTTATTGTTATGTATTAAAATCTAATCAATTTTGCTTCAAAGATTTCTTCTAAGAGGATTTTAATCAGTTACATAAGAACAAAATAAAAAAGCCCGCTAAGAATTCTTAACGGGCTTAGTATTTTATTCCAAAACAATTTTACTTCACTAGCATTAATTTCTTCGTATCAACAAAATTGCCTGCTGTAATTGTATAAAAATAAATTCCTGAAGTCAGACTTGATGTCGCCGTAAAGTCTGCTGAATAATTTCCAGCATTCTTAAATTCATCAACGAGTGTGGAAACTTCTTTTCCGAGTGCATCATAAACCTTCAATGAAACTTTTGATGATGTTGGAATTGAGAAGTTAATTGTCGTTGTTGGGTTGAAGGGATTCGGATAATTTTGCTCAAGATTGAAATTGTCCGGAACAAAGTTATTAACAGTAGAAACTTCTGTTACAATGTCTGTAACTTTCAGTATTGCTCCGTTGCCTGTCGCTGCATATCCATATACTGCCGTTCCGACTCTTTTGAATTCCATGTGTGTAATTCCAGTCAGACCTGAGGTTGTCATCGTTGTCCAGGTTAATCCTGCATCAGTGCTTTTTTTGACAACTCCTGCAGCTCCTGCTCCTGCAGAAAGATAACAGGTGTTAGTACCTTCAATCCATTTCATTGTGCAATATCCGGATACGCCTGTTCCTACATTTACAGTGGCCCATGTAACTCCCCCGTTAGTTGTTCTTGCGATACTCGGTAAAGAAGCACTCGCTGCTGCTATTCCAATTAATTTATTTTCTTTAAATGCCAATCCTGAAACAAAGCCACCAGCTACACCGGTTAATGTACCTATAAACCATGATGTTCCACCATTGCTTGTCAAATAAACTCTTGCAGGTGCATTATTTCCTAGACCGACACCGAAAAACAAATTGTCAACACAAACAACTGAATTCTGAGCTGAAGCTTGCCCTGTTACTCCTGGAGGAGCAGGGGTTAAACGTGCCCAGCTTGTTCCGCCATTTGTCGTTACAGAGAAGTAGTATGGATTTCCCAATCCTGCAGGAGGATCACTTTGAGCAATTCCAAAGCTCGGCATTGTCTTAGAAAATACAATTCCGTTGAAAAATCCAGCTGTTCCCCCAGTAGAATCTACTTTTGTCCAGGTAGTTCCTGCATCGGTTGTTTTAAAGAATTTTGCATTGCCGCCTAAACCTCCAGCTGCTCCCCCATTTCCGACATAAGCTGTATTTGCATCAACAGCCCAAACACAAAATTGATCAAGTAAGACTCCTGTAGTTCCAACAGTTATCCAATTTGTGCCGCCATTAGTTGTCCTGAATATAGCAGGTGTATTAGTCCCCCCGGCTACCCAAGCATTATTCTGATCCACAACAGAAATACTCGGAAACGTACCGGCTCCGGAAACTGCTCCTGCAATTGTCCATTGCGAAAAAGAATTTCCGAATGTAATTAAAAATAAAGCGATTGTGAGAAATGAAATAAATTTTAAATTTTTTCTTTTCATTATGAGCTCCTTAATAAAGTTAAATTAATAAAAATAAAGTTAAGTTAATAAAAATAAAGTGAAGTTAATAAAAATAAAGCTAAGTTAATAAATTTTTTCTAAACTTAGTTTACATTTACAAAAGAATCAAGATTAAATTATTATGGAAAAAAAATCAAACTATTTCTCATTAGTAAATATTTTACAATCATAAGTTGACCACTTCAAACCTTTAAGTGTTGTATCTATCACTGATTCACGGATTATTAAGAGAATGTGTGGTAATAATTACTTCAAAATTAAAGCAGTCATGAGTTGACAAATTTATTTTGCCAATATCATTTTTTTTGTTGTGCTAAAATTACCCGCTTCGCGAGGCGAGTCTGATATTAATTTATAATAATAAATTCCCGTTGGAAAATCCGAAGCATCCCATTCAACGGAATAACTTCCCGGAGAAAGTTTTGAATCAACGAGTGTTGTGACTTCTCTGCCAAGTTGGTCATAAACTACCAGCACAACGTCTTGCGTTTCGCCTCTTAAATCTCCCGTAATATCAAATTTAATTTTTGTATTTGGATTAAACGGATTAGGATAATTCTGAAAAAGTTCAAAGCCATCGGGCACTGATGTTGAGAGGGTTGATATATTACTAATAATTATATACTCTGCTTTTATCTCAGTACCTGCTCCCGCCATCAGAATGTGAGGAGTCAAAATTCCTCCTCCCGGAGTAGGCCCGCAATAATAATTGAAACTGGAAGGTATTTCCTTCAAGGTTTGAAGACTTGAATTGAATGTAATATACTTTCCTTGTGAAGGATCAGATGCGCCGTTTCCTACGCGAATGTAACCGGATTTTCCAATCGCAAATCTCGGATTAATTGTTCCCGAAGAAGCAATTTCAACTGATGAGTCAATCGCAGCTCCGTTTTGATGATTCAATTTGTAAATTTTTCTTCCATAAGGAATGTAAACAGAGCTGTCCTTACCGATCGCTATTTGTGAATAGGTGCCCACAGGATGCAAAACATTTCTAGACCATAATTGAGTAAATCCTGTCCCGTTATCTTTCAGAGCATGCATCAATCCGCCGTCTCTTATACAATAAACTACTCCGCTTCTTGAAACAGTAAACGGAATTTCCTGATCACCATCACCTGGCAAATTCTGTGATGAATACTTTGTAATGCCTGTGTTAACATCGATTGCAATTATTTTTTTAGGAGTTGTAAGTCCTCCTTCGAACGCATAGAGAGTATTCCCGTTTACGCACATACACTCTGCACCTGTGTTTGGAATGATTCTTCTGTTAGTCCACACAGTGTCGCCATTCAGGAAATTAATTCTCATAATCCTTCTCGTGCCGGAACCTGGAATAATTAAATCGCCATTACCCGCAAATGCTGCCGTCCAAATTATACCTCTCTCAACAGTAAACCTGGATTTCCATACTAGAGTGCCGTTATCAGCATTCAGAGCAAAAATTGTATCGATGCCATTTTGCTGAAAATCTCTGACATAAACATTATTGTTATTAATGCCCATTATAACATTCACTCCCGAGTTTTCACCAAAAGTCCATATTGGAGTTGTGCTAATGAAATTGAATGTAACAATAGAAGCTCTCAGCGGTGATAATGAAATGTAACGGGTTGTAGTAAATCTGTTTCCATCTGCAAAGATCGGCATTCCCCAAATTGTGTTGGGAGCATTAAAAGTTCTGTTGAATCCCATATTAAAATCAAAAAAATCATTATTATATCCATCCCTGTTGCTATTGCCCCCTACGGTTTTCCAGCTAAGAAAACCCTGTGAATTAGCTTCCGTGACTATTATTAATAATAAAAATAAAACGATTAATTTTTTCATGATTTAATAAATATGTTTTTAATGGCTTTAATCTTTTTGAATTTCAATAACGAAATTTAAATTTTCCAACAAGTTCGCCGCGGCGAATTAGAAATGAGAAGTCAAAGCTTTAAGTAAATCTGTGACAATCAGTAAAATCCGTCCAATCAGCGGTAAAAAAAAGCGAGTCGAATTAACGACCCGCCTATGCAAGTAATGAGGTTATTTAGAAAAATTATTTTGTCAATATCATCTTTTTTGTTAAGCTGAATTCACTTGAAGACAATGTATAAAAATAAATTCCGCTTGAAAGTTTTGAACCGTCAAATTCAACGCTATAAACGCCAGCCTTTAAGAAACCATTAACATAAGTGTCAACTTCATTTCCGAGAATATCATAGAACTTTAAGCTAGTATTTCCGTCCTTCGGAATTGAAAAACTGAAAGAAGTTGTTGGATTGAATGGATTTGGATAATTTTGAGACAGACTATAATCATTCACAATAGAATTCTGATTTTGTATTCCTGTTGTACCGGTTAAAGATGTTTTCATAGCCTGCTGAACATTGCTGTTTACTGAAATACTCGTACCTTGTTTATAAACAAAAATGTTTAAATCACAATTATTTGGCTCTGATACTTGAGGAGCATTAGGCACAACGTATGATAAATTTCTTGTAACTTGTTGACCTGTAGTCCATGCCCCGGAATGAATCATTTCTCCCGCATCTCCATTCATCATGCTCTTAACTACATGATCATGTGTATAATCATTAATAGTCGTATCTATTCCCCCGCAATCTGTATAAACTCTTTGTGGATAAATTAAGTTATTCTCCGAAAGTACGTAATTAATATTAAAATCACCGGTTAAATCCGTTAAAGCAGTAATAACTATTGTTGCCGTTAAGGTTCTTGTAGCGGCATCATAGGATTTATTTGAAATTTCAATTCTAACTCCGGGTTGAATCGTTACAGATTGCAATACAACTTCATTGTTCCATGCATTTCTGCCCACAATTCCTGTTTTCCTTCCAATTACACCGGTGGGATAACCACTGAATCCGAACAAACTTCTGATACCCTGACTATAAGATAACCACGGATCGGATCCTGCTCCATGATATGCTAAAACAACTGTGTTTGGATAATTTAGTAAAATCTGATCAATAAATTCATGACCGCATGGACAATATCCGCACCACGTACCGGTGCAATATTCCAATACTACATTATTTTGCGAATAAGAATTATTTGGGTTAAAGCTTACTGACACTGCAAATAATGAAAAAATAATAAATAATTTTTTCATGGTTATTTCTCCTATATGTTTAATTATTAAATGGTTGTGAAAATTTTATTATAATAAAGTTTTTGATATGAATAAACAATGAAAAAGTACGGTAACAAGCAATTTATAATTCGGGTAGTTATTAAACAACCGCTAATCGGAAATTCTAATCTTATGAAGATAACCGCATAAATAAAAAGCAACTATTTTAAATGAGACTTTTCATAAATATTTGAGATTGTAGATATATAAAGAAACATATATAGATTAAAGTATTTAAATTACTCAAGACCGATAGGTATTGATTAATTTTTAGTTGTTAATTGTTAATTACTTTTAATAGAGTTAATTTGCTTCCAATTTATTTTAATAATAATGATAGATATTCAAAACTTAAAAAAGAAGTTTGGTGATAAGGAAGTTCTCAGAGGTATAAATCTTACCATTGAAAAAGGAATTACATTAGTAATTATCGGAAGGAGCGGTGAAGGAAAATCAGTATTGCTGAAACATATTATCGGATTACTAAGACCTGATAGCGGTCATGTGTATATTGAAGGAAAAGACATTACTTTAATGAATGAAAAAGAGCTGTATGAGATTAGAAAAAAATTTGGTTTTCTTTTCCAGGGTGCAGCTTTGTTCGATTCTATGAATGTTGAGGAAAATATCGGGTTGGCTTTAAAGGAAAATACCGGTTTATCTAAAAAACAAATTGCGGATATAGTTGCTGAAAAACTTGAAATGGTCGGATTGCCGGATGTTCAGCAAATGAAACCCTCGGATCTTTCCGGAGGAATGAAAAAAAGAGTCTCTCTTGCCCGCTCGCTTGCTACAAATCCAGAATATATATTATATGATGAGCCTACAACCGGCCTTGATCCCGTAATGAGCGACCAGATCGATGATCTTATAAAAGAACTTTCGGAAAAATTAAAAGTTACTTCTATAGTTGTCACTCATGATATATTCAGCGTTTACGATGTTGCTGATTTAGTTGCTATGATGCATGAAGGTAAAATTTATTATAAGGGAACGCCAAAAGAACTCACGGAAACAGACGACCCGCTAATAAGAGATTTTTTGAATCGGACGGATAAGAAAATCTAACGATTTGGAATTTGGGATTTCGGATTTGGAATTTATTTTTCCTTGGGACTTAATCGTAAACTCCAAAAAATTCATTTATATGCTGAACTAATTCAGAAATAAGAATTTTAATATATTCCAAATCCAAAATCCCAATTTCCAAATTCAAATTAAATCCGAAATCCGAAATTTACTCAACTTCCCCACCACCAGCATTCCATCCCTTCCAGCCCCCATTCATGGAAATCACATTTGTATATCCCATTTTTTGCAAAGACTCTGCCGCAAGTACAGACCTGTATCCACCGCCGCAATAAAGCACGATTTTTTTATCATGATCAGGAGTATGAAGATGAATATCTCTTTCAATAATCCCTTTTCCAATGTGAATCGCACCTTTGATCTTTCCCTTATTGAACTCATTATCCTCCCTTATATCCACAAGCGCAAAATCCTCATTATCTATCATCATTTTCATTACATCCTTTACGCTGCATTCTTTAATATTTTTTTTTGCCTCAGCGCAATGCTCGTGAAAAGTTTTTGTCATAATTCAAATTTAAAGTTTTAAAGTTTGTAACTGCTTACTGCCTAACTGCTAACTGCCTAACTGCTAACTGTTAACTGCTTACTGCCTAACTGTTAACTGAGGTTTGCTATCACTCGTGTCATATTAACTATATCTTCGGTATTGCATCCTCGAGAAAGATCCATAACAGGCTTCGAAAGTCCCTGAATAATTGGTCCCGTTGCAAATGCACCTCCGATTCTTTCCGTAATTTTATAAGCAATATTTCCCGAATTCAAATCTGGAAAAATGAAGACATTTGCATTACCTTTTATTTTTCCATTCGGATTTTTTCTTAAAGCAACATCCTCTACAAATGCCGCGTCGAACTGAAGCTCTGCATCACATACAAGCGAAGGAGATTTTTTTTTAGTAATCTCATAAGCTTCAAGTATCCTGTCGATAGATGCATCCTTAGAGCTTCCCTTTGTGGAAAAAGATAGGAACGCCAATTTCGGCTTGATTCCTGTAAGTTTGCTAAAATTGTTAGCTGTCTGAATTGCTATGTCTGACAGCTGATTGGCATTAGGAAAAGGAATCACTCCGCAATCTGCATAAGCAAAAATTTTTTCATTATGTATATTTTTTTTCGGAAAAGTAAAAAGAAAAAACGAAGAAACTGTTTTATTGTTTTTTGAAAGACCGACAATTGATATTGCGTTTCTGAGCACATCGGAAGTTGAGTACATGCTTCCGGCAATTATACCATCGGCAAAATTCTTTTTTAGCAGAATGCATGAAAATGTCAAAGGATCTTTTATTTCAGAAACTGATCGAGATATGACATAACCCGGTTTATTCCTGACTTTTGTATTGTAAGTTTTAAGAAACTGAAAGCTGAAGTTTAGGTCAATTATTGTAAGATTCTTATGCCACTTTATTGACAGGTCAGATTTTTCCCCAGTATTGATCAAAATTACTTTAGCTAATTTTTCCTTTAGGATTTTTTTAACAGCATCTACTACTCTCCTGTCATAAGATTCAGGGAAAATAATTGTTTTATTTTTTTTCCTCGCGCTTTTTTCAAGTTCACTGTATATATCCATGTAGAATCATTTAATGACTTTCTCAATAATCCCACCACCGATAACATCATCTCCTGAATAGAAAACTGCGGATTGCCCAGGAGTAATTGCCTTTTGCGGTGAGTGAAATTGCACTGTAATTTTACCTTCACCAGTTTGCTTTATGTTGGCCTCGTGCCCAATGTCATTATATCTTATTTTGACCTTTGCATTAACAGATGATTCGATTTTTTCATACATCATCAAATTAATATCTCTTGTTGTAAACTCGGAGTTGTAAAGTTCATCTTCATCATCCACATAAACTCTATTATTTTCTGCATCGATCTTAGATACATAAATTCGTTTTCCTAATGCAACATTAAGTCCTTTTCTCTGTCCAATTGTATAATAAGGATAACCCCTGTGAGTTCCTACCGTTCGGTCTTTGTAAACTATTTCCCCTCCGGATAATTTATCATTGAGTCCCGGCATGCGCAATTTTATCAGCTCCCTGTAATCGTCATTTGGAACAAAGCATATTTCCTGTGAATCAGGTATATCAGCTGGTTTTAATTCCATTTCTTTAGCAATCTCTCTGATTTTTGGCTTTGTATAATTTCCAAGAGGGAATAGAGTTTTGCTTAGCGCGTATTGCGAGACTCTCCATAATGCATAAGATTGATCTTTCTTTTTATCTTTTGCAGCTGAAATATAATATCTTTTGAGATCGACATTATGATTTAGCGTAGCATAATGCCCGGTTGCAATGTAATCAGCACCAAGTACTTCTGCTTTTTCAAGAAGAGCTCCCCATTTGATGGATTTATTACATAGAACGCAGGGGTTCGGAGTATTGCCTTTCAAATATTCTGAAATAAAATCCTTGATGACGATATTGTTAAACTTTTCTGTAAAATCTAAGGTGTAGTGATTGAAACC